>JADEYI010001148.1_pt1 | contig 23151 bp, 24 predicted proteins | sample 8542331 | NCBI WGS metagenome assembly JADEYI01 (sample SAMN16510988, study PRJNA670497) | mine drainage metagenome | isolation source: biofilm near Copperflume 1 | place: Germany: Marsberg coppermine Kilianstollen | collected 2018-02
GCCGTGAACATCGTCGAGAACAGCCGGTTATCGAACTTCAGGTGCATGAAGAACAGCACCACGAGGACGAACTTGCTCGCCGCCAGCGCGATCAGAATCGGCACCAGGATATTGCCCAGCGCCGTCACATAGTACACGGCGACCTCGAGCCCCGTGATCGCCGCCAGCACCAACCCGATGTTGATGTACTCCGCGACGCTCGGCCCGCCGTGCGCCTGGCCGCCGGGCGGCGGCTTCCCCGGCCCGAGCGCCAGCCCGTCCGCCTGCAGCACCGGCTGCGACGGCGCCAGCATCGCCAGCAGGACGATGACCGCCCCTGCCAGCCCCACCACCAGCAGCGGTGTGCCCACGAGCAGCGCCGGATTCTCGAAGAAGGCCTTCATCGTTCTACCTCTACCGCCCTGTCAGCAGATATACAAGCGTGAAGATCACGATCCACACAATGTCGACGAAGTGCCAGTACAGCCCCACCAGCTCGATATTCAAGCTGTCCGATTGGTGCACCTTCCCCTGCAGCGACCGTACCCAGATCGACAGCAGAATGATCACGCCGACCGAGACGTGCGCGCCGTGGAACCCCGTCAGGATGAAGAAGGTCGAACCGAATTCATTCGTCCGCAGGTGCAGTCCACGGTCGTAGAACCCCGTGAACTCGTACGCCTGCCCTGAGAGGAAGAGGATGCCCAGCATCGCCGTGCAAACCAGCCAGATCCGCATCCGCCGGACGTCCCCGCGCTGGATTGCCGACAGCGCCAGCACCATGCTCACACTGCTCATCAGCAGCACGAACGAACTCACCGATGTGAACGGGATGTCGTACAGCTCCTTCGGGAACGGCCCCACGACGCTCCGGTGGCGGTACAGCAGGTATGCCGAGATCAACGAGCCGAAGAAGAGGCACTCCGACCCCAGGAACAGCCACATCAGCAACTTGCGGTTGTCGACGCCCGTGCTCGTCTCGAGCGGCTCAGTGTGCGGTGCGGCGTAGGCCACGCGGTTCCCCTCTCGTCCTTACTCTGACACCGGCTCCAGCGCCCACCCGTAGATGCCCACCGCCAGCACGATCACGCCCACCGGAATCAGCGCGAAGCTGTAGATCAGCCCGAACGCGATGATCGGCAGCCCGAACGCCGAGATCAGCGGGAAGTACGACGGCGATGGCATATGGATCCCGCCGTGGCCGCCGCCCGCTTCTTCGTGCGTCGCGACCGCGGCGCCCGCCGGAATCGGCACCGGCCGCCCCTGCGCGTCTTCGACGTACTTCCGGTGCCAGAAGTCGTCGACGCTGTGCACGACCGGGATCACGTCGAAGTTGTGCTCCGGTGGCGGCGACGGAATGCTCCATTCGAGTGTCCGCGCGTCCCACGGGTCGTTTCCCGCCACCTCGCCGTGGCGCAGGCTGATGATCACGTTGTAGATGAACACCAGCACCGACGCCGCGATGATGAAGGCACCCGCCGTTGCCAGCGCGTTCCAGAAGTTCCACCCGAGGTTGTCGGGGTACGTCTCGATGCGCCGCGGCATGCCGAGGATTCCCAGCACCATCATCGGCTGGAACGTCAAATTGAAGCCGATCAGCATCATCCAGAAGTTCACCTTGCCCCAACCGTCAGAAAGCATCTTCCCGGTGAACTTCGGGAACCAGTAGTAGATGCCGGCGAAAATGCCGAAGATTGCACCGCCGAACAGCACCTGGTGGAAGTGCGCGACGATGTAGTACGTGTCGTTCTGCTGGTAGTCCGCTGGCACCGCCGAGTGCGTGACGCCCGTCAGACCACCGATCGTGAACATCGCGATGAAGCCGATCGCGAAGTACATCGGCGTCGTCATCCGCAGCTTGCCACCCCACAGCGTCGCCAGCCAGTTGAAGATCTTCACGCCCGCCGGCACCGAAATCATGATCGTCGAGATCCCGAACGCCGAGTTCGCCGCAGATCCGAGGCCCGTCGTGAACATGTGGTGCGCCCACACGCCCCAGCTCATGAAGCCGATCGCGATCCCCGAGAACACCACGAACGGGTACCCGAAGAGCGGCTTCCGCGCGAAGACCGGTAACACCTCCGATACGATGCCCATCGCAGGCAAGATCAGGATGTACACCTCCGGATGTCCGAAGATCCAGAACATATGCTGCCAGAGCAGCGGCGTACCCCCTGCGGACGCATTGAAGAAGTTGGCGTGGAACAGGCGGTCGAACGTCAGCTCGAACAGCGCCACGGCCAGCACCGGCATCGCGAAGATCAGCAGGAACGACGTCACCAGCGACATCCAGACGAACACCGGCATCCGGAAGAGGCTCATCCCCGGCGCCCGCATGTTCAGGATCGTCACGATGAAGTTGAAGCCGCCGGCGAGCGATGCGATACCGAGGATCTGGATACCGAGCATCCAGAAGTCCACCCCGTTCCCCGGCGAATACGCAGTCTCCGTCAGCGGCGCGTAGCCGTACCACCCGGTGTTCGGCGCGCCCAGTTGGCCCTTGAAGATGTTGCCGCCGGTGAAGAAGCTGATGTTGAGGAAGATGCCGCCGAGGAGGAAGACCCAGAAGCTGAACGCGTTCAACCGCGGAAACGCCACGTCCCGCGCACCGATCATTAGCGGCAGCAGCAGGTTCATGAACGCGACGCCCAGCGGCATCACAACGAGGAAGATCATCGTCGTGCCGTGCATCGTGAAGATCGCGTTGTACTGGTCGGGGTTCAGGAACTTCTGGTCAGGCGCCGCCAACTGAATGCGCACGAGCAGCGCCTCGACGCCACCCAGCAGGAAGAACAAGAACGCCGACACGCCGTACATGACGCCGATCTTCTTGTGGTCAACCGTCGAAAGCCAGCTCCAGATGCCGCGATATGGGTCGCCGGCACCCCGCGCCTGCTTCATCGCGTCCGCCATCGTCACGCCGCCGTGCCCCGCCATCGCTCGTGCCATTAGTTTCCCCCTGCCGCGGCGACAACCTGCGCGCCACCAGCGGCGCTCGCGGAACCCTTAAGACTCTGGAGGAAGGCCTTGTAGTCGGCCGGTGACTGCACGATGACACGGAAGCGCATCGTCGCGTGTCCCTCGCAGACGCCTGTCGCAGGACACGGATCGGTGGCGCCGCAGAACTCCGCGCATTGCGCCGAGTAGTTTCCCGGATGGTCTGCCTTCAGCCACATATGGTTCGGGTGGTTCGGGATGACGTCAGTCTTGCCGCCCAGCTTCGGGACCCAGAAGCTATGGATTACATCGAGGGAGTTCAGGTTGAACTCGACGTTTTGGCCCGCCGGGATGTGCAACTCGTTGATCGGCCCTTGCACGGGCTGGCCGTTGCTGTCCTTCACCTCCGGATAGCTGAACGTCCACACCCAGCGCGCCGCCGTTACGTCCACTGTCGCACCAAGTTTGCTCGGTGTCGCTCCCAGCGCCACGACGCCGGCCAGCGTCGGCACAGCGATGATCGCCAGCAGAATGGCAGGTGCGATCGTCCACGCGATTTCCAGCGCAGGATTGCCGTGTATCTGGCGTGGAAGCGAATCATCGCCCTTGCGCCGGTGGAACTTCCAAATGACGAAGACGATCATGCCTTCGACGAGGATCATGACTGCAGCCGCCGGCCACACGACCAGCAGGAACAGATCGCGCTGCCGCCCGGCGACCGACCCTTCCGGCGCCAGTATGTTTTGCCCGCCCGAAACGACGCTTGTGCACCCGCTGAACAGCAGCACCGTGCCCAGCAGCAGCGAGGCGATCAGCGCGCGTCGCAGGTAGATACCCCGACGGCTCACGGCTTCTCCTCTCGTCGCTTCCGGCGCCCTAGCCCGCGTAGCGTTGGACGGCGCCGATGCTCCCCGCTGCCACCTCCGCGCGATGGCAGCCGCGCAGACGGGATGATCCTGCTCCGAACTCGCGTCGAGCGAATTATTCCCTTCGAACCCGATAGCGTCAAGCCCTCGTGAGAAAAGCCACAATCCGCATGTACTCCCTCGGCGCCGGCAGTCCGCGAAGCGCCGTGCCGCCCGAATGTTTGGCGTTCTGTCAGCATCCCTCGCCGGAGATGCAATGGCAGCGCAACGGTCGCCTGCCTACGCTGAATGGACGGATGGAGAGGTGTTGGATGAACAGAGTTCAGGATACGCAGCCGGACGTTCACGAAGAGGCCGTCGACCACACTGTCGAGGCAGAGTACCCCACAATGAAGGGCGCGACTCAGGCGATGAGCGCGCTCGAGTGGGCCGGCATCGAGGCGGCGAACGTCGCGATGGCGGGCCCCGCCATCGAGCGCGCCTTCTATAAGCGCGACACACAGCAGCGCGACACGCGCCTCGCGCGGGACATGATCAAGCGTGCCGGTGGGACCGCCGTTGTCGGCATCATCGTTCTCGGAATCCTCGGGGGCATCGCCGGTCTCGTCGTAGGACGACTCTGGGGACTTGACGGCTACAACTCATGGCTCACCTCCGGTCTCGGCGCGCTGCTCGGCCTCATCATCGGCGGCGAAGGTGGCGCGATGATCGGCGGCGAGGCGGCGCTCAACATGAACGAAGCGTCTGAGTTCAAGTACGATGACAGCGAAGAGGGCGTGCCCGCGATCGTCCGCGTCCACGTCCACGACGAAAAGATGGCGCAGCGCGCCGCCACCATCCTCCAGGCGAAGCACCCCCGCAGCATGCAGTGCCTGGCGGACGGCCGCCCCGCCCCCTGGGCACCGTAGGGTATCGAGGGCACCACCGCCTGGGTGCGCCGGCCGCCGCCGATGTGGCACAGCCGCCACCGCGCGGCGCCCGCATGTGGCACAGCCGCCCCGACTGTGCGTGCGGCGCGTCGGCGCATATGGCATGAGCCGCCTCAGGCCGTGCGTGCGCCGCGCCGGCCGAGGCAGGGCGCGGACGTCTCGCCGCTCCTGCGCCCGTCGTTTCTCCCAGCAGGGCTCGACAGCGTCACGATTGGGCAGTCGCCCCGCGAAACAGGATCGCAGCCTGCTCAATGTCGCATACAGCGGTGGCGGCAAGCGGCTCGCGATCCTCGCCGGCGCGCTCAACCCATCCTCCGAAGGCACGGCACCAACGCAGATCACCGTCCGCCGCGTGCCGGCCACACTCGCGACCGGCACAAGCGTCGACGGCGCCACGCCTACATCTCGCTCTGGTGGCAAGAGCCCGGCGCGACGATCATCCAAGATGGCCAACCCGAGGCGCATCAGCTGTACGAGGTGTACGCCGAGGGAATCACGGGAGCAGGACGTCGTACACGTCGCCGCATCGTGAGCGCCGTAGCGGTTCTTGGGTCTCGGTTCTTGGTTTCTTGGTTCTTGGCCTTCGGTGCTACCGAAGGATCAGCTGATCCGCACCCACCGCGAAGAAGATCAGCGTCAGGTAGATCAACGAATACCCGAAGACGCCCATCGCCGCGCCCGGCCGTTCGTCGCCCAGCAGCTTCCACGCCTTCTGCACGAACAGCACCCCAAGCACCAGCGCCGCGACGACGTAGATCCAGCCGACCGTGCCCGTCGCGTACAGCAGCAGGCTCACAGGCACCAGCAGCGCGGCGTAGATGAAGATCTGCTTCTTCGTCTCCTGCAGCGTCGCCACGACCGGCAGCATCGGCACGTGCGCCCGCGCGTAGTCGTCCTTGTACTTGATCGAAAGCGCCCAGAAGTGCGGCGGTGTCCAGAAGAAGATGATCGCGAACAGCACGATCGCCGGCCAGCCGACGTCGCCCCGCACCGCCGCCCACGCGACGAGCGGTGGCACCGCGCCCGCCGCGCCGCCGATCACGATGTTTTGTGACGTCGTCCGCTTCAGCCACATCGTATAGATGAAGACGTAGAACGCCGTCGCCGACAGCGCGAGCACTGCGGCCAGCAGGTTTGCCGCGAAGGTCAGCAGCACGAACGCCACCACTTCGAGCGCTAGCGCGAAGACCAGCGCGCTCGTCGGGTCGATCTTCCCCATCGGCAGCGGCCGCCCCTGCGTCCGGTGCATCACCTGGTCGATGTCGCGGTCGATGTAGCAGTTGATCGCGTTGGCGCCGCCCGCCGCCAGCGTGCCACCGAGCACCGTCGCGAACATCAGCCAAAGCGAAGGGATGCCCTTGTCGGCGAGGATCATCGTCGGCACCGTCGTGATGAGCAGCAACGCAATGATGCCGGGCTTCGTCAGCGCGTAGTACGCATTCAGCGTCTCCCGCCAGCTCGTCGTCGTCGGCGCAACCTGCGCCCGGACATCTAGTGCGCCCATTCCGCCACCTTCCCGCGCTCACCCGCGGCCGCTTCCCTGCTCGCTGCGGCCGGCTCGCGGCCCGGAAGGTAGAACGAAAGCGCGGCCGTGGTCACGAGTACGCACCAGAGCAGCGCCGCCATCGACAGATGGGCGACGACGACCCCCGCCGCCAGCGTCGTCCAGATGTTCGCCGCGCCAATCAGCGCCTGCGCCAGGTACGCGACTGCAGCGAACATCGGCAGCGCGAACAGCAGCGGCTGCTCACGGCGGCCGCGGAACGCCTCGTAGAGCAGCCCGAGCAGTACCACGCCGAGCAGCCCCGCGACGAAGCGGTGCAGCATGTGCATCCCCTGCGCGCTGCCGCTCCCGACGACGCTGCTTCCGTGGCACGTCGGCCAGCTGCTGCACGCCAACGACGCGTCGGTGCCGCTGATGTACGACCCGAGCACGAGCGTCGCGAAGGCGACGGCCGCCGCTGCGATCGCCACCTTCGTGTACGGTGAGATGGCGCCCATCGGCGTCGCCCGCGCGCCGCGCGCCCGCATCAGCGAGATCACGGCCGCGACGAGCATCAGCCCCATAAACGACATCGCCGTCGCTAAGTGCGCCGCCACGATCGACGCCGGCAAGTCGTTCTTCACGGTGATGCCACCGAGGATGATCTGCCATGCCAGCACGACGCCGGCTGCGAACGCCAGCCAGAACACCAGCTTGTTCTTGCGCTCCGTCTTGAAGGTGAAATAGGTAACGCCGAGGAACAGGATCCCCACGGCCGTCGCGGCGCTGCGATGCGAGTACTCGATCAGCGTGTGCTTCTCAAGCTTCGGGATCAGGCGGCCGTGGCACGTCGGCCAGTCCGGGCAGCCGAGGCCCGAGCCCGTCGCGCGCACGGTGCCGCCGATGACGACCAGCGCGAACGTGGCCACGATGGTGATGATGAGGAGGCGCTGGAACCAGGTCATGCGGTCATCCGCCTGCCTGTGCGGGCGGGCGACAATCCTCCTGCCGGATGGGCGGAACAGGCGGACGAGCGCGTGCTCGTGAGCGCTATCACAAGTAACACGCGGCCTCCCCCGAATCAAGTGAGCCGAGCGTATCACGCCGCCCTCGCGTTGACACATACTTCCGCGCGGCTAAGATCAGAGCCGTCCCCTTCGTGCGAATCCGGACATCGGAGAAAGGTCATACAGTCATGGCGGAAACCGGCAAGGCAGCCATCTTCGTCGGCCCCGGCAAGGGCTACGAGATGCAGGAGTTTGAAATCCCGACCCCCGAGCCCGAGGGCATCGTCATCAAGGTCTCGATGGCCGGCATCTGCGGCTCCGACCTGCACATCTGGCGCGGCGACTCACCGCTCTTCATGGCGATGGCAGGCGGCGTCGTCGGGCACGAGATGACCGGCCGCGTGCACAGCCTCGGCTCCAACATCAAAACCGATTCGCTCGGCAAGCCGCTCAAGGAAGGCGACCGGGTCGCCTACGCCTACTTCTACCCCTGCAACCGCTGCTACCAGTGCAACCGCGGCGAGTTCGCCGCCTGCCCGAACAAGGTCGCCCGCATGGGTGCCACGATCAGCAAGTTCAGCGGCGCCTACGCCGAGTACTACTACTTGAAGCCGGGCGGCTGGGTGTTCAAGGTGCCGGACGAAGTCACCGACGCGATGGCGACGCCCGTCAACTGCGCGCTCTCGCAGGTGACCTACGGCCTCCAGCATGCCGGCCTGCGCTACGGCGACACCGTCATCGTGCAGGGCGCCGGCGGCCTCGGTCTCAACGCCATCGCCGTTGCGAAGGAGATGGGGGCAGACGCCGTCATCGCCATCGATGGCGTCCCCGGCCGTCTCGAGCTGGCGAAGCGCTTCGGCGCCGACGAGGTCATCGACATCACGCAGAACCCGACGCCGATGGACCGCATCGCGAAGGTGAAGGGCCTCACCGGCGGCCGTGGCGGCGACGTCGTCGTCGAAGTCGTCGGTATCCCGGAGGCGGTGCCCGAAGGCATCCAGATGGTCCGCGACGGTGGGACGTACCTGGAGATCGGCAATATCTCCTTCGGCCGCACGGCGACGCTCGATCCATCGCAGCTCGTCTGGGGCTCGAAGAAGATCCAGGGCGTCGTCATGTACGACCCGTGGGTGATCCCCGAAGCGCTCGAGTTTCTCGTCCGGACGAAGGACAAGTACCCGCACAACGACGTCGTGTCGCACACCTTCAAGCTCGACCAGATCAACGATGCGTTCCAGAACAGCGAGTGGCTCCGCGAGGGCGACGCGACAAAGGTCAACCGCGCGGCAATCGCGATGAGCTAACGTGCCGTTTAGAGTTGGGATTGTGCCGCTGATGGCGCAGCGCGTCGGCGGACGGAATGCAGAGAGAAAGAGGGGCGACGCGCATGAGCCGCCTCTCTCGTCACCCGCTTTGTTCCAGCGGCCATCCGGGCCGCCCCGCTGCTCGTGTTGGTGACCGGGTCGGCGATATCTGCCGCGTGATTCGGTGCTCCGTCCGCTGCGTTTGGAATGTGGCCCGCGAGCGAGAGGCGGCGACACCGAACGCCGTGGCATGAGCAGGGCCGAACGATTGCTCCGGGCGCTAGGGAGTCGGCGCATCTGGTAATGCCGTGCCGGCGCCGGCGCTCGTGTCCGCCGACGGTGTGCCCGAGGTCCCGGTAGGCGTCTCGGGCCGCGGCGCGCCCGGCCGCATCACCCAGGACGCAACGCGCGTTTCGTCGAGGAGCTTGAGCGCGTCGCCGCAGTCGTCCTCGATGGCGACGATCCGTCCGTTCTTGATGTGCAGCGCGACGGCGTTGTCGGCCCCGCTGCCGTGCTTGCCCGCAGCGATCACGGCGATGAATTGCGCGCCGAAATTATCGACCTTCGGCGCCGGCGTGTACACCGCGGTGAGTTTGGGGCTGCGGCCGTCGAGGGCGCTACCGTACACCGGCGGCACGTCCTCGGGCCGAATTAAGCCCGGTGTGTCACAGCCGAGTTTCGGCAGCACCTCGACCTCCGTGCCCGACTTCTCGTTCGAACGACACGCGGGATGCTGAACGTCGGCCTTCTTCGCACAGGCCACCTTCTCGTAGCCCGTCAGCCGCGCCATCTCGATGGCGTCAGGCACGAGCGCTGTGTCAACGGCCTGGTACATCGCGCCGATGCTCGGCGTCGCATTCGGTGCTACTGTGCGCGACGTCGTCGTCGAACCGCCGCCGCTACTGCACGCGGCGAGCGCGAGCGCCGACCCTGCGAGCACGGTATACGCGAGAACGCTGGTGATCTTGTTCACGGGCGTGAGTATACGGGGCAGACGCGCGGAGCGCATGCGAAGGAGACCGGTAGGTTCGGCCTAGACGTTCGAACCTCGGACGGAGCCGGCGATCAGCCGCCTGCGACCTCCGCGAGCTCGCGCTTCTCTTCGGCCTCGCCTTCTTCGCCCGGGTAGGCGCGCTTCTTCAGCAGCTCGCGCGGCGGGTCGATGTAAATCGCGCCCCAGCCGCACGAGTCCTCGCAGAGGCGGCAGCCCGTGCACTTCTTCTCGTTCAGTACAGCGATGCCGAAGAAGTCGCCGGACGTCCGTTCCGGCTCGCCGAGCGTCAACGCCTCGAACGGGCACACCTGAATACACAGCTCGCAGCCGCTGCCGATGCAGTTGTCCTCGACGACGATCGCCTTCGGCCACTCCTTTCGAGGGAACGTGCGGCAGACGTCGCCCACCGTGTCGAGAATCGCCTCGGGCGGACAGACGACGCCGCAGGCGCCGCAGTCGATGCAGAGGTGCGGATCGATGACGTGGACAACGTTCCGGGTACCGGTGATCGCGTCCGTGGGGCAGCGTTTCGTGCAGGCAGTGCAGCCAATGCATGTGTCAGCGATTGTGTAGGCCACGGACCTTCTCCTCAGGCGCAAGATGGCGCGGTTTCGGCGCTTGCAGGGAGTATAGGGGCGGCTATCGAAGCCCGGCAAGGTCGTTCTGAATACGAATGCGCTTGTGATTCTTCGTACTAACGCGGGCGCTCGCGGACCGGCGCTCTTGAGCCTGCACGATGCCTCCTGGCAGGATGCTGAAGGACTCTTTCCGTCACGGAGCGTGGGCATTCAGCCCGCGCGGTTAGCTTCACAAGGCGCCGTGCAGCGGCTTCAAATTGACGCCTCCTGACACTTTTTCAGCAGCCTGCTAGAGCTTCAGGCCGGCGAACCCGAGGCGACGCCGGCGACGATATCGCGCGCCGCTGCGATCGGAATCCTCACCGCGAATGCTACCGGTGTTCCCCGGCTTCTCCGGATTGCTCCGAAGCGGCGCGCGGCTCCGCTTCGTTAGGCAGTCGATCCGTCACCAGGCGGTTCGCGCGATCGTAACGGAAGTAGTTCCAGACCCAGTTGATGAGAACGAGGGCGCGATTGCGCAACCCGATCAGCGCGACCAGATGGACGCTCAGCCAGAGCAGCCACGCGAAGAAGCCGCTGAACTGCAGCCCGAAGACGTGCGCGATCGCCTTCTGGCGCCCGATCGTCGCCATCGTGCCGCGGTCGCGGTACCGAAACCGCTCCGGTCGTTGTCCGGCCATTGTGCGCACGATGTTTTGCGCCGCCAACGCGCCCTGCTGCATCGCCGCCTGCGCCAGCATCGGGTATGGCTTGCCGTCGGGCGCTTCCAGATATGCACCGTCGCCGATTGCGTACACCGACGGGTGATCCGGCACCTGCAGCGTCGGTTCCACGACGATCCGGCCGCCGCCGCGCAGTGTCACCCCCAGAGTGCCCGCCAGATGTTCGCCGCGTACGCCCGCGACCCAGACGATGTTCTTCGATGCGATCCGCTCGCCGTCGTCGAGCGTGACGCCATCCGCAGTCAGCTCCGCTACGGCTGCGTCAAGGCGAACGTCGACACCGAGATCGGCGAGTTGTTCGCGCCCCCTCCGCTGGAGCTTCTTCGGGAACGCCGACAGCAGCTGCGCCGTCGCTTCGAGCAGGATCACGCGCGCCCCATCGAGGTCGAGATCCGGATAGTCGCGGGGCAGCACATGGCGCTTCAGCTCGGCGAGCGCTCCGGCAAGCTCGACGCCAGTCGGTCCACCGCCAACGACGACTACGGTCATCAGTGCCTTGCGCTCGTCCGAATCATGCTCGATGGTCGCGTGTTCGAACGAACGCAACACGCGATTGCGCACGGCATTCGCTTGATCGAGGTCCTTCAGGCCGAGCGCGTGCTCGGTGCCGCGAACCGCGAAGAAATTCGTCGTGCTGCCGGCAGCCAGGACCAGGTAGTCGAACGCCACCGCTCCGGCGCCGGTGAGCACCGCCTTCGCCGCGAGGTCGACGCGTTCTACCGATGCCATCCGAAATGTCAGATTGCTGGAGCCGCGGATGATCGCCCGCACCGGCTGCGCGATGTCGTCGGCCTCTAGTCCGGCGGTCGCGACCTCGTAGAGGAGCGGCACAAACGTGTGGTAGTTGCGCCTGTCGATGAGCACGACATCGACGTCCGCATGCCGGAGCGCCTTCGCGGCACTCAATCCGCCGAATCCGGCCCCGACAATCACGACGCGCGGACGCCGGACGCCGGTCTGTGGCACACCGGTTTGAATGGGGAAGCCGGACCTCATGTCGCTCACCGATATGTCATGCCACCTGGAACCAGATTCCGCCCGTACCGTCCATCGTCGCAATCTTTGCGCTTTCGTCAACATCCCTCAGCCGGTTGGGTCTTGTCAGTTCCTGCGCACAGACTGATGATATGAAGGAGCGTTGACGCCGAGCGGCGCCATTGCGCAATGGTGAAGGTTGGACACCACTCGATGAAGCTCACGAGCGAGCATCAACATGTGGCGGTCGCCTTGCCCGACGGCCGACACATGGAGGGCATCGTGCAGGTACGTGGACTCGACCTGAGAGTGCGAGGTCGCGGCGTCGTCGTCGAACGCCGACGACCCGTGGCCGTGATCGTGCGGACGCCGGACACGCTGCGCCGCTTGGCGATCGATGAACCGCACTCGGCGGTCGCGCTGCTTATGGCAGCGTTGCCGCTCGCGTCGCTGACGATGCGACGACTGATGCGACGCGCGAAGGAGGCACCATGAATACCGGTCCAACAGAAGAACTCGTTCAGAGCATCAGTGAGCTGCCCGACCGAATGGGCGCCGGCGCCTGCTTCGGGTCGCCCGTCGAGCGCGACGGTCACACGCTGATCCCCGTCGCGCGCATTTCGTTCGGATACGGTATGGGCTTCGGGCGCGGCAGCGGCGGCGACTCGAAAGGCGACGGCTTCGGACACGAAGGAGACAGCGGCGAAGGCGAAGGCGGCGGCGGTGGCGGCGGCGGCTCATCGACGCCCGTTGCCGTGATCGACGTCACGCGCGACGATGTCGCGATCAAGCCGATCATGGACCCGATGCGTGTCACCATGTCGTCGCTCGCACTCGCCGCCTGGGTCGCGTTCTGGGTGCTCTGGACTGTCCGCACCGGCGCCCGCGAGCACCACAAGACGCGCCGGCAGGAACTGGCGCAGGGTTCGTAGCCGCCGTCCATTCATCGTGGAGCCGGCAGCCTCGCGGCGGGCGGCTCACGCCATGCCATGAAGCAAGCGTTCAGCTTCCGGGTGCTGCGTTGTTGTCGGTGGCCGACGATGCCTCAGCCGGCGCCGCCGCGACGAGTTCGCCGTGCGTCTCCAGCCACTTGATCGCGAGCGGCGTGCACGCGGTGCACGCGACGGAGTGCTTGCCCATCGCCGTGCCTCCGCTCGTTACGAACGTCCCGCAAAATGCGCATTTTCCCTGTGGCAACGGACCTCCTTCGTAACGCGAACGCCCGCGGATTAGCGCTGCGCCTTCAGCTCCTTGAGTGCGCTCGAAATTTCCAGCGCGTGGCCTGCCGGCGACACCTTTGGGAAGACCTTCGCCAGTTTGCCATCCGGGTCGATGATGAACGTCGCCCGGTCGACGCCCATGTAGTCGTGACCGGCGAACTTCTTCGGGCCCCAGACGCCGTACTGGTCCGAGACCTTGTGCTCATCGTCTGCGAGCAGCGGGAACGGCAGGCCGAACTTGTCCCGGAACTTCACGTGCGATTGTACATTGTCGGGCGAAATGCCGAAGAGCGCTGCTTCGCCCGAAAGCATCTGCCAGTTGTCGCGGATGTCGCAGGCCTCTGTCGTGCAGCCGGGCGTGTCGTCCTTCGGATACCAGTACAGCACCACCCACTGTCCGCGGAGATCGTCGAGCTTCACCTGCTCGCCGCGGTCATTCTCAAGCTCGAACGACGGCGCCGCTTGTCCTTCGGTCAATGTCGTAGGCATCGCGTTACTCCTTACAAGCTTCATGCGGATCGTAGGGAACCCGGAGGCTTCACCCAAGTGTACGGGTCGAACAGCCGCACGGGTGCGCACACCGCGCGCCGCCCAACTCGGCCGAATCTCCATCGGGAGGCATCGTCGCGGCAAACAGCGCGGACGATGTTCAGGCGGCGGCTTCGTCCAGGATACCGCCCAGGCGTGCGGATGCGCGCAGATCGCGCGAGTAGCAGACGTCCACGTGATGCTGGTGGAATCCGTCCGATTCGTACAGCGCCAGCGCGCTCGTGTTCGTCGCATCCACGTAGATCGCGGCGGTGACGGCGCCGCGCGTCGCCATGTGGGCGAGTGCTTGCGTCAACAGCGCCCGCGCGTACCCACGGCCCCGATGCTCAGGCGCGACGCCGATCACATAGATCTCGCCCACCCGGCCCTCGTCGCCGCGATCTTCGATCTTCACCCAGCAGAATCCGGCCGGACTGCCGCTCACCTCGAGTAGCAGAAAGTCGTCCTCGTCGAACCAGGGCTGCGCCATGCGCGCGTGCAGGTCATCGAGCGTCCATGCGCCGTTCTCGGGATGCCCGCTGAAGATGCGGTTGTTCAGCGCGAGCCAACTGGCGTCATCCTCTCCCGGCCGAAACGTCCGCAATCTTGTCCCCGGCATCTGGGCGGGCGCGCGCGTATGTTCGGCGTGGCGGTGCAGATGATAGAGACGCCGTGACGGCGTGAAGCCGAACAGCGCGGCAATGCGCTCGCTGGCCCTGGAGTCGTTGTACGCCCAGACGTCCATGCGTGCGGCGTCCTGCGTTTCGGCGTGGAGCAGCGCGTGCGAGAGCAGCATGCGCCCGACGCCGCGGCGACGATATTGCGGATGCACGACGAACTCGCATGAGACGCGGCGATCGCAGGTGTCGTCGAATGTCACCGTGTGCGCGTAGCCGGCGAGCGCGCTGTCTTCGTACGCCAGCACCGCGACGCCGAGGTCGCCCCCGCGCTGGAGCCGCAGGAATTTGTGCTCGCCGAGCGGTTCGTGCCCGTCGGCGCGCGTCGCCGCGCCGAGCAACTCCGGCAGCTGTGCAAGGTGCGCGACTTCAAGTTGAGAGACGATTTCGATGTGATGCATAGACTCAGACGAGTATCGGCAGTCGGGGTGATGGCGGATAGTGTGTCGCCATTGTAGTTGCAATCAGTTGCAACACGCCAGCTCGCACGCTCGTTACGACGTGGCCGTACCCACACCCGCCTCGGTCGCCGGCACGACCTTCCCGTCTCGCATGTAGACGATCCTGTCCGCCGCCGCCGCGACGTGCTGGTCGTGGGTTACGAGCACGAGCGTCAGTCCCTGCTGTGCGCGGATGTCGCGAAATAACTCGAGGATCCGGTCCACGGACACCGAGTCGAGACTCCCGGTCGGCTCGTCGGCCAACAGGATCGGCGGCCGATTCGCGAGCGCACGCGCGATCGCGAGCCGCTGGCGCTCGCCGCCGGAAAGGCGCGGCGGCGTCGTCTTCTCCTTCGCACCGAGACCCACCGCTTCCAGCAAGTCGCGTGCCCGCGCCCGCTGCTCCCCGTGCGTCATGCCGGTCGAGAACATCGGGATCTCGATGTTCTCCACAGCGTTGAGGTTCGGCAGCAGGTTGTGGAGCTGGAAGACGAGGCCGACACCTTCGCGCCGGAAGTGGTCGTTGCCGGCGGTGCTCAGATCGCGGCCGTTGACGACGATCGTGCCGGATGTCGGCCGATCGAGCGCTGCGATGAGATGCATCAGCGTCGACTTTCCGCAGCCCGAAGGCCCGGTCACCGCAACGAAATCACTCCGGCCCATCGCAAGCGTCACTCCGTCGAGCGCGCGCACCCGGCCATCATCGTACAGCTTGACGACATCCGTGAGCGCGATGATCGGCGCTTCGGCCGCGAGATCACTCATGCCGGAGCGCGTCCATCGGAACCAGCAGCGCCGCGCGGATTGCCGGGTACAGCGCACCGATGAAGGCCATGCCGACGGCAAGCCCGAGCGCCCGTCCGAAGATGCCGGCCGGATAGTCCGGTTGAAACACGCCGACCAGCTCCGGCACACGTTGGATCGCTTTGATTGCCACGAAGCCCAACGCGACGCCGATCACCGCGCCGGCCAGCGAGATCAGCAGCGCCTCGCCCATCACGAGCGAGATCAGGCGTCCGCGTGTCCATCCGACCGCACGTAACACGCCGAACTCCCGCGTGCGCTCGAACACCGACATCACCATCGTGTTCATCACACCTATCGCGCCGATGATCAGCGCGAGGATCGTAATGCCGACGTTCGCCGCGCTGATCAGGCTCAGGTTGCGGTCGACGCGGCCGAAGTCCGACACGGACTTCACCGTCGCCATCTCCGGCGAGTCATGCTCGATCTGCTTGCGCAACGCATCGATGTTGGCGCCCGGCTTCGTCTTGACGAATGCCAGCGTGATCGCCCCCGGCTTGCGTTCGAACCCCTGCAGCGCCGGCAGCGGCATCATCGACGCAGAGTCGCCGAACACCTGGCCCGTGGAGAAGATGCCGACGACGGTAAAGTGGTTGCCGTCGATCGTGATCGGATCGCCGACATCTTTATGCAGGTCGTTCGATGCGCGCCAGCCGAGCATCACCTGGTCGGTCGCGGTCGGGTCGTACGCGCGTCCGCGCAGCACCTGCACACCGAATGGCGCCAGCTCATCCGGCTGTATGCCGAGTTCGAGGAAGAACGGGTGATTGCTGTCCAGTTTGATCGCCGCCACGAGTACGCCGACGACGCTTTCGACCTGCGGATAGGCCTTCAGTTTGTCGACCTGCCCTTGATCGAGGTTGCTGTAGAGGACGTCCGACACGCCCTTCTGCGCCACCGTGAAGTCCGCTGTACCCGTCCGCAGCACGGAGATCGCGGTGCGCCGCAGGCTGTGCGTCAGCACGCCGAGGGCGACGACCGTCATGATCGCGATAGCGACGGCCAGCCCCGTCAGACCCGCCCGGACGCGCCGCGTCACGACGTTCCGGATGATCAGCGCGAAAAACGACATCGAACGCATCGTAACGCGTCCCGCCGCCGTTTACGATGCCTCGCCCGCCGCCTCTCCCTCGCGTACGGCCTCGCCCGTCGTGACGCTGCCGTCGTTGTCGTCCGTCACTTCATACCGGACCTCGAACGCCACGCCCGGCTGCAGCATCGCGAAGACCGGGCAGTAGCGGCTCATCGACAGCTGGAGCGCCCGTCCGACGCTCGCGGCGCTCAGTGAGCGCCCATGGATGCGGTGAACCATCGTGATCCGCGTGAAGACGCGCGGATGCGACTCGCGGCGCGACCCGTCCGCGAGGACTTCGTAACCCGCGATATCTTGCCGCATCTTCCGCAGGATCGAGACGGCATCCATCGCCATGCACCCGGCGGAAGCAGCGAGCACAATCTCGACCGGGCTCGCAGCACGATCGTCGCCGCCGCTTGCTTCGTTGACGTCGAACTCGATTGTGTGACCGCTGCCTGACCGCGCTTCGAAGCGCATCCGCTCCACAAGCCGAAGGACCGCCGTCGCCGCCATAGTACGCCTTCCGCTACCTCACCCATTGTCTGTCGACATGATAAGGGCGCCGCGACTCACGCGCGGCAAGACGTGACCGCGATGGGCATCGAGGGTTTTAGGATCGGATGTCCGCGAGAGGGGCGAGGAGTCGCGCGAGTCGCTCGTGCTCCACTCGCCCCTCTGCTCGCTACACCCGCCCTGGTGGAGGTGAATCGAACGATACGCCGTGAGCGAGAACGACGTCAATAGAAGAACTGGTACAGTTTGTACCAGTTGCCACTCATATTATTCGGTGGCTGGTATCCCGACGTTGTTCGGCCAGATCTGCCAGGCGACGATGCCCCAGATCACAGCGTCCAGCAGCCAGTTGACCGCGCTGATACCCGCCATTCCGCGCGCTTCCGTGCCCTTCGGCGTCTGCACATACGGGAACCACAGATTGTCGAGAAGAATGTGCGAACCGACGAGCAGGGCGCCCGTGAGCGTGTCCGCGGCGACGTCGCGTGCGCCGTCCGCGCTGCCCGTCGTAATCACGCCCGCAGCCCCCGCGAGCATCCCCGCCCCGAGCGCGAAGCCCAGTGTGTGCGTCGACTTCCGGTGCCAGCGCCACGGATCACGCAGCACGATCGCACCGGCGATGACGTCGGCGTCCGGCAGGCTTGCCGCCACTGTTGCGATGGCAAGACCCCACGGTGAGCGCACACCGAGCCGTCGCGCCAAAGCGACGCCGAAGAGTGTATGGCCAATCGGTGTGGACAACGCGCCTCGTTGATTTCTAGGGGACGACGGGCGGGCCGGCAGTCGCGGCCGGCGGCGTACCCTTCACACCCGCGTTCGGGTTCGGCACCGACGCCGTTGACGCCACCGCAAGTTGGTGCCCGTCCCACGCGTATGTCGTCTTGCGAAGGAGGCTCGGACAGCAGTTTGCATCATTCGGCCCGTACTGCGGCCGGGTATCGATGAGCTTGTTACCTTCGATGCTAACGGCGACGCCGCCACTCGTCGTACCACCCTTCGCCATCGGCACCGTCGCCACGCCACTGCCCGAAGGAGTCAGCACCACGTATGCGATGTCACCCATCGTGCCGCCGGACGAGATCGGCACCACGGCGTCTTCGATCCCGTCGCCCGTGAGATCGCCGTACAGCACCTCGCTCTGCACGAACTGGCCACCCGTGTCCTGGAGCAGCCTCTGGACAGGCGCCGTCTGCTTGAGGTCGATGGAGCGGATCTGGCTGGAAACCGTGCCCGTGGCGACAGCCGTTGTATCGCTCGCGGTGCCGACTGACGTGCTTGACGCCGCGTCCGTGGCGCCTGCAGTCGCGGATTTCGCGCTGCCGGTGCCGTTGCTGCCGTTGCCGCACCCGTAGAGGGCGAGCGCGGTGAAGGCAACGAGCGCGAGGACAGCAACGGGATAGCGCGGGATCATCGCCGAAGTGTAGGTGTGGTGCGCGCTGCGCAGCAAGTTTTGCGCATCGGGCCGCGGTTACTGCGCACTCGCGGTCGATGTGCCGGCGGCTGCCGGCGCGCCCGTTGGCGCCGCCAGTACCCGGTCCAGCGCCGCGCCTACCTCGGCCGCAGACGCGATGCCCTCGTACTTCGCGGCGATCCTGCCGTGCGCATCGACGACGAAGATCCACGGCTCGGACTCCAGTCCCCACTGCCGCGTTGCCGGCACCGCAATCTGCTCCCCTGTATCGCGCTCTGCCTTCAGATCGTACGGCTCGATATGGATGAAGATCGCCCGTCCGCCGTACTTCGCGGCGAGCGGATCCATCACCGTATCCATGATCGGCCCGCACATTCGCGACGTGCAGAACGCGGGAGTCGCGAAGGCGATGACAAGCGGCCTCCCCGTCTTCAGCGCATCGGCGACCGTGATGTTGTGCATCGCCGGCCGCGGCGGCGACGACGAGTCGATCTGGGTGATATCCGGCTGCGTGGCCGTCGTCATCTGCACGCTGGCCGGTGCCGGATCGCCGATCGCCGGCTCGGGCGTCTTGTCACGCACGCTGAACGTGAACGGGATCGGCTTCAGCGTCTTTCCGCCGCGCGTGACGTCGAGCTGCACGCCGAAACTCCCGCTTCTCGCGAACGTGGCATGGGCGACGTACACGCCATCATCCCCCGTCACCGTCTTTTGGCCACCGGCATCTTCGTTGACGTACGACAGTTGCACGGGCTCGAACACCGTCTCCGCCTGCGATGTCAGCACCGGCTCATCGCCGTTCAGGTCGTAGAAGCGCGCGTGCACCTTCGCGTCGAGGATCGGCCGGCTGTTGTCGTCCGTGAGGCCGATCAGCACCCGGTTCGGTCCCACCGCGAGCGCGGTGTTGCGGACATCCGGGCAGACAGTGCACCCCCCGAGCGTCTGCACCGTCGGGAACGAAACCGCTCCTGCATTCGTCGACCCGCCGCCGCACGCCGACAGTGCCCAGCCCAGCACCACGAAGCCGGCGACTGCGGCCACTGCCACGACGATGCGCCTGGTGCGGCGACCGCCCTCTTCAGTTGAGGGAGAGCCTACGGCCCGCTGGGGGCTGAGGGTGGGTCTTCCACGCCGTGCTCGCGTCATCGGTCCGGACTGACGCTCCGGCTCGTGCCGAAGTAGAACACCGCCACCGCCAGCACCGTCAGCACCGCGAAGTCCAGCGGCAGCCCGAAGTAGCCGCCGGAGCCATCCGCATACAGTGCCAGGTGCATCATGTCGACGCCGTACGACAGCGGGTTCAGCCGTCCCAGCACCTTCAGCCAGATCGGCAGGTCAGTGAGTGGGAAGAAGGCGCCGGAGAAGAACAGAAACGGGAACAACACGAGGTTCATCACCAGGTGGAAGCCCTGCATGCTGCGGATCTTGGAGGCCAGGAGCTGGCCCAGCCCCGAAAGGAACAGATTCAGCACGACGATGGCGAAGACCGACACGAGCAGGCTGCCGAGAACACCGTACTGCCACTGGAAATGGATCGCCGGAATGGCCGCCGCGACGGCGAGCACGAGCAGCGCCTGCACCGCGCCGATAATCACCGCGCTCAGCGTCTTGCCGAGCAGGACGACGCGGGCCGAATGCGGCGATGCGAGCAGCACCTTCAGGATCCCCGAGTCGCGGTCCTGGTAGTACGACGCGCTCGAGAACGTCGATGAGAACACGGCCGTCATCGCGATCATGCCCGGCGTCAGGAACGTTACGTAGTCGCGGATGTTCTTTGGGTCGAGGCCGTCGTTGACGCCGGTCCCGAGGATCGCCAGCAGCATCAACGGAAACAGGACCGACGAGTACAGCTGCGATCGCGAGCGCAGAAACGCCCGCAGGTCCCGCCGCACCAGCGATGCGATGGCGCCGACGGGGTCGATGCTGACGCTGCCATCGCGCGCCGCGTCCGGCGCGATCACCACCGCCATCTCGCTCATTCCGCCGCCGCCTCGCGCTCCGCGGGCGGCGTGATCCCGCGCCCGACGAGCTGGAAGTACACGTCTTCGAGCGTCGACTCTTCGATCCGTACGCCGCGGACGCGGTCGCCCGACTGCTGGAACAGCCGGACAAGGAACGGACTCGCTTCATCGACCGTCACATGCGTCGTATGACCGGCCAGACGTACGTGCCCGACGCCGGGCCACGTCTCCATCACCGGTACTTCCGCCGTCGGCTCGTCCGTCCATTCGATGCGTACCGACTCGTGGCGAAGCCCGCGTTTGAGGTCGTCCGGGCGCCCTTGCGCGACGACCTTCCCGGCGTCGAGCAGCGCCACTTCCTGGCAGTAGCGCTCCGCTTCGTACACGTCGTTCGTCGCCAGGAGCAGCGTCCTGCCTTCGCCGTTCGCCTCGATCAGGTGCTCCCAGAGCCGCATCCGCGAGTCGGGGTCGAGCGCCAACGTCGGCTCGTCGAGCAGCAGCAGCTCCGGACTGTTCAACAGCGCGCGCGCAAGCTCCAGCCGCCGCTTCATGCCGCCGGACAACGTCGAGGTCGCAGCGTCGGCGCGGTCAGCGAGATTGACCCGCTCGAGCAGCGTCTGTTCGGCAGCCGCAGCGGCGGATCGCTTCAGTCCGAACATCCGCGCCTGCAGGTCCATCGTCTCGCGCACAGTCATCACCGGGTCCAGCGATGGCTCCTGGAAGACGATGCCCATGCGCCGCCGAAGCCGGTCGCCCGGGCGCTGGCCGACGGCCGCCGTCTGCCCCAGCACCGTCAGGCTGCCGCCGCTCGCGGTCCGCCGTCCGATGAGGATGGATAGCAGTGTGCTCTTCCCCGACCCGTTCGGCCCCAAGAGCCCGAAGATCGAGCCTGCGGGCACGGTCAGCGAGAGGCCGTCGAGCGCCTGCCGCTCGCCATAGCTGTAGGTGAGTTGGTGCACCGCGATGGCAGCGGGCTGCATCGGTGCGACGGTTGCGGCGGGGATTCCGGGGGTGGTTGCAATATTCAAGATGGCGCTGATTTTTGCCTCGCCTCAGGATAGCAAGCCATCTGCCCGCACGGAACGAGAGAGCGGCGCCGAAGCGCATGCAGGCGGCGCCGATGAGAGCCGGCACATCTCTCGTTCGGCGATGAGGTGGAAGGGCGGGAGCAGCGGGTACAATCCCCCGGTGCCCCGTCCCAGCGCGATGCAAGACACGGCCTCCCCCGATTCGACCACCGGCTCCTCGACGATGCGCGTCATCGCCGGACGTGGCTCCGCGCGTATCGCCGCCGCAGTCCGGGCGCCGTTCGGCGGCGTCCCCGGGCCCTTCTACGCTCGCCACCGCGACACCGACTTCGACGACCACGCGACACCCCTCCAGGAGCGGGCAATGCGGTCCTTCTGGTGGGACGGCTTCTGGTCCAGCGGCTCTGAGACGATCATCCTCAACTACCTGGGCCTCTACCTGCTGGCGTACGGCGCCAGCAACGCCCAGGTTGGGCTGCTCTCGTCGCTGAGCAGCCTTTTTGCTGCCCTGGCGTTCTTCCCGGGCGCCCATCTCGCCGAGACGTTCGGGCACCGCAAGGCGACGGTGCTCGTCTCCGGCGGCGGTCTCGCCCGCGTTGCGCTTGTGGCCCTGGCGCTGGTCCCCTTCTTCGCCCACGGCAGCGCGGCGATCTGGATCGTGATCGCGATCGCTTCGTTCCGCGGCTTCTTCGCCTACTTCCACGTCCCCGCGTGGACGTCGCTGACGTCGGACATCGTTCCTCTCGGAATTCGCGGTCGCTACTTCGCCTCGCGCAACGTTGGTATGAGCATCGCCTCGCTCGCAGTGGCGCCGCTCGCCGGCTTTCTCATCGACCACTACACCGGCCTGCACGGCTGGCAGCTCGTCTGGCTCGTCGCCTTCGCCGCCGGCGCGCTCTCGACCTGGAGCTACGCGCGCATCCCCGAGCCACCGTCGCATCCGCATCTCGCCGCAGTGCCGGCGGAGCGCCGCGCCAGCTTCTTCGGCGATATCCTCGCGGACCGCAACTTCGTCGCCTATCTGATCAGCGTTGCGGTATGGAACCTGGCCCTTCAGGTGTCCGGGCCGTTCTTCAATGTCTATCTCGTGAAGAACCTCCACGCCTCATCGCTCTGGGTCGGCGTACTGGCGGCGCTGCCGGCGTTCAGTGGTCTCGTCGGCCTGATCTACATGGGCCGCGTGATGGACCGCCGCGGCACCAAGTGGCTGATGGTCGTCTGCGGCCCTCTGATCCCGCTGCTGCCGATCGCCTGGACGTTCGTCACGGCGCCCTGGCAGGTGATCTTCATCAACGGCTTCGGCGGCGCCATGTGGGCGGGTTACAACCTCGCGCTGAGCAACATGGTCATGGTCATGTCGCCGAGCGAGAAGCGGGCGCGCTATGCGGCCGCCTTCCAGACGGTGATGTTCGCGGCCGCGTTCGTCGGTCCCGTCCTCGGCGGCTACGTCATCGACGCGATGGGCTTCCACGCCGTCTTCCTGCTCTCGGCCGCGGGCCGGTTGATCGCCGCGCTCATGCTCCTCAAGTTCGTCTCGGGCCACCTGCCCACCGGCTCGGACCGCCCGGCTCCGGCGGCAGCGCCTGCCTGACGCCGGCGAACGCGCCTCTGCTCCGGTTCAGCAGCCGCCATGCGCCGTGTTTCCTGAGCGACAACGGCGATGGAGGCTCGACTACGGCGAGGCCATCGAGTTGCCACAGCAACCCAGCGCCCGCTATCC
>JADEYI010001149.1_pt1 | contig 23133 bp, 20 predicted proteins | sample 8542331 | NCBI WGS metagenome assembly JADEYI01 (sample SAMN16510988, study PRJNA670497) | mine drainage metagenome | isolation source: biofilm near Copperflume 1 | place: Germany: Marsberg coppermine Kilianstollen | collected 2018-02
GGGCCCCTGCGTCCGCAGCCCCGGATGGCGGCGCTTCGCCGACCGCTGGGCCTGGCTCCCCGGGCCTCGACCGTTGGAAGATCCGCCCGACCGGCAGGGATGGCCGTCCCTCGTCGGCAGCAGATGGTGTCCCGGATCCACGACCGCCGCGGTCCGCGGTCTTGCCGCGCGGGGCGGTCGTGGGCCGTGCCCCGCCAGCTCCGCCACCAGGACGCCTTCCTGCTGCTTCGCCCCCCGGTCCGGGCGCACCCACATCAGGCTTCGTGCGTGACTGCCTTCTTGGGCCACCGCCCGGCAGCCGCCCGCGACCGGCGCCGCCACTCGAGGGCGCGGCCGTGAGCCAATCATCGGGCGAATCGGCCCGCGCCGCCGCCAGCAGGTCCTCCTCCGTCGCCTCGATCAGCCCCTCCGCGATTGCGTCGGCGCGGCTGATGCTTGGCGGTGGCTCGCCGCTCTTGCTGCTCGTGTCCCAGCGCACCACCAGCCCGAGGTCCCGATCAGGCACTTCCACGCGCTGGCCGTCGACCAGCAACGTGACCTGCCGCCGCAGAATATTGAAGCCGATCACCTTGCCTTCGCCCGTGGGGGTGCTGCAACGCTGACCAATTTTTGGCAGCGTCTTGCGCATCTCCCGGTAGCCTTCTTCCTCATAGGAAAGGCAGCACAATAGCCGTCCGCACAGGCCGCTGATCTTCTGCGGGTTCAGGGGAAGCTCCTGCTCCTTCGCCATGCGGATCGAGATCGAAGGGAAGGTCGTCAGCCAGTTCGAACAGCAGAGTTCGCGACCGCAGATGCCATACCCTCCTGCCTGCTTCGCGCGGTCGCGCGGCCCCATCTGGCGGAGGTCTACCTTCGCCCCGAACTCCTGCGACGTGCGCCGGATGAAGTCGCGATAGTCAATGCGTTCTTCGCTCGTGAATGAGAACGTCAGCCGCCGGCCGTCCAGCGTGAACTCCGCGCCATCGATGCGCGCCGCCATGCGGGATTCTGCGCCGATCTCTCTCGCCCGCGGCAAGAGCTCCTCGGCGCGCGCGCGCAAGGCGTCTGCCTTGAGAATGTCATCATCTGTCGCCAGCCGCAGGATTGGCCGCAGCTCTTCCCGCCCGAGCTCGTTTACCACCACCTGTTCGGGACTGATCACGACTCGCGCGATTTCAGGGCCGCGCGTCGTCTCGACGACAACGTGCTCACCCACTTCCAGCCGCATCCCCGCTGCGTGGAAGTAGAAGATCTTGCCCGCGTTCCGGAAACGGACGCCGGCGACGCTCATCCGTGGCTCATCCATGGGCTGCAGCTGCTTCCTTGTCCGCTTCTGCCAGTCTAACGCTCGGAAAGCTCAGCAGCATGAGTTCCAACGCCGGCCGCGGCAGAACCTGTGCCAGCAGATCGGCCCGTGCTCGCGCCACTGCCCGTAGCGCCACCAGGTCACCCGATCCTGCGGCCGCGTTTCCCCCGGAAGACCGCAGCTCTCCCTCCCAAAACGCTTCCCAGACGTCGAGTTCGATAGCGATCGCCGCACGGTCGCGCCGGAAACGCTCCGCCAAATCGCCTGCATAGGAGAATCGTTCCGTGGTGTTGCTTGCCGCGATCCGGGCGCAGCGTTCGAGCAGCCGGTCGCGGTCTCCCATCAGCTCGGGCTCCGCCGCGAAAGCGATGGCCCGTCCCGGACGCCCACGGCCCTCGGCGGCCGCCTGTGCCGCCAATGCTGACTCGCAGCCGCGCGCGATCAGCCCCGCTTCGACTTCAGCCCGTGCAACGGGCCGTACGTTGATCCGCCGGCAGCGAGAGACAACCGTCTCGATGATCATCTCCGGCGCGGCGCTCAGGAGCAGCATCACCGTGTGTCCTGGCGGCTCCTCGAGCGTCTTGAGGAGCGTATTCGATGCCTCTCGGTTCATGCGCTCCGCCGGGTCGATGATGATAGCGCGGTACCGCGCCTCGAACGGGTACCGCGCGGCCAGGTCGATCATCCCCCGCACCTGGCAGATCCGGATGTCGCGCGAATCCGGGTGCTTCGCATGGCTGTCGCCGTCCCGCGGCCGGCAAAGCATGTCGCCTGGTGCCAGCGTGATCACGTCTGGATGGGAACCCGCTGCGATCTGGCGGCACGCCCGGCAGGTTCCGCAGGGCAGGGATGCCGGTTCGGCGAAGGCTCCTGGATCTTCCGCGAAGAGGCCCGGTGCATTGCTCTTCGAATCCGCTGGCCGCTGCCGCTCGCAGTTCAACAGAAGCGCATATTCGAGGGCCAGCCGCTTCCGTCCCACTCCTTCCGGCCCGGCGAAAAGGATCGCGTGCGGGGGCTCGTCGCTGGCCGCCAGCACGGCGATCTCGCGCCGGATGTCCTCGTGGCCGATGACCGGTTCCATCGTTTCAGCCTACCGTATCTGGCCCTTCACCCGCTTCCCGTGGCGCCCCCGCGCCGAATGAGTGCGACTTTTCCCGCGAACCCTCAAGAGGCCCAACAGCCCGGGGGCCGCGCCTGGCCGGGATGAGCCTCAGCCATCATCCCATTCCTCGCTTGCGAATTCCTGCCTGCGCCGTGGACGTTGCGCCCGCCGCAGCAGCAGGTCCGGGTCGTCCAATTCGTGCAGACTAATGCGCCGTCCCGCCAGCTCCTCGATCCGCTCATAGAGCAGCTCGGCCGGCACCGTACGCTCCGCCGTCAGCCACTGCTCAAGCTCTTCTATCCGCACAGCCAGCGGAAGCGAGTCGGCTTTCGGCGCCGCCGCGAGGAAGCGCAGACAATATCCGCAGCCAATCGTCCTCTCAAACGGGACGAGGTGAATGTCACATTCGGCGGTGGCGGGCTCGCTCATGGCCAGCATCGATTCTAACCGCCTCCGCGCATGTACAATGCCGCTACTTCCGCGTCGAGGTCTGCGATGTCTGAGTTCTTGTCCGCCGCCGAAACCGCCGAACGCATTCGCAGCCGGAAGCTCAGTGTTCGCGAAGCCGTCCAGGCGGCGCTCGCGCGCATCGAAAAGCTGAACCCTGCGCTGAACGCGTTCGTCACGGTCGACCCCGCCGCTGCACTGCGCGAGGCCGAGAGAGCGGACGCCGCGCTCGCCTCCGGCAAAGACCTGGGGCTGCTTGGCGGAGTGCCCATCGGCGTCAAAGACCTCGAACCCGTCGCCGGCCTGCGTTGGACCAACGGCTCCCGCGCCTACGCTGATCAGGTCGCGACGGAGGACTCGGTGCAGGTGCAGCGCCTTCGCGCCCAGGGTGCAATCGTCGTTGGCAAGACGAATACGCCCGAATTCGGCTACAAGGGCTTCACCGAGAACAAGCTCTTCGGTGCCACCGGGAACCCGTGGGCTCCGTCGCGCACACCGGGCGGCTCCAGCGGCGGCAGCGCCGCCGCCGTCACAGCCGGGATGGTGCCGCTCTGCACCGCCAGCGACGGCGGTGGCTCCATCCGCATCCCTGCCGCCTTCTCCGGCTGTTTCGGCATGAAGCCCTCTGCGGGCCGAATCCCGAGAGCCGGCACCCACGCGCCCACATGGGGCACGCACAGTGTCCTCGGCCCCGTGAGCCGCACCGTCCGCGACGCCGCCCTCTATCTCGACTGCACCGTCGGCCCGCATCCCGACGACCTCGATTCGCTCGATGGCCCTGTGGGCGTCTACGAAGCCGCCACTCAGAGGGAGCCACCAGTGCTGCGCCGAATCGCCTGGTCCGCCGACCTCGGCTACGCCTCCGTGGACCCCGAAGTCGTGCGCGTCGCCGAAACTGCTGCCCGCCGCATGGCGGATATCCTCGGAGTCGAACTCGTCGAAGCACACCCCGGCTTTGCCGACCCGCTCCCCACCTGGTACACCATCGCTGCCGCGGGCGACGTCGTCCTCCTCGACCGCCTCACGCCGCAACAGCGCGAAATGCTCGAACACGGATTCGTTGCCTTCGCGGAGCAGGCTCGCGCCCTGACGGCCGCGCAGATGTGCACCGCGCTCGAAGAACGCCACCAGCTCAACCGCACGATGACCCGCTTCTTCGAGCAATACGACCTCCTCCTCACCCCCACCGTCGCCTGCACCGCCTTCCCGAAAGACGGCCCGCCCCCCAACACGATCGCCGGACGGCCGGTCTCAGCCGCCGGCTACCTGCCCTTCACTCCACCGTTCAATGTCACCGGCCACCCGGCGGCGTCCATCCCGGCCGGTTTGGCCGCCGATGGCCTCCCCGTTGGCCTCCAGGTCGTCGCTCCCCGGCACATGGACCAACTCGTCCTGTCGGTCAGCGCAGCCTTCGAAGCGGCTCACCCCTGGGCATTCCCCGCAGGCTGAGGAGCAACCGTGACCTACTCTATCGTCGCGCGGGACCCCGCCACCGGCGACCTCGGCATCGGCGTCCAGACGCACCAGCCTGCCGTCGGCGCCATCGTCCCCTGGATACGGCCGCTCGTGGGGGCTGCCGCCACCCAGGCCTCAGTCAATCCGCACTTCGGCCCGCAGGGGCTCGCCCTCATGGAGAGCGGGCTCGACGCCGCGACGGCCCTGAAAGGCATCCTCGCGACCGACGAGGGCGCCGGCCGGCGCCAGGTCGCCCTGCTCCCGCAATTCGGCCCACCGGCGGTCCACACAGGCACGAACTGCATCCCCTTCGCGGCACACCAAACCGGGGAGCACTACTGTGCCCAGGCGAACATGATGCGATCTGAAGGCGTGCCAGCGGCGATGTCGGCAGCATTTGAGGCCGCCACGGGCCACCTCGCCGTGCGTATTATGGCTGCGCTCGAAGCCGCCCAGGCCGCTGGCGGCGATATCCGCGGCAGCCAGTCGGCCGCCATCCTTGTGCGCCGCCCCGGCCCGTTCGACTACACCTGGGACCTCCGCATCGATAACGACGCCAACCCCAACGCTCGCCTCCGCGAACTCGTGAACATTCGCCTCGCCGCCGCAGTCCTCGACCACCGCGCAGAAGACGCCCCCACGCTCGACGTATTGCTCGCCGACTTCGAAACCGCCAACCGGCTCCATGCCTCCGACGAGCAGACGTTCTGGTTCGCCGTCCAGGGCCTGAGCGGCGCCGCTGGCGCCACCGATCGCGCGGCAGCTCTCCTTGCGCCCATCTTCGACCGTGCCCCCCAATGGAAGGATCTCCTGCACCGCATCGACATCGGGGGCGCGGCCCCCCTCCAGCAGCGCTTCCCGCGCTGACCCGGACGCTGCCTACTCTTTGTAGAGCGGCGACGAAGCCTTCATCCAGCGCAGCAACATGCGCATTTCGGCCACGCGCTTGCCCGATTTATCGTCCATGCCCGTTTCGAACCACATGTACTCGGTCTTTGGGCTCTGGCCCACGGCCACGACGTGCCCGCCGACTTCATAGCCCTCATCCACGAAGACCGGGCCGTTGATATTACGCAGTTCGATCGCGCCAAACAGGCCGACGGCTCTCCCGACGTCCCCCCGCATCCCTTCGACACTCTTCGCATAGAGAAGCTGGACCATCGCGGCCGGTGTCGCCACCGCCCCGCCCCAGGGGGACTTGCCTTCATACCAGTCCAGCTTCTCGGTGATCACCTGCATCCGCTGCGCTTGAGCTGCGGGCTCCAGGCGGACGCTCACGCGCGGGAACTCGTAGCCGGGGCCGATCCCCTTCAGCATCCGCAGCTCCCCGGCGTCGAAGCGATCGAGCGGGCGGCGCAGCAGGGCCGTTGGCTCCGCACAGTCGCCCACCGAGGCTGAGCCCTCTGCGACCCGCATCCCGTCGTCGCGCTCGACCCAGACGTCCACCTGCGTGTCGCGCTTCGCCATCGGCTGGCGCACGAAGGCGCGCACCGGCTCACGGTCAGTCGTAGCGTTGAGGAAGTACAGAGAAAGCGTCCCCTGCTCGAACCAGTGGGGACCGAACGCTTCCAGCAGTATCGGCGGGAACAATTCCATGTGGATGGATCCAGCAACAGTGCCGCCCCAGAACCCGAGTTTCGTCGCGGTCGCGTCGTCGTGGATGCTGCCCTTCGCCTCGCGGGAGTTGTTTACCGAGCTGCGAAGCGGGCCACGAATGACTCCGTCCTGGATGGTGATGCCCGATGCCTGTTCAGTCGTCATCTGGTTGCTGCCTCGTTAGGAATGATGCCACCAGCCTACTCCTTCGGATCGGATCAGTGTGATCGGCCACACCCTGGCCGCCGGGCTCAACGGATAACGTTGACTGCCCGCAGCCGTGCGATCTCCTCCTCAGGGAAGCCCAGCTGGGCGAGAACTTCGTCTGTGTGCTCGCCCAGCGCCGGTGCCGCGCGCTGGATGCGCGTTGGCGACTTGCTCATCTGTACGATCGGTGCCGGCCCGCGCAACGGCCCGAAGAGCGTGTGGTCGTAGCGCACGAGATAGTTGTTTGCCACCACTTGCGGGTCCTCCCAGAGCTCTTCCACGAACCGCACCGGGCCGCACGCAATGTCTGCCGCGAGCAGGTGCTCCAGCCACTCGGCGTTCGTCTTCTCGCGGAAGATAGCCTCACACTGCTGCACGAGCGCCAGGCCGGCCGCCTTGATATTCTCCGGCGTGTGTTCGAATTCGGGCTCATAGCGCGGGTCCGTGATCCCGATCGCAGCCCGGAAGCGCGCACGCGGTCCCGGCCCGAGACACCCGACCACCAGATAGCTGTCCTGCGTCTGGTAGGGCCGGTAGTAGACGTTGCCAAACAGCGCCGGCGTCAGGGCGCGCCGCTCGGCGTAGATCTCCTCGATGTTCGCCCCCCGTCCGCGGGCCGCGTGGAGCATTTCGAGTCGGTGCTGGCGCGGCTCCGCGTCGAGCGCCGTGATTTCCCGTGACCCGGCCTGGATGAATAGCGAGGAGAGCATCAGGCTGGCATTGATGGCCTGTCCCTCGCCCGTCTTTTGCTTGTGGTATAGCGCTGCCGTCACCGCCCATGCCAGTGCTACTCCCGTCACCACATCCGCCGGTGCGAATGCCACCGGCATCGGTAGCCCGTTTGAAAGATTCGGGTTCGAAGTCGAAACCCCGCTCATCGCCTGCGCGACGATATCGTAGCCGCGCAGGTGAGCCTCCGGCCCTTCCTTCCCGAACGCCGTGCTCTCGCAGTAAATGATGTCCGGCCGCACAGCGCTCGCTGCCGCATAGTCGATGCACAGATCTTCGGGCACGCCGGGCCGGTAGTTCGTGATGAGCACATCGGCCCAGCGGATCAGCGATTCCCGCACAGGGCCTGCGTCCGGGTGCTTGAGGTCGATGGCAATGCCGCGCTTGCCCCGATTTTGAGTGAGGAACTCGCGGCTCTCCTTGGGCAGGATCTCTGCCTGCAATCGCCAGGGCTCGCCTTCGAGTGGCTCGACCTTGAGCACGTCGCAGCCCATCTCCGAAAGCAGTGCCGCCGCCTGCGGCCCTGCAATAATCTGCGTGCAATCCAACACGCGAATCCCTTCCAGCGCTCCTGCCATTTCTGCCCCCCTTTATCGCTGCTCCTGCTCGGGCATCTCGCTGGCGCCCTACTCCTTTGCGCGATAATCGCGATAGGGCCCGTCGCGCCAATCCAGGGCTGCCTTCAGGCCGGTGCCCGCCTGCGCGGCCTCGCGCATCTTGTCCTGCCAAGCATAGGAGTGCTGCGTGAACTGCCCGGCGGCGTCCATATCCGTCGAACTGCGCACCGAAGAATAGATGCCCATGTTTTCGTAGAAGCGATTCATGTTGAGCTTGAGGATGGCGAGGTGGTCCGCCGTCATGTTTGCGATGCGGTCGGCCATTGCGATCGTGCGCTCTTCAAGCTGTTCTTTCGGCCAGGCATGGTTAATCATGCCGATGCGCTCGGCCTCCGCCCCGCTCACGCTGTCGCCGGTGTAGTACAGCTCCTTCGCCTTCCGCATGCCAATCACGAGCGGCCAGATGACGCCCGTCCGGCTCGTGCCCAACCCTCGCAGCCCCGGATGACCAAGCTGGGCGTCGTCGGCCGCCGTCACCAGGTCCGCCATCATCGCCAGTTCGCACCCGCCTGCCAGGCAGTAGCCGTGCACCTGCGCGATCGTGATCTTAGACATGTTCCAGAAATACATATGGATGTCGGTGATCTGCTGCATGCCGGTGCGGATCCCCATCAGCAGGCGGCGACCTTTTTCATCGACGGCCTTGTGGCGCCGGACAACCGCATCGGCGCCGCCGCGGGCCGGCGCCAGGTCGTATCCGGCGCTGAACGTGCGCCCTGCACCCCGCACCACGATGACGCGGCAGCCATCGTCCGCTTCGAGATCATGGAGGGCGTCGTTGAATTCGTAGAGGAGCTCCTGCGAGAGGGAGTTCATCTTCTCTGGGCGGTTGAGCGTGATGCGGGCGATCCGTCCGTCGCTGCCCACGCGGTCCAATGCGAGCGTCTCGTAATTCGTTTCCATAGCCCGGATTATAGGCGCCAACGGTGCGGCCTATTCCACCCGGGGCCTAGCGGCTCGGCGAATTTACTCCGCCGTCCCCCGGCGTACACTTGCGGTCACTCGCGCGAGGAGATGCCCCATGATCCCACCGCTGAACCGCGACTTCCCTCCCATCTTCGATGGCCATGAGGATTTCATCACGCAGATCAAGGGCCGGGGCTCACGCAGCGCGGTCATGGCGCCTCCCCGCGATCGGGACTTGCTCACCGAATCCGCGATCGGCCACGTCGATATGCCCCGCGCCATGCGCGGCGGACTTGGTGGTTGCTTCACATCGATCTTCCTTACCAACGAACGGGCCGAATACAACGCTGCCGCCTATGCCATCGCCGAAATGAACGACGTCTTCCGCATCGCAGATCGCTCCGAAGGGCGCTTCCGCGTCTGCCGCACGGTCGCAGAGGTGAAGCAGGCGTGGGCGGATGAAGCCTTCGCCAGTGTCTTCATGTTCGAAGGTGCCGACCCGATCTCCGCCAGCCTTAAGGAGCTGCGCGTGTTCTACGAAGCCGGGCTCCGCCTCCTCGCTCCGACCTGGAGCCGATCCACGATTTTCGCCCACGGTGTCGCCTTCCATGGCGACCTGCCACAGACAGGACTGACCGACCTCGGCCGCAAGCTCGTCCACGAATGCAACGGCCTCGGCATCATCCTCGACGTCTCTCACATCAACCCCGCTGGCTTCTCGGACATGATCGAGGAATCGCGCGACCCGATCGTCGCCACCCATTCGAGCGTCAAAGCGATCTCACCGCACGTCCGCAACCTCGACGACGAACAGATCCGGGCCATCGCCAACAAGGGCGGCACGATCGGCATCAACTTCGCCAACCTCTTCCTGCGCCCGGACATGGAATCTGCCGACGACACCTCGCTCGACCTTATCGTCAGCCACTTCGACCACATCGTGAACCTCGTCGGCGACGAGCACGTCTCCTTCGGCACGGACTTCGATGGCACGGATATCCCGGCCGTCGTGAAGGACGCCGCCGGATTGCCAGTCGTCATGCGCGCGCTCCAGGCGAAGGGCTATTCCGACACCCGGCTCGAGCGCATCGCCCACGGCAACTTCCTGCGCGTCGCCGCCGCAGTCTGGCACTAGATGTCGGGGCCCCGGCGTTTTCGGGCGGTGTAGCATGCATCCATGCGGTTCGCAGGCGTCCTCGCCGCTTCCCTGGCGCTGCTGGCAACCGCTTGCCTCAGCAGCACTCCGAGCGGGACCCCGCTGCCAACCCGGGCCACCGTGCCGGGCATCGCGCGTGATGGCACCTGGAGCGGCTCTGTGAGTGCCGGCACATGGGGCGGCCAGCATCTCGGCCTCGTTGTGACCCCCGCCGGAGCCACCCTCGAATTCGATTGTGCCCACGGCAGCATCTCCGGTCCGATTCTGCTCGACAGTGCGGGCCACTTCGATGTTGCCGGCCTCTACGTCGAGGAGCATGGTGGCCCCATCCGCCAGGGAGAGATACTCCCTTCTGTGGTGGTCCACTACTTTGGTACCGTCTCGGGTTCGTCGATGGACCTCTCGTTCCGCGCCGGCGAAGGTTCGCTCAACGGCGGGCCGTTCCACCTCGCTTTCGGGCGCCCGCCACAGGTGTTCAAGTGCCTCTGAGTACCGCGTCCACAGTGCCACACGCCTGAACCTGCTTGCACCACACGAGCGTGCGTCCCTCGTCCCTGCCTGCGGTTCCCTGTACCCTCAATTGCATGCTCGTAGTGCAAAAGTACGGTGGCACGTCGGTGGCCGACGCCGGGCGCATCCGCCACGTCGCGGCGCGCGTCATCCAACGCGTCCGCGCCGGCGATGAGGTCGTCGTCGTCGTCTCCGCGATGGGCAACACCACCGACGAACTCATCGACCTCGCCCTCTCCGTCTCGCCCGACCCCGATCCTCGCGAACTGGATATGCTCCTCTCGACCGGCGAGCAGATGTCGATTGCACTCGTCGCCATGGCGCTTAAGGCGCAGGGCCAGGAGGCCGTCGGACTGACCGCGCAACAGGCAGGCATCTATACGCGCGCCCAATATGGTTCCGGCCGCATCGCCCGCGTCGATGCAGACCGCGTCCGGGCGGAATTGGCCGCTGGCCGCATACCCATCATCGCCGGCTTTCAGGGCACAACGGAAGACCAGGAGATCGTCACCCTTGGGCGCGGCGCCAGCGACACCACCGCCGTTGCGCTCGCTATCGCCCTCGGCGCTGAGCGCTGCGAGAACTGCAAGGACGTCGAAGGCGTCTATACAGCCGACCCCCGTATCGTGCCCACTGCCCGCCGCCTGAAGGACATCACCTACGAGGAGATGCTCGAACTCGCCACGCAGGGTTCCCAGGTGATGCACAACCGGGCCGTCGAACTCGCCTCCGTCTATAACCTGCCCGTGCTCGTCGTTTCGAGCATGGTCGATGCGCCCGGCACCCTCATCCACGGAGAGTCTCAATTGGAAGAACGCAACCGCGTGCGCGGCATCGCCCACGATAGCGACGTCGCAAAAATCACCGTCCGCCATGTGCCTGATCAGCCGGGCATCGCCGCCAACATTTTCGAGCCATTGGCCGATGCCGGCATCAGCGTCGACACCATCGTTCAGAACGCAAGCGAGGGCCAGCTGACGGACCTCACCTTCACCCTTTCCCGCAAAGACTTGCGCCGCGCCGAAGCGATCATGCCCGCCATCTGTGAGAGCGTCGGTGCCAACGGCTACGTCGCCGATGGCAACCTCGGCAAAGTCAGCATTGTCGGCGTCGGTATCCAGACCGCCCACGGCTATGCAGCGCGAATGTTCCGCACGCTCTTCGATGCAGGCATCAACATCGAACTCATCTCCACCAGCGAAATCCGCCTCACCTGCATCATCGATTCCGGCCGCGTACACGATGCCGTGCGCGCGCTGCATGCCGCTTTCCAGCTCGAGACGTCAGAATAGTCCGGTCGCAGCCCCACGTCCGCCTGTGACACGAGCGGCGTTGCGCTACGATCCCCCTTCGTGGAGGTGGCCCATGCCAGATCGCTCCGTCGTCCGTACTGTCACCGCCTTCCTCGATGGCGAAGATTCACCCGACATTGTCAACCCGATCCACTCAACCGCCGGGGCCCAGGCCTATGGCTTCCGCGCCGCCCTCGTCGGTGGTGTTACCGTCTATGGTTGGACTGTCCCTGCCATCCTGGAGGCGCTCGGTGAATCGTGGCTCGACGATGGCTGGGTGGATGTGCACTTCCGCCGTCCCGTGTATCCCGGCGACGTGATGACCACCACGGTCACGGGCGGCCCCGATTCCCCCTGCGCACTCGTCATGGCGAATCAGGACGGCGAACACTGTCTCGTCGCTTCGCTCGGTTGCGGCCGCGCTCCGTGGCTGCCAGAACTCACACTTCCAGCCCGTCGCACGGCCGCGCCACGGCCCTCAGAGCTTTCCCACCTGGCACCGGAGAACGCGCCCGTCGGCGAGGACCTGCGGCCCATGGCCCACGCCATGACGCGGCAACTGGCGGCGGACTACGCACGCGAAAAGCAGCGCGACGAGTCTCCACGCTGGATCGGCACCGATGCTCGGATTCACCCTGGCTGGATAGCTGCCCAGATGACGCCTCTCCTCCATCACTCCTACGACTACGCCCCCGCAATCCACACGCGCAGCCAGATCCAACACCTCGCCCCAGCCCGGCCCGCCCAGCAGGTCACCTTCGCGGGCCGCTTCGTCGAGACGTTCGAGCGCAAGGGCCATCACTATGGCGTGGTCGACGGAGCGATGCTCGGCGAAGACGGATCAGAACTCGCCCGGCTCCGGCACACCACCATCTATCGGCCCGCCAAGCGGTAGCGCTCCGGCGCGCGTTCCCGTCCGCGCAGCCCACCGTTCGCGGAGGCGGCCTAGCGGCATTGACCAGCCGCGGCTCCGCCACCACGCTGCCATCAAAGGAGTCCCTGTGAGCTACAACATGTTCGAAGGCGAACTGGTCCGGCTCCGGGGCGTTGCACCCGACGACTGGGAGGTGTTCCACGCCCTTGACCTCGATAGCGAAGCCCAGCGTTACGGCTGGATGGTGCACATGCCCCGTGGCCTCGAGGGGGCCAAGAAGTGGGCTCATGATAAGTCCATCCAGGATCCCGACGGCGACAACGTCTACCTCGCCATCGAAACACGCGCCGGCAACGTCGTGGGGTCGTTGAACACCCACGCCTGCGACCGCCTCAACCGCCGCTTCGAATACGGGATCGCCCTTGGCCGGGAGCACTGGGGCAACGGCTATGCGGAAGACGCGATCCGCATTCTCTGCCGCTTCATGTTCTTCGAGCGCGGCTACCACAAGGTCGCGGCCTGGGTCTACGCCTTCAACGCCCGTTCGGTGCGCATGCACGAAAAGTTCGGCATGGTGAAAGAGGGCGTCTCGCGCGAAAGCCACTTCACAAACGGCAGCTTCCACGACGAAATCCTCTTCGGCATGACGGTCGATGAGTTTGCTGCCCGGCATGGCAGCAGGTAGCCTCCCCGGCCGCGTAGACTCCGTCCATGCGCACGGTGCTCCAATTTGAAGGGTTCGCGTCACACGCCGAGGCGGCCGCTGAAGTCTACCGGTACGTCCCATTCCAGGTGCCCGCGCGCTGCACCAGGCTCGACGTTTCCTATCATTTCACCGCACCGGATGGGGCCACCCCCTGTTCGGTTGATATCGGCTTATTCGATATCCGCGGGACCGAGCCATTTACGGGCGGTTTCCGCGGCTGGAGCGGCGCCGACCGCCGCACCTTCTTCATCGAACACGACCGCGCCACTCCGGGCTACGTCGCAGGCCCACTCCCTTCCGGCACCTGGAGCATCATCCTCGGCCTCTATGAAGTCCCTCAGGCCGGTGTCCGCTACTGGCTCACCGTCGAAATAGATGCCGTCCCAACCAGACCGGCACGCCCGGAAACGCCGGCGCCGACCCCAGGCCCGGCGCCAGTGCCCGGCTCTGCTGCTGCCGCGCACTGGTTTCGGGGTGACCTCCATTCGCACTCGGTCCACTCCGACGGCGCCAATTCCATCGCCGAAATCGCCCGCTTCGCGAAGCAGCGCAAGCTGGACTTCCTCGCCATCACCGACCACAACACCACCACCCACCATCGTGAGATCGATGCGATGCACCGCCCGCCTGTGCTCCTTATTCCCGGCGAAGAGGTCACCACCTACCGTGGCCACGCCAATGTCTGGGGACTCCGCGAGTGGGTCGATTTTCGCGTCACCAGCGATGCGGAAATCCACCGCCTCTGGCAGTGGGTCGCTGCCCGCAAGAGGCCATTCTCCATCAATCACCCCAAGAGCCACGGGCCGGCGTGGGAACTTGCCGACCCTGGTATCGCCATCCGCGAAGTCTGGCAGGCGCCCTGGCGCTGGTACAACTGGCAATCGGTTGGCGCGTGGGACGAACTCCTCGCGGCTGGCCGGCACATCATCCCCGTCGGCGGCAGCGACGCCCACAGCGTCCCTCCTGCCGAGCCCCGCCATCCCCATCACATCGGCGACCCCACGACCTGGCTGCTCTGCCGCGGGGGACTCAGCGAGCGCTCCGTGCTGGATGCCATCACCGCCGGCCGGACGGCTATCTCCGATTCACCCTCAGGCCCCTTTGTGACGCTCGAAGGGCCGGATGGCGAGGGCCGCAGCACAGCCCGTTACCGCCGCGCCGCTGGCTGTGACCTCGTCCTGGTTGCCGATGGCGAAGCCCGTCTGCGCGTCTCGATCGACCGGATCGCAGGCAGCCTCGCGGTCCCGGCGGACCTTCGCTTCGCAAGGTATCTGCGCGCCGAACTCCGCGTCGAAGCTCCCAGGGGCCGCGAGGACGTGCGCGCCCTCAGCGCACCGATCTACGCCTGAACGGTCGGCAGCCGGCCCATGCGCAGGGTATACCGCCGTTCATACACATCGGGAGGAGCCAAGCGCACTAACATCGACGCATTCGAACAACACCTGGACCTCCAGGTGTTCCGTGGCTTCTAACGGGCAAACATGAAGGGCGCTGGCGAATGCCAGCGCCCTTCCGCGTGGGAACCTTGCAGGTGCCCGGCGCACGGCTGCCTACACCTCCCGGAACTCTCCCTCGACGGTTCCCTCTTCCGCCGGTCCCTGCGATGCATCGAAACCACCGCCGGCCGCACCGTCCGCGCCTGCGCCGGCTGCTCCATATACCGCCTCACCGATCTTCTGCATGGCAAGGTTCAGAGCATCGACAGAGGAACGGATCCGGTCCGTGTCCTCCGATTCGATCGCCGCGCGGACGTCCTTCACCTTCGCTTCGACGTCCGCCTTAAGGGCCGCGTCGATCTTGTCGGCGTTGTCGCGCAGTGTCTTCTCCGCCTGGTAGGCGGCGCTATCAGCCATGTTCTTGGCCTCGATCGCGTCACGCTTGCGGCGGTCTTCGTCCGCGTGCAGCTCGGCTTCACGCTGCATTCGATCGATCTCGTCCTTCGAAAGGCCACTCGAAGACTGGATCGTGATCTTCTGCTCGCGTCCGGTGCCCTTGTCCTTGGCGGAGACGTTCACGATCCCGTTCGCATCGATATCGAAAGTCACCTCGATCTGGGGGATGCCTCTCGGCGCCGGCAGCAGCCCATCGAGGATGAAGCGCCCGAGTGACTTGTTGTCCGTCGCCATCGGCCGTTCGCCCTGGATGATCACAATCTCCACGCTCGGCTGGTTATCCTGGGCCGTGCTGAAGGTCTGGCTCTTCGAAGTTGGGATCGTCGTGTTGCGCGGGATCACCGGGGTCGCCACCCCGCCGAGCGTCTCGATCCCCAGCGTCAACGGCGTCACATCTAGCAGCAGCACGTCTTTCACTTCGCCCTTGAGGACACCCGCCTGCACCGCCGCGCCGATCGCCACCACCTCGTCCGGGTTCACACCTTTGTGCGGTTCCTTCCCGAAGAAGTCGGCGACGAGCTTCTGCACCGACGGCATCCGCGTCTGGCCACCCACCAGCACGATTTCGTCGATGTCTCCCGGCTTTTTGCCCGCGTCGTCAAGCGCCTTCTTCACCGGCTCCAGCGTGCCCGTGAGCAGGTCCCCGACCAGCTGCTCCAGCTTCGCCCGGGAAAGGGTGATGTTCAGGTGCTTCGGCCCGCTTGCGTCTGCCGTGATGAACGGCAGGTTGATGTCGGTCGATTGCGCACTGGAAAGCTCGATCTTGGCCTTTTCCGCCTCCGCCTTCAGGCGCTGCAAGGCCTGCCGGTCCTGGCGCAGGTCGATGCCCTCTGCCTTCTTGAACTCGTCGATCAGCCAGTCAATCACGCGCTGGTCGAAGTCGTCGCCGCCAAGGTGCGTGTCGCCGTTCGTGCTCAGCACCTGGAATGTGCCTTCGCCAAGCTCCAGGATCGAGATGTCGAACGTCCCGCCGCCGAGGTCATAGACCGCGATCAGCTCGTCGTGCTTCTTGTCCAGACCGTAGGCCAGCGAGGCCGCTGTCGGCTCATTGATGATGCGCAGGACTTCGAGCCCCGCGATCTTGCCCGCGTCCTTCGTGGCCTGGCGCTGGGCATCGTTGAAGTATGCCGGCACCGTGATCACGGCCTCGCTCACGGTCTCGCCGAGATACGCTTCCGCATCCGCCTTCAGCTTCTGCAGGATCATCGCGCTGATCTCCGGCGGGCTATACGAGCGATCCCCCATCTTCACCTGGGCGTCGCCGTTCTTCGCCGCCGCCACCGTATAGGGCACCAGCTTGACATCGCGCTGCACCTCGGGGTCACTCAGCTTGCGGCCCATGAAACGCTTGATGCTGAACACTGTGTTGTCCGGGTTGGTGACCGACTGGCGCTTCGCCACCTGCCCGACGAGCCGTTCACCCGTCTTCGTGATCGCCACCACGGAAGGCGTCGTCCGTGCACCCTCTGCGTTAGGGATGACGACGGGTTCACCGCCCTCCATCACTGCGACGCAGCTGTTGGTCGTCCCCAGGTCAATTCCAATTACCTTAGCCATGTGTCCATCTCCCGAGCTCCTCGCCCTGTGTTGTGTTGTTGCCGACCGTAGTCGGCCCGATTCCGCGCGCGTGCCCTCGATTGGTGCTGCTGCTACGAACCACCTGCATCACCCCCGTCGCCAACAATCACCATTGCCGGCCGGATGACCTTCTCGCCGAGCTGGTAGCCCTTCTGCACCACGTACAACACGCGTTCTGCCGGGCCGGGCTGTTTCCCGACCGCCTCGTGGCGCATCGGGTCGAACTGTTGTCCCTCCGCCGGGACTTCCGTCACGGCCATCGCTTCGAGGAGTGCCGCGAATTTCTTGTGGATGGCAACGATGCCCTGGACCCAGTTCAGCCCGGCGAGGTGGGCGTCCACCGTCCCCACGGCGCGGTCCAGGTCGTCGAAGACGGGCAGGAGGTTGATGATCAGTGCGGCGCTCGCCAGCCGGGCATGTTCGCCCCGTTCCTGCTCCACCCGGCGCTTGAAGTTGATGAAGTCGGCGGCGCTCCGCTGCCAGTTCTTGAAGTACGTGTCCGCCTGCTCGCGCAACGTGGCTACGTCAGCGGTGGCGTCGCCGTCCTGGAAGGTCGTGCTGTCGATGTTGTCCTCCTCGGCATTTCGGCCAGATCCCACCGATCCCGTGCTGGGCTCCGGGGAGTCTTCGTTCATACGCGATGCCGCGCGTTTATCTACGATCCGCTCGTCTTCCGGGTTTCCCATACGTCCTCCAGTTCACTTCGTCACGGCTGCCGCCAACCCGCCCGGAAAATCGGGCGAAGCTGGCTCCGCCGTGGCTACTCTCCGTCCCCATAGAATTGGCGCATCAGCTCCGTCAATACGTCACTCACATAGCGCACATTGGCGACCGCGTCGCCATAAGCCATCCGCGTGGGTCCGAGGACACCGAGGATGCCTCCTGCGCCACCCGCTGGCCCGTACCGCGTGAGCACGAAGCTCATATCCTGGTATGGACCCGCTCGGTTCTCATCACCGATGACCACTGCCACATCCCCATCGCCCATCGCGCCGGTTGGGATAGCGCCCCGCAGGCGCCGCTCATCGACCGCTTCGAGGGTGTCGAGCATGCGGTCACTTTGGCCAAACTCCGGCTGCCGCAACATCTCCCGCACGCCCTCCACCACCGGTGACTCCACCGCCGAGGCCTGCTCGCGAAGCAGCAGCTCGGTCATCGCCGCGACGATGGCCGCTTCCGCTCCGCTGAGCGGCTCCGTTTCGTCCCACACCGGGAATTCCGAGACCGTCTTGCCTGCGAAGGTACCGTTGAGCCGGCTCGCGAGGCGCGTCAACGCCTCCTGGTGGACCGCTGTTGGGAACTCGACCGTCTGCTGGTGCACACCGGAATCATTGGTCACGACCACGAGCAGCGCCCGATTGTCCAGCAGCTCCACGAGCTGGAGATGCTTCAATCGCACTTCCAGCAGGCGTGGCTGTGTCACCCATGAGACGTTCCCGCTTGAATGGGCGAGCACGCTCGCCGCGAGCGCCACCCAGTCCTCCAGTTGGCGCGATGCCTGGTGGAACTGGTGCAGGATGGTCAGCTCTTCCTGCCGGCTGAGCGTCCGCTCCGGCATCAGTGATGAGACATAGTAGCGATACCCGCGATGGCTCGGGATGCGCCCCGCCGAAGTGTGCGGATGCGTGATCATCCCCTGCTCTTCGAGCGCCGCCATCTCGTTTCGCACCGTCGCGCTGGAAAGAGCCAGCGCGTGGCGCTCCACGAGCGCCTGCGAACCGACAGGCACCGCCGAGCCGATGTAGTCGTCGACGATGAGAGCGAGGATCCGCGATCGGCGGTCTGATAACGACATTGTCAATCTCATCCCGGACGTTTAGCACTCGCGATGGATGAGTGCTAAACGTCACTCTCACAGTGTAGGACATCCGCCCCCACGCCGGAAAGAGCCCGGCTTCCAGTGTCGCTGCTTGCTTTCCTTGCTGTGCACTGCCACGGTCAGCCCTTACTCGTCGCGCTCCAGGGCGGCAGACGATCAACCGCCACAAGCAGCCCGTGGATGAGCGCCTCCGGGCGAGGTGGGCATCCCGGGATGAACACATCCACCGGCAGCACTGGCTCGATCCCGTCGTCGCCCGCATAGCTCCCGGCGAACACGCCGCCGCTGATAGCGCAGGCGCCTGTGGCGATCACGATCCGCGGCGCGGGCATCGCTTCATAGACGAGCCGCGCTGCTTCGTGCAGATTCCGCGTCAGCACGCCCGTGACGAGCAGTGCGTCCGCATGCCGGGGCGAGGCCACGAAGTCGATCCCCAGCCGCTGCACGTCATAGACCGGCCCCAGCAACGTCGCTATCTCCCAGTCGCAGCCGTTGCACGAACCAAGGTCCAGGTGGCGCACATGGAGCGACCGCCGGAGCCGCTGCATCACTTTCTGGCGAAGGCGGGCAGCCTCATCCATCGCTGTCGCCATCCAACTGCTCTGTCACGGTCGTTGCGCTGCGGCTCCGCGTCGCGAGCTCAAATTCAGCAGTCGCGGCGATGGCACCGTTGGGACATGCCCGTACGCACTCGCCGCAGAAAATACACTTGCCATAATCCAGTTTCCAGGCGACCGCATCGACGGCAATTGCATCGACCGGGCAAACTTCCGCGCAGACGCTTTCCTGGTCGCATCGCTCGGCCAGGTGCACTGGCGCGCCCCGCGTCCGGCGCACGGAGAGTTCGGGACGTGCGCGCGGATAGCGCGCCGTCAGCAGCGGCCGGCGGAGTGGCGCCAGGATCTGCTCAAAGACTTTCATCGGCTGCTCTCCTATCGGTCACAGCAGGCATAGCACAACTCGAAGCTCTTGTTGATGAGTGGGAAGTCCGGCACGACATTCCCGGCCACCGCGCGCGGCACGACCGGCCAGTTCGCGAACGACGCAGAGCGAATCCGCACCCGGTAGACCCGCCCATCCGCGTCCGCCATCACCCAGTGCACGTTCGCACCGCGTGGACTTTCCGTGTAGCCGAGCGCCGAGGCCCCGGGCGCTGCCTGCGCCAGCCGGGCCGATATCGCTCCCCCGGGCATGCCGGCCAGGATCTCGCCCACCAACCGCAGAGTTTCCCGCACCTCCTCCGCTCGCAGACGAAACCGGGCCCCAACGTCGCCCGCGATCCCTCCCTGCTGCTTCACCGCGAGATCCGGGTAAAGCAAGTGCGGGTGATCGACCCGGTAGTCTCCCGCAACACCGGAGGCTCTTGCGGCCACCCCGGTGGCGCCCAGTGCCCGCGCCGTGAGGGCATCGAGCCGGCCCGGCCCGTCGATCCGGCGGACAAAGCTCGAATTGTCGAGGATCAGGTCCATGTAGGCTTCGAACTGTGTCGCGAACCTGCGCAGCGTCGTCACTGCTTCCCGCAGCGCAGCGCCTTCGATGTCATACCGAAGCCCCCCCGGTGCGACCGTGCCCATCATGAATCGATGCCCCGTCAGCGTCTCGTTCAGTGCCTGTAACTGCTCCTTCAGTGCGGCGCCCCGCATGGTCCCCGCGTGGAAGCCCGTCCCCGCGCAAATATTGCCGATATCGCCAACGTGGTTGTACAGGCGCTCCAACTCCAGCAGAAGGGTGCGCAGCCATTCTGCCCTCGGCGGGACGGAGGTCTGCGTGAGACGTTCCACGGCGGTCGCAAACGATGTTGCGTGCGAGACGGTGCAGGCTCCGCAGGTCCGCTCTACGATGAAGGCTGCCTCTTCGAATGACTTTGTTTCGACCAGCTTTTCAACCCCGCGATGCGTGTAGAACAGCCGCGCGTCGAGGTAGAGGATGAGGTCGCCGACGTTCGAGAAGCGGAAGTGGCCGGGCTCGATGACGCCGGCGTGGATGGGCCCAACGCCCATTTCATACACGCCTTCGCCATGCACTTCGAAGTAGTCGAAATGCCGGCTTGCCATCGGCGGATGTACGGCCGCGTCCACATCCTTGCGCAGGGGGTGATAGCCGTTGGGGTAACTCTCATGCAAGACGAGCCGCCGCGGGTCGGGGTGCCCCAGCGGCTCGATGCCCAGCAAGTCCTTCGCTTCCCGTTCATACCACTGCGCTGCTGGTACCAGCGTTGTCACGGATTCATAGGCCGGGTGTTCTGCCGGCAGCGCGCTCCGTACCCGGATGAACCGTGCCGCGCTCGCCAGCCCGAACACGAACTCGACGGCGAACGTGCCGTCGCTGGGCCGCAGGTCCAGCCCCGTCATGGTGGCCAATTCGCCGCCAGCCTCCACCAGGCGGGCGCAGAGGGGAGCCAGTTCCGCTGACGTGCAGATGACAAGTGTCTCGTCGGAAGCTGGCACCGGCTCCGTCCTGAACCCGTCGAGGAGTCCCTGGGGCAGCGCAGGTCGCATTGTGGGCATGCTCATACCTCCAGGATGTGCGCGGCGTCGCGGATGAGGTCTTTGATCGGTCCCGGTGGCACGATCCCGAGCCAGATCCCCAGAAGGATGGGAATCGCCGCACTCGCGACGATCAGCAGGTCCGGCCTGGCAGCGTGCTCCTCACGCCGCGGGGCGGGTTCGCCGAAGACCATCCCTGCCGTGTGGAACAGCAGCGCGGCGAAGGCCAGCGCAAGCAGCAGCGCCGCGACCACGCCAAGCGCGCCGCGCCCCTGGTCGAAAGCCCCCAGGACCAGCCCGAACTCGGACGTGAACATCGCGAACGGGGGGAACCCACCCAGGGCCAGTACACTCGCAAGCAGGGCCAGCGCGAGCGCCGGCGCCGATTTCGTGAGCCCGCGAATGCGCCCCATCCGGCGCGTGCCCAGGAGCTGCGCGATCGCGCCCGACGAGAAGAACGCCCCCGATTTCGCGAGCGAATGCGCGACCATGTGCAGCACCGCCGCGTAGAGGGCGACGCTGCCGCCAATCCCCACCGCCAGCACGATCACACCCACGTGCTCCACGCTCGAATACGCGAACAGCCGCTTCAGGTCTCCCTGCACCGTCAGGAAGGGGAGTGCCACGATGATGCTCATCAGGCCGAAGCCGATCAGCAGGTGGTCCACAAAGCCGCCTCCGATGGCGGGCACGGCGAGCGCACGGAAGCGCAGAATTGCATAGATCGACGAGTTGAGGAGGACCCCGGAAAGCAGGCCCGAAACCGGCGAAGGTGCCTGGCTGTGCGCATCCGGGAGCCATGTGTGCATCGGTGCCAGTCCCGCCTTCGTGCCATACCCAACAAGCACAAACACAAAGGCAAGTCGCATCACCTGCGGGTCCAACGAACGTGCCACGGCGAGCAGGTGCGTCCACTGCAGCGCGGAATTGGAACTCCCCAGCACTCCGCGAGACGCGTAGTAGGTCATCATGGTCCCGAACAACGCTAGCGCGATCCCGACCGATGCCAGCATCAGGTACTTCCAGGCCGCCTCCAGCCCTGCGTGGCTGCGCGAGATCCCTACCAGCAGAGCCGAGACCACGGTCGTTGCCTCGATCGCGACCCACATCAGCCCCAGGTTGTTCATCAGCGGCACGGCCACCATGGTACCGAGGAACGCGAGCGTCAACGGGAAGAAGTGGGCGCCATCCGCGACATGAAGATGGCCCTCTTCGATTTCGCGCCCCAGATAGTCCCGCGCGCCCAGGATAGCGATGAACCCGATCAGCGCCGTCAGGCAGAGGACGAGCGCCCCCAGCGAATCCAGGTACACCCACCCGCGGAGTCCACTCTGGGCACCGTCCGTCTGGACGCGCACCGCTAACCACACGGCCAGCGCCAGTTCCACCCCTGCCGTCGCCAGCGAAACCGCCCACGCCCGGCGCAGAGGTCTGCACCAGAGCGCTATGCCGGCGCCGCCCAGTGGGATTACGAGGAGCGCCAGCGAAAGTGCCGTCATCCTCGAAGCTTCCGAAGCTGCTGCGTATCCAGCGAGCCGAACGCCGCGTGGATCCGCCGAGAATACACGAACGCGACGAGCACCACGATGAGCAGGTCGAAGAGCACGCCCAGTTCGATGGCGAGCGGCATTCCATAGGTCGCGGTCAGGGCAGCCAACGCCATGCCGTTCTCCAGCGCCAGGAATCCGGCAATCTGTGCGACTGCCTGGCGTCGCGAGATCATGATCATCAGGCCAATCACCATCAGGCTCACCGAGGTCGCGAGCACGCGGTCGGCCCCGATCTCTGTGCGGAATGGCTGTGCCGCGAGCAGCCGGGCCAGCAAGAGCGCAACAACGATGCCAAGGGCGGCGCTCGTCCGTGGCCCGAGGTAGGCCTCCACGGCGTGGGTCGGCGCCGTCCGTTCGATCACTACCCAGAGCAACCCCGGCAGGATCACCGCTTTGACCGCCAGCACAAGGACGGCGGCCACAACGACCTGCGCATCGCCGGTGGCAATCCCGGTCACGAGTCCCGCCACCGCCAGGAGCGACGACTGCACGGCCAGGACGAGCACCAGCCGCCCCAACGAACGCGTCCATAGCGCGAGGATGCTCGCAGCCACCATCGCGATGGAAAGCGCGTCGACCCACGAGCTTGCCGTCGCATAGCTCATGCGAGCACCACCGTCACGGCGACTGCGGCGCCCGCCACGAGCATCGCCGTGCCGAGAAGGCCCGCGAGCTCGAGGAAGCGCATCTTCGCGAAAAGCATTTCGACCACAACAAACGCCAGCGCCACGACCACTAGCTTCAGAGCGTCGAGCGCGGCAATGCCGGCGTAGCCACCGAGGCCAGGGTGCGCGACGAGGCCGAACGGGAAAAACAGGTTCACGAACAGGAGTGCAAGCACCGCCTGCCGCAACGCTGCCGCGAAGTGAAGCACTCCCAGGCTGCGGCCAGAGTATTCAATCAGCATCGCCTCATGGATCATGGTC
>JADEYI010001150.1_pt1 | contig 23086 bp, 24 predicted proteins | sample 8542331 | NCBI WGS metagenome assembly JADEYI01 (sample SAMN16510988, study PRJNA670497) | mine drainage metagenome | isolation source: biofilm near Copperflume 1 | place: Germany: Marsberg coppermine Kilianstollen | collected 2018-02
GGTGGCGGCTCCTCGCCAGGTCCGGTTCCCACCCCAGACTTTGCGGTTCACCACCAACCAGGCGGTGGACCCCGCTATCCAATTACCGGTAGAGGCGTTCCTACGGTCGCCGGAGGGTGCCAATGGACCATCACTGCCTCCGATCGAAACGATGGAGGAATAGGATGAGCGGTCGCCACCCCCAGATCTTGCAACGGATCTGCGCAGTCATTGCCCTGGTATCACTCGTCGGTGCCGTGTTGATTCTGTTCGTCGGCAGCATTGGCAACCTCGGACCCCTATTGCTCCTCCTGGTCGGGCTCATCGTCGCCGTCGTAGGGGCATGGCACTTGTTGACGCGAAGAGATGTGCTCCGCTTTGGCGCTGTTTTCTTGGTCCTGGCAGGGCTCGCCCTCCTGGTGGGCGGCTTGCTTCGCGCCGACCTCAATGTCTTTCGGACGACTGCATTCCTGTTCCTCGGGTTGGTGTCCGTTGGATCGGCGCGCGCCGCGCTTGGCAGGGAATCGCGAACGATTGGCTCGGTGCAGGACGTCTCCGGCATTGATCTCCCGCAGCAACCTGTGCTCATCATGAACCTCAAGTCCGGTGGCGGAAAGGCGGAACGCTTCCATCTCGTCGACGAGTGTGGAAAGAGAGGAATCGAGCCGATCGTTCTGACTCCCGGAGATGATCTGGTTGAGCTCGCCGAAGACGCGGTCACGCATGGCGCCGACATCATCGGTATGGCGGGAGGAGACGGTTCCCAGGCTCTCGTGGCCAAGGTGGCCGCCCGTCACAATCTCCCCTTCGTTGTTGTCCCGGCGGGAACGAGGAACCATTTCGCTCTCGACCTGGGGCTGGATCGCGACGATGTCGTTGGTGCCCTCGATGCCTTCGGTGGCGGTGTCGAGCGCAAGATCGACCTGGCCTCCGTCAATGGTCGCATCTTCGTGAACAACGCAACGCTCGGACTCTATGCCGAGATCGTGCAGTCGCCTGACTACAGGGACGCAAAACGCCAGACCGTCGCGGAGATGCTTCCAGACCTTCTGGGATCAGACGCGCCGGGATCGGACTTGCGGTTCGCCGAGCCCGACGGAACATTCCATTCGACGGCAGACGTGATCTTGATATCCAACAACCCCTATGAGATCCACCGGTTCGCGGGTCGGGGCTCCCGAGCCCGGCTCGATGAGGGGCTGTTAGGCGTCGCCGTCGCCACCATAAACGACGCCAATGAGGCAGCCAGATTCGTGGCCTTAGAACTCGCCGGTCAACTGCGACGCTTCCCCGGCTGGGCGGAGTGGACGGTGAAGCGCATCGAGATCAACGCTGACGGGCCCGTCAACGTCGGTATCGACGGCGAGGCATTGAGCATGGATCCTCCCTTGGTATTCGAGGCATTGCCGGGAGCACTCCGCGTACGCCTTCCACTTCATGCCCGCGGACGGTCGCCAGCTGCGCGGGCCGTGCATCTTGTGTCGCGGAGCACGATCGTGGACCTCACTCGGGCTATTGCGGGAAAAGGACCTAGAGGCTTCTAACAGACACTGGTGGCAGCAGCACCGAGGGTCCTGGATGGGCGGCCCAAGGATTCGAAGGCCCAACCGACTGGAACGTATCCGTCTCGGTTCGCCGCCGAAGCTGGACATGGCTGGGTATGGAGGCGCAATGGTGATCGATGTCGCGTGCCTCTGCCTGCACTAGTGTCCGCAGTACCCGACTAATGCGCACCTCGAACGAAGGAGCACCTCGATCCGATGCTTGCCTACACGTATCCGTTGCTCGACTTCTTTTGGACGATGTTGGGCTTCTTCATTTTCTTCATTTGGATCTACCTCCTCATCGTGGTGTTTAGCGATATTTTTCGCAGCCACGACATGGGCGGCGGCGTCAAGGCCCTGTGGCTGATCTTTGTGATCATCCTCCCGTATCTTGGAGTGCTGATCTATCTCATCGCCCGTGGGGGCAGCATGCACGAGCGGGCCTTGAAGCAGGCCGAGCAACAGCAGACGGCCTTCAACGACTACGTAAAGCAGACGGCCGGAGGCAACAGCGCGGATGAGTTGGCCAAGCTGGCTGACCTGAAGGCCAAAGGTGTTCTCACCGATGCCGAGTTCGAGGCGCAAAAGGCCAAGGTCATCGGCTGACCTGAGCTGTAGCACCCCGGAGCGGGCACTTCGACTGTCCCACCGCCCCGACGACCGTCCCGCTGCCTGCCGCACGGCGGGCGGCCGTGGCGGCGTCGGCTTGGCCGCTGGGGGTTGCTGGGTGCCGTTCGGTGCGATGGGCTAGGAGCCAGAAGGACGTGACCCATTCCTGCCTTCGGCCGCGGGGAGCTCGTCGAGCCGCGGCATCCCTTGGGACGCCTGGGGCGGCTTAGCCCCGGCCAGCAGGACGATTCCGACGAGGGCTACTCCCAGGCCGATCACAGCGGGCGTGGGTCGGGCCCCGCCCGACGAGAGGCTCTCGCCGAAGACACTCGCTCCGAAGGCCACGCTGCCGAATAGGGTCACGGCGTTGCTCGACGCCATGGCCGGGGCGAGGACGCCGGTCTTGAGCGCAGACTGCTGGAGGACGAAGCCGACCAGGGCCGAGGCGATGAGCACGTAGATGGTCCAGCTCGAGAGGACCTCCGACAGCCCCTGGCCGACCACGGTCACGAAGATCTTGGTCACCGCGGACTGGAGCGCGAAGGCCACACCCGCGGCCGATCCGAACAGCAAGGCCTTGGTGGCTCCTTGACGCCGTCTACCCAGTCCGCCCAACACGACGACAAAGGCGATCGCCGAGAGGCCGGCAGACCACCAAGCCGAGGCGGGCGGCGTGGAAGTCCCCCCCGTTGGCGATCCCACGGAGAGAAAGAGGACGATGCCAGCAACCATGGCCGCCGCCCCAGTCCACACGCGCGGAGTCACGGTCTGGCCGGTGATGCGCCTCCCGAGCGGTAGCGCAATTACGAGGCTCATGGTCGTGAGCGACTGCACCACAATCAGCGATCCAGTGTCGAGGGCGAAAGCCTGGAGCACCCAGCCGCTGCCCTGGCAGGCAGCCCCGGAAAGCCACACCGGACGACGCAGTATCTGAACGAGAAAGCGCGGGTCATCGCCGGCCGCGGGCGTTTCGAGCGTGCCCTTCTGCTGGAGCACGTTGCCGAGTGCAAAAGCAAAGGCCGCGAGCAGTGCGAGGACGTTGGCCTTCACTGTCTACCTCCTATGTGATCTCGCCATAGGCTTCGAGCACCGACTTGGGCATATGGTAACTGTCGTCATCGAGGCTCCCCAGTACCGACTGGAGTCTCGAGCACTCTCTGGCGGAAGGTGCATCCCCATCAGGAAAGAGCTGAGTCAGCAGGCGCCACCGGCGGTGACCGTGTACCTCGATGATCCGCATGTCCACCAACCCACCCAACAGCACCATGCACGTAGCTACTCCCTGACGCTGGGCCCTGCCTCGTTTGCGAGCGGAGGTCTGCCAGCTCGCGTGCGGTGCTTCCCCTCTCCCGATACGGTTTGGGTGAGTTGCTCCCTGACAGGTCGGGGCGGTTCATTCCATGGCGTGCCCCGCAGGCAGACAGCACAAGAATGTGTAGGACGGCTACGCTCAACCGGCCGCGGGTGGTCGATGCGATTGCCGACGACTTGGCCAAACTGGCCGATCTGAAGTCGAAGGGTGTCATCACCGATGCCGAAGGTGAGATATAGAGGACCAAGGTCCTGGCCTGATCGGTCACAGGCCAGCCGGCGAAGGACCGAGGAGGTCCCGACCCGCCTGAGCCCGCCGAGAGGCTGCTGCGGATGACGAGCCTGCCAGCATTCAGCCGTCGCATCGGGGATCGATCGACGGGAGATCCATGTACTTCATAGGCGCAGGCATCTTTGCGGCACTTGCCATCGTGCTGGTGGTGGCATTCGTGCGAAAGTGGCGGCAGAGCAATGACTGAGGGCGAGCTGAAATGATCCTCGAACTGGTGATCATCGGCTTAGCCATCACCCTGGAGCCGATTCCCCTTACCGCCTTCCTGCTCATCCTCATGTCCAGGGGCGGCGTGCGCAAAGGTGCAGCCTTCATCTTCGGCTGGCTCCTTTCATTGGCAGTCGTCGTCGCCGGTACCGTTCTGGTCACTGGCAACAAGCCGCCGAAGCCGAACACGGCGCCTTCCCTCGCCGCTCTGGCCGTGAAGATCACCATCGGCGTGGCCCTGTTGGTCATCGCCGAGCGCCAGCGCAGGCGGATGGGTCGCCCGAAGAAGCCGAAGAAGACGCCCAAGTGGCAAACCGGTCTCGACGACATGTCGCCATGGTTCGTCATCGCCATTGCTCCCCTCACCCAGCCCTGGGGCCTGGTGGCCGCCGGTGTCGCCGAGATCACTGCGGCCAAGCTCACGAGCGTGGAGAGCTACATCACGCTATTCGTATTCTGTATCGTCTCGACGGCGGTCTACCTTGTCTTGGAGATCTACGCAGGATTCCGCCCCGATCGTGCCCAGGCGTTCCTCAACCAAGTACGAACCTGGATCGAAACCCATACCGATCAGGTCATCATCATCGTGTCCCTGGTCCTTGGCCTCTGGCTGGTCGGCAAGAGTGCCTACCTCATCGCTTCGTGACGGCCAGCACTGGAGATGGGTCAGGAACGGACTGCGGCGGCGGAGCACCAGCTCACGGGTACTGGTGTACGACTCGGCACGGGATGTGGCCGGTTATGCGCTCGAGTGCTTCTGGCGATCGACCCCCCGATTGGCTGCTCCGAGGATCAGTCGTATGACAACAGCGACCACCGCGAGGTCGGCGAGCATCTGGACCGTCGCCACCAGTCGGGCCACGTCCGTTCTCGGTGCGATGTCACCGAATCCCACCGTGGAGAATACGGAGACTGTGAAATAGAGAGCAGAGGGCCGACTCAGCGGCTGACCGAACGAAGCCGGATCCGAGCGGGCCATCGTGAGGTAGATCCACGCAAAGAGAACGAGGAACAGCGGAATGACTGTGGCCATGGCCACTGCCGCCCTCAGCATCGGGCGATCGTGCATCGAGATCGATCGGATCTCAACGGCGAGAATGACGACGAACAGAGCCAGTGCCACCGCTAGGCGCAGTGCTACCGATTGATGGGCTCGGTGCTCGATCGGCATGACGAAGTAGGCGGTCAGGAGCAGGGTTGCCGTCACTACCGCCCGCAGACCAGTCTTGACCAGGTGGGAACGCTCGAAATCGTGCAGGCCCTCAATATTTGAAGCCATCACTTGCGTGACCGTACTGCCTTTGGGGCCGGCCAGAGACCCGGGTGGGGAAACCCGCGATTCATTGGTTGTCCAGGGTCTGACTCACCGTCTCATCGTCCCAGATTGTCCCCTTGATCGAATCACCCGCAGAGGTGATGGGGCATTCCCTTCGTCTGGTTGCCCGATGCGTCCTGGCAGACAGAAAATAGCCGCACACTCAGGCTTCGTCGACAGCCCCAGCGGGATCGGCCGCCTGATTTGCCGAGGTCGAAGAGTCCGCCGGCATGGGCTCTCGACCCTCGGAAGTCGGCACAAGGGACGGCTCGGCCTGGTGCTCGCTATGGCCGATTGCCAGTTTGGCGCTCAATTTGATGGCCTTGACCGCGCTGGTAGCGCCGGTCTGGAGCACGATGGCCAGGGCAAGAAGCACGACGGCGAGGATCCGGAGGGTATGGGACCCGAGCATCAGGATGGCGACCCGGCCGAGGAAGTAGGGCGGCGAGCAGACCACGGCCCCGATGACACCGCCGATGGCCGAGGCCGAGAGCTTGTCCCGGCGCGATCGGTTCGATTTGACCCCGAGTAGTCGTGACGGAATCAGCACATAGGTGAACATCAGCACGCCGACGACGATGCCCAGGGCCAAGCCGAACCAACGAACTCCCCACCGTTGGACCACCATTGTCGAGAACCCCAGGGCCAGCCCGATGACGAATCCCCAGCCCAGCACCGCCGCTTTGTGCTGACGCGCCTGGGCGAACGCTGGGCGGATCTGCGGTTCTCCCGGCCTCGAAATGGAAAAGGCGAAGACCGCATTGAGAAAGAATGCGGCTGCTGTAATGGAGGCGATCACCAGTACGACCGGAATCAAAAGCGGTCCCCGCAGCACGTGAAACTGTTTACCGTGGAACACGTGGGCCTTGAGGTCGAGCATCGCCGCCCAGATCCACATGGCCGGCAAGATCTGCACCAGGGTCAATCGCCAGTTGGTGAACAACAGTTTCACCCCTTGGAAGAGCATGGCGAAGGCCCCCACCAATAGCGCCAGCGGGGCCAACCAGCGGCTGCGTTGACTCAGCGCCTGGATAGTGCTCTCGACCATGGCTTCGTCGCCGTCACGAATGGCAACGACCAGTCGCTCGAACTGGGCGCCTACAGCCGCCCGCCGGGATCGACGGGGCGAGCCGTCGGCCCCGTTGATGCCTGACTCGGGCTCCAGGTCAGACGTCATGGTGCCCACGGATGCTCAGAGAACCCCAGGGATTGTCGAGAGGCTGTGGGCGATGCTTCCTGCGGTGGGGTGGCGACCAACATGGCTCAATGGTCCAGGGTATTCGGCGGCACGACATTGCGAGCCTCCCCCCCTCGTGCCCGAGCCATAGGTTCATGATCTTCCTGTTCGGTCTTTGGCCATCAACCCTGAAGTGACTATCACCGATTGGGGACCGGCACGTGTCGACACCGGTCGGTACAGTCGCTGGTTGATGCCACCTGGATCGCAGACCTCATGCTCCTCGAGGGCTCAACCGTCTTGATGCCCGGTTGGATGCAGGTCGTCGACGTCATGTGGGTGTTCTGGGGGGCGCGACCTGACCGATAGACCACTCCCGGTGTCCAACGTGCTGGCGGATGCTTCCTTGACCGGCGACGGTCCGACGAGGACGGCCGGGGAGATGATGGCGGGGCGCCGGCACGGGGAGCGGCGTCCTAGGTTGACCCGACACCGCCGACAGCAGAGCGGTAGCCTCGATATTCGGCAGAGATTCATGGACCGTGCCAACTGCGCTCTGCCTCTCCGAGCACAAGGAGCGTGAGACCATGAGCGACTTTCCTCCGATCGCTGACTACGCCTTTCTCTCCGATTGTGAGAACAGTTGCTTGGTAGCGCCGGACGGATCAGTCGAATGGCTTTGCCTTCCCCGGCCCGACTCGCCCAGCGTGTTCGGTGCGTTGCTGGACCGCTCGGCTGGGTCATTCCGGTTCGGACCCTCCAACACAATGGTTCCCCACCAACGCCGGTATGTGCCCGGAACCTTGGTGGTCGAGACGACCTGGCACACTCCTACCGGATGGCTCGTTGTCCAGGACCTGATGGTGATTCGCAAGGTAGACGGTGGGGCGCGGCGGCCCGACTACCGTCGGGCGCCGACCGACTCTGCCGCATCCGGAGTCCTTCTCCGCATGGCGACGTGCATTTCGGGACGGGTCGAGATCGATGCCGTCTGTGTTCCGCTGTTCGACTACGGCGCCGCCACTGGTCAGTGGGCCTACGACGGCGGTGGCTATGGATCGCTCAGCGTCCATCCGTCAGACGGGGAATTGACGCTCTCTGTTGTCAGCAGCCTTCGGCTGGGGATCGCGGGCGCACGATGCTACGGGCGCACCAGCCTCGCCGAGGGTCAGGAGTCCTTCATTGCTCTGTCGTGGGGGGGATCTCCCCCGGCCACTCCAGAACAGGCGGAACTGGACCTCGCCAGCACCGTCGCGTATTGGCGTGACTGGCTCGCCACCGGTACCTTCCCTGATCACCCCTGGCGCTCCTACATCGAACGCAGCGCACTGACGCTGAAGGGTTTGAGCTACGCCCCGACCGGGGCCATCATGGCCGCCTCCACCACTTCCTTGCCGGAGACTCCGGGTGGCGCCCGCAACTGGGACTACCGCTACACGTGGATTCGAGACACCGGATTCATGTTGCGGTCGCTCTATCGACTGGGGTTCGACTGGGAAGCCCTCGAGTACTTCGCATTCGTACTTGAATCGATCAGCCAGGGAAAGCTCGACCAGCCCTTCGAGCTCCAGATCATGTACGGCATTGGCGGGGAGCGTGATCTCACCGAGCGGATCCTCGACCACCTTTCGGGGTACGAGGGTGCGCGGCCGGTCCGTGTTGGCAACGGCGCATGGAACCAGCACCAGAACGACGTCTGGGGGATGCTGTTGGACGGCGTCGACCAGCACATGAAGCAGGGAGCCGCTCAGATCGTCCATCCTGTCTGGGAGGGCCTCGCCGGACTCGTGGAGGATGCCCTCGCCCACAGCGGCGACGCCGATCAGGGCATCTGGGAGATCCGCGGAGAACCCCAGCATTTCACGGCGTCCGCTGTCCTCTGCTGGGTTGCCGCCGATCGTGGAGCGGACTTGGCGCGTCGTCGGGGCGATTCCGAGCGTGCCGACCGTTGGCGCGACCGGGCTGATGCTCTCAAGAAGGACATTCTGACCAAGGGCACCGATGAGCACAGCAGGTTCCGACAGGCCTATGAGAATGACGAACTGGATGCATCGCTGTTGCTCATCCCGATCATGGGATTCCTGCCTCCCGACGACGAGCGGGTAAAGGCAACCGTCCTGGCCATCGCCGATGAACTCACCGAGGACGGGTTGGTCCTCCGCTACAAAGTAGACAGCACCGATACCGGTTTCGAGGGCAAGGAGGGTACCTTCACCATCTGTTCCTGGTGGCTGGTCTCAGCGCTGGCCATGATCGGTGAGATCGACCGGTCCCGGGCCTTGTGCAAGAAACTCCTCTCCTTCGCCGGACCACTGCACCTCTACGCCGAGGAGATCGATGCCACGACGGGAGCACCTCGGAAATTTCCCCCAGGCATTCACCCACCTGGCTCTGATCGATGCCGTGTCACAGCTCATCGAGGCGGAGTTGGACGGTTCTTGAATGGGGCTTGTGCCGGGTGAGTACTCCGCAGCTGCGGTTCTGGAGCACCGGTTCAGCCGACCAGCCCGTCGACCTCGGTCCGCTCCTCGGGGGACAGGACCCACGAACCGGCCGCCACGTTGCTTCGTACCTGCTCTGCCTTGGTAGCGCCGGCGATCACCGAAGAAACGACGGGATGGGCGAGCAGCCATGCGAAGGCCAGCTCGAGGAGGGAGTGACCATGCGTGTCGGCCCAGGCGGTCAGCTTCTCGACTTTGTCGAAGTTCTCTGTGGACAGCAGTCCCGTCGCCCGACCGCCCCAGCGCTGGAGGCGGGTGCCCTCGACCGGTTCTTCGTCTCGCCGGTACTTTCCGGTCAGCAACCCACTTGCCAGCGGGAAGTACGGCAGGTACGCAAGGTCGAGCTCCTCGCACAGCGGTAACACCTCGGCCTCGTCACCGCGGCTCAGCAGGTTGTAGTGGTTCTGGACGCTGACAAATCGGGCTCCGGAGGCGGCTTCCTGCGCCTCCCGGATCTGGGCAGCTGAGAAGTTGGAACAGCCGATCTCTCGGACCTTGCCCGCCCGTACCGCCTCGTCGAGCACCGCGAGGGTGTCGCCGACCGGTGTCTCCGGGTCGGGCCGGTGGATCTGGTACAGGTCGATCCTGTCCGTAGCGAGCCGGCGCAGACTGGCTTCGAGGGCTCCCCTGACGTAGTCGGGCTTCGCCCCGCCTGTTCCTTCCTCACCCCGAACGGGGCTACCGAACTTGGTGGCGATCAGGACCCGGTCCCGCCGGCGCCCGAGGGCGCGACCCAGCCGCTCCTCGCTCTCGCCATACGAGTCGGAGGTGTCGAAGAAGTTGATGCCCGCATCCAAGGCCGCGTCGACCACCGGTGGGATGGCGTCGGCTTCCATTCCCATGCCGAAGTTGTTCGTGCCCAGTCCGACCACGGTGACCTCGAGCGATCCGACCTTGCGAGCTTCCACCTGTCCTGCTTAGCACGGCCGACCCGTCTGAAGGCTTTGGCGCCATCATCGAGCTGGAGCCCATCCTGCGTGGAGGTTGTCATTGCCCGCATCGCACGTATGGGCTGCTCCTTCTCCTAGCGCTCGAGCATGGTCCACTCGCGGGGCCAGTGGGTGGGGCGGCACGGCCATGGTCACCGGGTCTGGGCGATGAAAGCTAAGGTCGGCGACCCCTTCGAGCCGATGGTGGGAGGGTGGAGCAACCTTCTGAGAGCGGCCTTGCGTCGCTCGAACCGGCGCCCAGCCGCGCGCCCGAGCGACGGTCGCCCGGTCGCCGGACGGTGGCCCTGGCCGGGGTGCTGGCGCTCACCTGCGGTCTGATCGCGGTAGCGGCGACCACGGCCAACCGGGCGCGGGCGGCGGGCCAGCCGGAGTACCAGCTGTCCCGGGCGACTCGCTAACGACCGGCTGGGGGTCCTCGGCTCCGGCGGCCGAGTACCCCAACCTCCTGGTCAGCCACGAGGCGGAGCAGGTGTCCGGCCTGGCCGACGAAAACGTATCCTGCCCGGCGGAGACGACCACCACCCTCCTCCACGGTGGCGGCTGGTGCCCGTACGCAGGGGGGAGCCAGCTGGCCGCCGCAGAGGCGTTCCTCCGCGCCCACCCGGGGCAGGTCCGCTACATCACCATCGACATCGGCATCAACGACGTGGCCGGCTGCGCCAGCGGACCCGCCGTCGACCAGTCCTGCGTCGAGCAGGGCGTCGCCACCCTGGCCGGGAACCTGCCGCAGATCCTGGCCGGACTCGAGGCCGCCGCTCCCGGAGTGGCGATCTTCGGCGCCAACTCCTACGACCCGTTCCTCGCCGGGATGGTTTCCATCACCACCCCCGACGACGACCCCTACCTGGCCAACACGAGCACCGCCCCAGAATTCGCGTCCAGCTCGCTCAAGATGGTGGACTCGCTCAACGCCGCCCTCGGCTGGGTCTACCAGGCGAGCGAGGTCAGGGTGGTCGACGTGGCCACGGCCTTCAACACGAACGACGGGGCGATGGCCGGCAACGTCGATGGCCAGGTGGTGGCGCAGAACGTGAGCGACATCTGCGCGTGGACGCACATGTGCGATTCCAGTGGATGGACGATGCACCTCAACGACGCCGGCTACGCCGTGCTGGCCCAGACCTTTGAGGCGGCGATCGGGCCCTACCTCGCCTCCCTGGGAAGCGGGACGTGGCTGGTCGACGTGGCGGGAGGCGTGCATCCCCTGGGAGGGGCCGCGTTCCTCGGCGACCTCTCGGGGCGGTCGCTCAACCGGCCAATCGTGGGCATAGCCGCCACCCCCTACCGCGGGGGCTACTGGCTGGTAGCCAGCGACGGCGGGGTGTTCGCCTTCGGGGACGCGCCTTCTACGGCTCGACCGGAGGCCTGGTGCTGAACGAGCCCATCGTGGGCATGGCCGCCACGCCCGACGGCGGGGGCTACTGGCTGGTAGCCAGCGACGGCGGGGTGTTCGCCTTCGGGGAGGCCGCCTTCTACGGGTCGACCGGGGCGCTCCGGCTAAACCGGCCGGTGGTCGGGGTCGTCGGTGCGCCGTACGGCAACGGCTATTCGCTCGTGGCCTCCGACAGCGGGACGTTCGCGTTCGGAACGACACCGTTCCAAGGATCACTGGGCTCGTCGCCCCCGGCCGCCCCGGTGGCTGCCGCCGCAACTGGCTAGTGCGGGGCCAGCTAGGAGGCGCCAGGCCCACGCAGCCGCACCGTGACACTCCTGGTGCGTGACGCCAACGTCACGGTTCCGGTTACCTCGTTGATGGTGCCGGACGAGGTCGCGGCGATGTTCTCGACGAACGAGGGAAGTTGCAACACGACCTGTCCGGCAGGCATCTGACCGGTCAAGACGAGAGACACCGAGCGATGACTGGAAGAGATCTGGAGGCCCAGCCTTCTGCCATTCATGGTAGGGAAGTTGGTGACCGAGATCGGCGAGCCTTTGCCGATCCATCGAGAAGGGACGCCTCTGCCGACAATCAAAGCGCCGTCCGATCTCTGGGCCACCAACGAGTCCAACAAGACCTTGTTCGCCTGGGATATTCCCCACGCATGGGGTGACGAGCCCTGGCCTGCTGCAGGGTGTCTACCGATCCACGGCGTGTTCGCCGAGGGTGCGGTAGAGCTCTCCCACCACGAGTACGGCCCACTTTGGCTGTTCCCGATCATGAATTCGTAACTCAGGATCCCCTGATCGCGATAGGACCTGCTGGCCAGTCCCGGGCTCCCGTAGCCTGCGTTGTAGGCCGTCGTGTAGTAGTAGTCGATCGGGAACCCGCCGAAGGTGTTTGGCGGAAGTGCGCCTTTGACACCCTGGAAGCCGTGGGCATAGGTCGCGTCGATCATCGAGATGCCCGGACCGTTGAGGGTCGCTCCGAAGAGATACCCGTCCCAAGCCCAGCGACCGAAGGGAGACATCCAGTTGGCATCCTCCGGATTCGCGCACGTGTTGGCACTGTTGGGCTCGAGCATCGAACAGGGCAGGTAGTCCAACGAATAGCGACTGATGGTTGCTCCGAGCGTCAGGTTCGTTGCTGACAGGAGGCTGTCGTATTGCTGTGTCGCCCATGCGACCTCCGACGTATCACCGATTCTGTTGGCAAGGTACCGGTAGGCCGCCAGGCCCAGCAGGGCCTCGTAATTGTCGGTGGTCCAATACCCCTGGAAGTCGATGTCCACGGTCGACTCCATGATCCCCGAGGGTCCGGTCCGGTCTGCGGCAATGGCATGGGCGGTGTCCTCGATGCTCGGTTGTGCGACCCCCATGACCCCCTCCGAGCTGAAGTTCTTCTTGATGAAACTGAGATCTCCGGTCTTCATCAGGTAGATCGCCCACGGCCACGGGTACGTCCAGGTTCCGTCGACGTACTGACCCTGGGACCCGACCACGTTGCGCGCCTCCAGCAACAGCGCACGGGCGTCGGAGAAGTCCCCCTGGGTGAAGAGATTGACCAGAATTCCGACGACATCGTGACTGAACTCGGACCCATAGCCGTTGACTCCGGTGTTCAGGGCGTTGCCGCTCCGAGCGATTTGGGTGTAGATGAACCCACTTCGGTATGCATCGTCGAGTGCGCGGTCAGGCACACTGATTCCGGCGATGCCCTTCAGCTCCTGGTTCCAGAAGGCGCGCATGTGCGCGAAGTGTTGATCGAAGCTCCCCGCAGCGGCCAGCGCCTGGGTGCGGGGCCACGCATAGTCGTTACCAAAGCGGTCGACCGCCACCACATAGTCGTGGACAACTGACGCATGAGAATTCACTGCGTTGGGAGCCGAATTGAGTGGTACCAATCCAGACGAGGCCTGTGGATTTGCCACAATGGAGCGGCCAGTTGAGTTCTGAACCGCAACGCGGCTGTACACCGCGACGTAGATGTGGTTGCCGATCACCACCCGGTCAGCGAACTCCGTGATGGAGACGGTGGCACCGGAGCGACGGAACGTGGTGACCTGGGCGGGAAGGTACCCAGCCGCATCCGTCCACGTCGTTGGGGTGCCGGTATAGATGCCGAAGCCGAAGTTCTTGTTGATGCCATCCTGAACGTAGAAGGTTCCGCCGAGGCAGGTGACGACGCCTTGATAGTTTCCCTTCCATCCGATCTCTGACGCCGTGCCGAAGGCGCCGGTGAATGCCTGGGTGTCCACATTGAATGTGCAGCCGTAGCTTCCGGGTCCGGAGTCGGTTGTGAGGATGGCTGGATGTGGGCTTCCGGCGCTGGCCGCAGGCGGGTTCACCTCGAACCCGGCGATCGTGCTCCCTACCGCCAACAAGGTCAGCGTGGTCAAGAGAGTCTTCCACCACGGGAGCATCTGCCAATTCTGACAGGTTGCCTTGGCCAGGCCCGCTCAATGGGCCCACCCCCGGGAAAGACTGAGCGGGAGGTTCAGGAGAACCCGGGCCAGAACGAGATCTGGAGATCTCGGCCGAAAGTGGCGCCCAGCACGGAACGAACCGACGTCAGTAGGCGTTGAACCCTACGAAGCCTATCGTCCACAATGTCCAATGAAGGAGGGCCTTATGACAGAGCGCTACCACAAGGACCCAGGAGCGATTTCCCAGCTGACCCCCAGGCAGCGTGAGGTCACCCAACAGGGTGCCACCGAGCCGGCGTTCGACAACGAGTTCTGGGACAAGAAAGAAGCCGGCATCTACGTCGACGTGGTGTCGGGTGAGCCCCTGTTCGCCTCGAAGCAGAAGTTTGACAGTGGCTGCGGGTGGCCGAGCTTCACCGTGCCGCTGGAATCGGGGAACGTCGTGGAGCACGAAGATCGGAGCCACGGGATGGTCAGGACCGAGGTTCGCTCGGCCCATGGTGACAGTCATCTCGGCCACGTCTTCAACGATGGCCCTGTGGAAGAAGGCGGCCGTCGGTACTGCATCAACTCGGCCGCCCTTCGATTCGTCCCGTACGAGGACCTCGAGGCGGAGGGATACGGCGAGTATCGGCAGGTCCTTGACGGACATTTGGAGCAGGAGGACGTGGACCAGTGAACAACACGACGAACAAGGCGATCTTGGCCGGAGGGTGCTTCTGGGGTATGCAGGACCTCATCCGGAGGCGCCCGGGCGTGCTGACGACCCGGGTGGGATACTCGGGCGGCGACGTTGCGAACGCGACCTACGCGCATCACGGAACCCACGCCGAAGCGATCGAGATCACCTTCGATCCTGAACTGACGTCCTACCGCGAGCTGCTCGAGTTCTTCTTCCAGGTCCATGACCCGACGACGCTGAACCGCCAAGGGAACGACACCGGGACCAGCTATCGGTCGGCGATCTTCTACCTCGACGACGATCAGCGCCGGGTCGCTGAGGACACCATCGCCGACGTCGAAGCGTCTGGTCTGTGGCCTGGCAAGGTCGTCACCGAGGTCACGCCGTCGGGACCGTTCTGGGAGGCGGAGCCCGAGCACCAGGACTATCTGGAGCACTACCCGAACGGCTATACCTGCCATTTTCCGCGCCCGGGATGGGTGCTGCCCCACCGGAGCGAGGCCGCTGCCCGATAAGAGCCTGCGTCTGCCTCACAGGTCATTGACGTGGGGGTTACGACACCCAGTGTTTGGAGCGCCGGAGACGAGCTGGATCGCCCTGCGGCTCATCGAGATCCATCTGCCGGCTAGGTCGAAGTGCGCCCCCGACGGGCGAGTGCGTCGATGGTCACCGCTGCCAGCAGAACCAGGGCAGTGACCATGTACTGGTAGGAGGCGGCCAACCCGAGCAACCCCATGCCGTTGTAGATGGTGGCGATGACGAGGCCGCCGAGGACGGGGTAGATCATCTTGCCTCGTCCCCCGAAGAGGCTGGCCCCACCGATGACTGCGGCCGCCACCGCGTAGAGGACCAGGGTCCCACCGTCGATGTTGTTGGAGATGGATCCGAGGCGGGACGCATAGATGATGCCGGCTGCACCGCCGGTGAACCCGGTGAGCGTAAAGGCCCAGAGGCGGTTCCAGCCCAGGCTGACACCGCCTCGCCGAGCCGCCTCCGCATTCCCGCCGATGGCATAGAGGTAGCGGCCGAAGCGAGTGCGACTCAGCATGAATGTGTAGAGAACGAGGAACCCGGCGATGATCAGCACCACGTACGGCACGCCTTCGAGAGTGATCAGCTCGCCCCGGTTGGTGTTGCAGATCAGGACGAGCGCCACGGTGGCCGCGGCCACGAAGGCCACCTTGACCAGCGTGATTGCCATCGGCGGTGCCACCAGTCCCCCTCGGCGGCGGCGCAGATCGCGCGCAATGGTCAGGACGGCGAACAGCACGATGGCGACTACCGCAACGATCCAACCTGCGGCCGGGCTGAGGTTTCCGTTGGTGATGTCGAGCAGCACGTTGTTGGTGATGCGAATGGTGCCGCCGGTCCCATTGGTGCTGACCAGGTAGAGAACGACCCCTTCGAGCCCGAGGAGTCCGGCCAGGGTGACGACGAATGATGGCAGCCTGAGGCGGATCACCAGGACACCCCACAGGGCGCCAAAGGTGGCGCACGCGGCCGTGCCTGCCATGATGGCCACCCACCACGGGAGGTTGTGCGGCGGGCCGGCCAGAATGGCGGTGATGACCGCACCCACGCCGGCGTTGTAGCCGACGGAGAGGTCGATCTCCCCGAGGATCAGGACCCACACCTCGGCCATGCCGAGGAGCACGAAGACGGAGCCCTGGACCAGGAGGTTGGTGAGGTTGCCGGCCGACAGGAAGACGGAGTCCTGCACTTGGAAGATGATGATGAGGACGATCAGGCCCGCTACCACCGGCAGGATGCCGCTCTCGCCGTAGCGAATGCGCTTGGCCCACGCCGTCAGGTACTGGCCAAACGTGGAGTCGGGTTCGCTCTCGGGCATCGGGATGCCGCCGAGCGTGCCCGGACGGGCGAGATCCTCGGGCGTCAGACCGTCCTCGCCCAGCTGGATCGGGGCGGTCGGAGGGGTGTCAGGCGGCGCCAAGGATCAGTCCGCCGGGAGGGTGCGCTCGCGCCCCTGGCTCGCCGGTCCGCCGGATGCGCCCGTGGTGATGATCTCAACCGCCTTCTGGGTGTCGTAGTCCGAGATCGAACCCGAGCTGACCAGCTTTCCGAGGTAGAGGACGGCCAGACTGTCGGCCACGGAGAAGACGTCGGTGAGATTGTGCGAGATGAGAAGCACGGCGATGCCCCGGTCTCCAAGCCGCCGGATGAGGTCGAGCACCTGGGCCGTCTGGGAAACGCCGAGGGCGGCCGTAGGTTCGTCCATGATCACCAATCGGGCCTCCCGCATCACGGCTCTGGCCACAGCGACCGACTGGCGCTGCCCGCCGGACAGGGACCCGACCAGCTGCCGCACCGACGACACCGTGGTGACCGCAAGGTCGGACAGGGTCTCCTTGGCCTTCTTCTCCATCTTCGTCTCATCCAGCAGGCGACGCGACAGCACCTCGTGGCCGAGGAACATGTTCTGGACGATGTCGAGGTTGTCGCAGAGGGCGAGATCCTGGTACACCGTGGCGATCCCGAGGTTGTCGGCCTCCCTCGGAGAGCGGATGGTGACAGGTCTACCCTCCCACAGGAGCTCTCCAGCCGACGGGGACCAGATCCCGGCGATGGTCTTGATCAACGTGGACTTTCCTGCCCCGTTGTCCCCGACAAGTGCAGCGATCTTCCCCGGCATGATGTCGAGGTCGACGCCGCGGAGGGCTTGCACAGCCCCGAAATTCTTTCTGATGCCGCGCAGGCTGAGCAAGGGCTGCTGAGCGGACTCTCCGGGATCACCGGTGGCCCGCCGCTCCTCGGTGAGGCTCACCGAGGAGGGCCGGCCTGATCGGAGGCGGTCAACGGTTCAATGGATCCCATAGGTCGTGCAGTCCGCAGCGAAGCTGCCGGTGCAGATCTGCGAGGCCGGAACGAAGCTGTCCTGCACCACTGTCGACTGCACCGATGTCGGCGTGACCCACTCGGGGACGAGAAGAACGGATTTCACCGATACATGGGAGGTCGTGTCCGCAGTGACGCCATTGACCAGCGCCGCGGGTGCGGCTTGGCCGGCACGCATATAGAGCGCCAGCGCCGCGGTCGCCTGGGCTTCGAGATAGATCGGCTTGTAGACGGTCCCGCACTGATAGCCGGAGATCACGTTCTGAATGCCGATGAGAGTGGCGTCCTGACCCGTCACCGGGAACTTCTTGGCCGGGGTGCCCAGGGTCTTCAGATAGTTGATGATCGGGGCTGCATTTTCGTCATTCGGGACCACGGCGGCGTTGATGCCCGGGTGGGCGGTGAGGGCCTGTTGGAACTCGGTCTGTGCCGTGGGCGGGTCCCACGTGCCGGCCGGTGATGCCGCCTTCACGTAGGCACCGGAGGCGAACTTCGGTGCGAGAACGGCGTCGTAACCTTGGGCGAACAGGGTGGCGTTGTTGTCCGTGGGGGAACCAACCATGACGGCCACTTGTGGCTTGGCCACGTTCCAGCTGGCCACGCAGGAAACCAGGCCGTCGCCGATCAGAGTGCCGACCTTCACGTTGTTGAAGCTCACGTAGTACTGCCGGCTCCCACCAAGGACCAGCCGGTCGTAGTCGATCACCGGCACTCCGTGGGACTTGGCATAGGACTCGATCGATGCCCCGACCCCCGAGTCGAGGGCGTCGACCACCAGCACGCTGGCTCCAGCGGAGATAGCGGACTGGGCATCGGTGAGCTGGGTACTGTCGCTTCCCTGAGCGTTCTGGATGCTGAACTGCGACGAGCTGAGTCCGGCCATCGTGAAGGCCTTGGTCAGGTAGGGCGCATCGAACTCGGTGTACCGGGCCGAGGACACGGTATCGGGGAGGATGACGGCGACGTTGCCGTGGCCGGCCGCAGCCAGTCCCTTGAGCTTGGTCATCTCCGAGAAGTCGTTGGTAAACGACGTTGCGGACACCGAGGCCGTACCGGAACTTGAACCGGACGATGACGATGTGGTGGTGGACGACGAGTTGTTGCTCGAACAGGCTGCGGCCAGCAACCCCCCGACCAGCATCATGGCCACCAGGGCCCGCTTGCTATGTATTCTCATGACGACTCCCCCAATCTGGTGTCGGCTCTTTGCTTCGCACTCGCGGTTATGTCGCGGCCATTTCGAACGTTACAGCAGAATGAACTTTTTGTGAACAACTTTTGTAAGGACTTTGAATCCGGGTGCGGCCGAACCTCCGGCTGCCAGAAATTGGTGGGTCTTCTCGACGACCCTCCTGTTGAGAGAAGCATCTAGAGCAGCTTTGAAGTCCTCTCGAGGGAGCGAGTCACCACGGTTACATCCAGGTCGCCCAGCCCTTGTTGTTCGATCTCTTCCCACTCTCGAGCAAGCGCGGCGAGAACGGCAAACCGCGGCGGATCGGCTTGCTCGAGGGCAAGGTGAACGTCCTTCAGTGCCAACGCCAGAGGGAACTCGGGGGAGTAGTCGTCGTCTTGTATGCGCGGGAGCTTTCCGGCCATCCATGGCGATACGAGCGGGCCGCCCTCAAAGGCATCCAGTACGCTGCGAACCTCGAGGCCCAGCTTGCGTGCCAGGGCGATCGAGTTGGCCACGCCTTCGGCGGCGAACGCGAGCAGTGTGTTGTTGACAAGCTTCATGCGCGAGCCCATTCCAACCTGCCCGAGCCAAACAGTACGTTGCCCGATGGCTGCGAAGACAGGCTCGGCCGTGGGCCGCGCCTGCTCGGAACCGGAGGCAAAAATGATGAGCTTCCCTTGCTCGGCGGGGACCTTGCTCCCCGATACCGGTGCATCGAGGAAGAGGACATCCGGACGCCGCCTCTCGACAATCGAGCTGATGGTTGCAGTTCCCTCGACACCGATCGTGCTCATCTGAGCCCATACGGCGCCAGCCGGAAGAGCCTCAAGCATGCCGAGATCAACGGCGATCGAAGTCACAGCCTGGGTGTCTGTAACCATGGTGATGACCATGGTTGTCCCTTCGACCGCATCGGCTGCCGATGCGGCAACGTCAGCTCCCTGGTCAGCCAATCGGTGAGCCACACCGGGATCGCGATTCCACACGACGGTCGGAATGCCACTGCGTAGGGCCGAGCCGGCCATAGCCCGGCCCATCGTGCCGAGTCCAAGCACAGCGAGCTTCGGTCTTTCTTCCGCCATGGCTCCTCCCAAGGTGCGATGACCACGGACCTTTGACAGAGGGGCCACGTCGACGGCTGTGACAGCTGCTTCCCACCGGCCAATCCCTCCCTGACCCACGCTCATTGTCGCGCCGACCGACAAGCCCAACAAGGGCGAGAGCCTCAGAGGACATTGGGTCGACAAGGCCGGTGGTCACGTCTCTTGGCCTCGGCACAAGCATCAAATTCATCGAGGTGGGAGACCACTCTGATACGGCTCGAGAGGGGCTGAGGCGCGCCTGACCACGATGACGCTCGTGGTCCCTACGCCGGGCGAGGGAAGCCGATCAGCACCTACGGCGCCACCGGGTCTGATGGTGGACCGCAGCAATTCTCTCCGCACCTTGCCTCAACTACCGTTCATTTGACGGTCAAGGGCATGGACCGAAGCCGGCGGAAGGGGCAGGAATGCCAGACATTGTTGGCGCAGTGGTTGCGGTTGGGTTCCTCGTGTTATGGATCTACTGCATCTACGACGTCATTACCACCGACGACGCCATTGTCCAGCACTTGCCAAAGGTTGTCTGGATCATCGTCGTGGTCCTGCTGTCGGACCTCGGTTCGCTGTTGTGGCTGGGGTGGGGGCGACCACGCGTGTGGGCGCATCGGGCCAACGACCCGGCATATCGAGCGTCCCGCCACGGGGTTCCCAACTCCGGCGGATCCGAGGGCGAATTGGCCGGTCCGAACCCAATAGTTCAATATCGCGAAGAACAAGCTCGACTGCGCTTGCGGGAGGAGCAGCTCAGCCGACGCGAGGAAGACCTCCGGCACCGCGAGCTAGGGGAGGGCCAACCGGACGTCCTATGACCGACAGCGTCGACAATCTCGTCCTCGATCTCCTCGAGTGGCTCGGCACCAGTCCGCGCCCTTACTCCGAGGTTCTCGATGCGTGGCGTACGTCGTGTCCGCGTCTACCCGTGTGGGAAGAGGCAAACGATCGCGGCTACGTCGACCGTCAGCATGTCCCGGGACTCGGGCAATTCGAATCGGTATCCTTGGTCGGGGCCGAGCACCTGCGGACGCAGCGCCGTCGAGGCTCACACCAAATCTGAAGGGCCCTCGTTCCGCGCAATTGCATGGTATCTAGGAAGGCAAGTTGTGATTGGACAGGTCCGGTAGCTCCAGATCAGGCACCAGACCCAGGCGCTGGGCCCCCCTGATGCGACCCAACCCGGGAAGCGTCACGCTGCGGATACCGAGCACTCTGATCCAGGTCGGAAGGGAGGCTGCGGGGTAGCCGACAGCCAGGAGCTCTTCTGGGTGGGCCGCTTGACACAGCCGAGATGCCAGGTTGGTGGGACGACCGATGTAGTCATCCCCATCCATGATCAGAGCTTGGCCGTGGGCGAATCCACCCCGCAACGCCAGCGTCGACCCGTCATATCGCCCGATGAGCTCAACGGCGGTCGCCAGCGTCGGTCCGACTTCAACACCGACGATCATGGCGCCGTCTCCCAGCCACTTCGCAACCAGGACTCCGCGTCGCACGGCAATGTCACGGGTCAATGCGCGGAATCGGGTCAGCGTGTCAATGGCCGCATGTTCACCATTGGTCGCCATGAAATGGGTGAAGCCACAAAGATCCACAAAGGCGAAGGCCCGGTCGACTAGGGCGATGGTCTCGGCGATCTCCCTGGGCGCTTCGATTCCGCGGGTTGGAGGAGCAGTTCCCACTGCTCCCGAGCGTGCGCTCCCACTTCCGGCCTCCACAAGTGCGACTCCGGGCCGAGCAGTGATCTCACGACCCGCGTGTCGAGCACGGTCGACGATGCCCCTGGACGGGCTCTCCTTTGGACTCCTTGGCTGTTGATTCGACATGGTCCGATCCTTGCAGTGTTGTCGGGGATCGCCGCGCATTCAGTCCCCAATGGGTCGGCGCCGCGAGGTGCGTGATCAACGGAGTCCGGGAGACCGCCGCCTTGTGGGACAACCGATCCGCGACCCGTCGAGCCGGGGGTTAACCCAGGATGGACTGCCTGCGGGGCGGGTAGCAACGGCGGAGCCCACCGTCGGGGCTATGGCCGGTGAAGGATGGTAGACAGCGGGCGCTGTCCCGTTGAGCAACGCAGCCCCCTGAGGGTGTGAGCGGACCTCCCGAGCTCGGGGTGGCACCTGCATGCCGTGTCGGTGAGCCTGTTGGTGAGAGCCGGAGCGTGGTGTACCGTCATGGTGGCTCGTTTGGAGCACCGGCGTCCCCGCCTACGGTGACAAGATCCGGAGTCACGATGGGAACCAGCTACACGATCCATTCGCCCGGATCGGCTGCCAAGGACACAGTCGTGGGACAGCTGGGACAGCGCAGTCGGCCGCCAAACCACCTCGTCTTCCCCGAAAACAGAGAATGGCTTCCCGTCACTCCGGCGGATGCAGGCAGTTCTTCCCCGTTGATGGTTCGGCATCCCCACAGGCAAGAGTGGTGGGCATGTCCAGCTTGCCGTCACCGATTGTTTGGCGCTGACTGATGGCTGGGGCCTGCGACACCGGCATGGACCTTCTCATGGAGGTTGCCCAGGCCCTGGATATTGCCAGCGGTGCTTGTGAAGCCCCAGAGGATGCCACCCGCTTTTCGGCACTGGCGGATCGAGTCCGCAGGTACCTGGCAGTGAGCCGTCCGACTACCACCCTTGGAATGCCCAGGATCCCGTCAACCGACAATCGGCTCACCAAAGAGACGGTGATTCACCGGTCGGGAGCGGACCAGCAGTCCCACATTCGCGTGCTTCCAGACTGAAGGTCAGCCGATCACCACTTCCGCACCACTGATTGGCGCGGATCGCATCACTAAGCCCAGTGAAGGACCGGCAACTGTTGGTCCACGACCTCAAGCAGCGACGCCCTCACATCCGGGGCCTGGTTCCAAACTCGCTTCGGCCCCATCCGTTCGGCGTTGAACGGGTCTACACTCGGCAAGGTGAGTTCCGAGATCGCTCGGACCACCACGGGAGACCGAGATGGCAGAGAGCATCAAGCTCAACGGACACCACCGGGCGACTGTCGAGAAGATCTTCCAACATCCGGTCAGCCACAACATCCAGTGGCATGACGTCCTGTCGCTCCTGGAGAGTGTGGCCGAGGTTGTCGAGGGGCACGACCGGCGCTACAAGGTGACTTTGGGGGCGGAGACTGAGACGCTGGATGCACCGTCCGGACACGATGTTGACGAGCAGATGGTCATCGACCTTCGTCGGATGCTGAAGGGCGCGGGGATAACCTCGGAATAGGGTTCGGTGGCGAGGGTGCCCCGCGACGCCGATCGGGTGTGTCGGTCGCAACTGTCGGGCTCGGCCGTCAACGGGTCGACCTGGTCCCACTGGGGATGACGAGAACGGTTGGGTACTGCCGATCAGGTGGTCGGTACTGTGGTGGTCGGAGCCGTTGTGGCCGGGAAGCCGCTGCCGGCGAGGTCGGACCCGATGACCACCACGACGTCCAGTCCGGTGGCGTTCGCCACCGGTACGGCCGAGCCCAGCGGTTGGACCGCCGTCATTTGCACCCCGAGCTCGGAGGCGACAAGGACCGCCGCCTGCTGCTGGCCGGCATTACTGAGTTCGTAGGCATTTTCGGGGGTCCCGGATGACATCGTC
>JADEYI010001151.1_pt1 | contig 23085 bp, 21 predicted proteins | sample 8542331 | NCBI WGS metagenome assembly JADEYI01 (sample SAMN16510988, study PRJNA670497) | mine drainage metagenome | isolation source: biofilm near Copperflume 1 | place: Germany: Marsberg coppermine Kilianstollen | collected 2018-02
CCATGATACTGTTTCTCGCGCTGTATCCGCTGATCGTGCGCGTGCAGTAAAGTTTGCGGCCTGCAAAAATCGCGGCGCGCTATTCGCTCCTTGTGGTCCGGCGCTCAATGCGCTTCTCGTGTTTTTCGCCGACAATGATCCTCTGCACATAAATCCCAGGAGTCATGACCTGGTCCGGATCGATCTCACCCAGCTCCACCAGCTCCTCCACTTCGGCGATGGTCACGCGCGCCGCAGTGGCCATCATGGGGTTGAAGTTGCGCGCCGTCTTGCGATAGATCAGGTTGCCCATGCGGTCCGCCTTCCACGCTTTGATGAGCGCGAAGTCGGCGCGCAGCCCGCGCTCCATAAGGTACATTTTTCCGTCGAACTCGCGGGTCTCTTTCCCCTCGGCCACCAGGGTGCCGACACCGGCGGGGGTATAGAAGGCCGGAATCCCCGCGCCACCCGCGCGGATGCGCTCGGCCAGCGTGCCCTGCGGAACCAGCGTCAAATTCAGCTTGCCCGCGATCACCTGTTCTTCGAGCAGCTTGTTTTCTCCTACGTAGCTGCCGGTGTGGGAGGCGATCATGCCAGCTTCCAGCATCCGGCCCATGCCGAAGCCGTCCACGCCCATATTGTTGCTGATGGTATGGAGTCCCTTCACCCGGGCGCGCACCAGCGCGTCGATCAGGTTCTCCGGGATACCGCACAGGCCGAAGCCGCCAAACATCAGCGTCGCACCATCGGGAATGTCGCGGACGGCTTGCTCCGCAGTTGGCCACAGTTTGTTCATAATCTCCGCAGTCGGTTCGCAGTGTCAGGATCGAATGGAACTCTGGAGGATATCGCAGACCGGCGAGAATCCACAAAATCAATTTGACTCGGTGGATGCAGCATGGCGACAGGACCGGAATCTTTTGCCGATTTGTCGTGCGGCAATGTTAGGATTCTGGAAACTCAACGCCGCGAGCCATTCCGTTGCCCTCCGGCTGAGAACTCACCAAGGAGACGGCTTTCATGTTGAAAGGCTTTCGAGAATTTATTCTGCGCGGCAATGTCGTCGACCTGGCGGTCGCCGTCGTCATCGGCGCGGCATTCACCGCGGTCGTCAACTCGCTGGTCGCCGATGTCATCAATCCATTGATCGCTGCGATCTTTCACAAACCGGACTTCTCTCACCTGGTCCTGCATGTGCATACCGGGGTCATCAAGTACGGCAATTTTCTGAACGCCATCATCGCGTTTCTAATTGTCGCCGCCGCCATTTATTTCGGCATAGTGCTGCCGTTGAACAAGCTGATGGCCCGGTTCAGCAAACCGCCTGCTCCGCCGGCGACAAAAGTCTGTCCGGAATGCCTGAGCGAGATTCCCGCGGCGGCGCGGCGCTGCTCGCACTGCGCGCAGGCGGTCGCATAAAGATGAATTGCACGGCAAAGGGGCTGTGCACAAATCGCTTTGCCGCATCAAAGCTGATCGGCTCGCAAGGATGGACGCAACAAATTAGAATAGGGACAGCGATCCAGAATTCGAGGTGAATGTGACCGAAGCACGCGACAAAGCCGAGTTGCGCAAACTGCCGATGATGCCGATCCGCGACATGGTCATCTTTCCGTATATGATGACGCCGTTTGTTGTGGGCCGCGAGTCCAGCGTGCGCGCGCTGGAGGAAGCGCTGACCGGCGACCGCAAAATTTTCCTGGCCACGCAGCATGACGCCGGACAGGACGAGCCTTCTCCCAAGGACATCTACGTCACCGGCACCATCGGCAATATTGTGCAAAGCGTGAAGATGCCGGACGGCAACATAAAAGTGCTGGTCGAGGGCATCGAACGGGCGAAGGCGACGGAGATCGTCGACACCGACGGCTTCTTTGTAGCGACGGTCCGCCTGGGTGCTGTGGATGTCGAGGTCACCAAAGCAGTCGAGCAGGTGATGCAGCGCGTCTCGGGCCTGTTCGAGCAGTACGTCAAATTGCAACAGGCGCTGAACCTTGAGACAGTAGCCGCCACGGTGCGCATGGAAGAGCCCGGCAAGCTGGCCGACACGATTGCCGCCAACCTGCAACTGCCGATTGAAGAGAAGCAGTCGATCCTTGATATTTTCGACCCCGCCGAGAGGCTCACGCACCTGGTCGGCGTGCTGGAAATCGAACTGGAAAAGCTGAACATGGACCGTAACGTGCAGTCGCGTGTGAAACGGCAGATGGAGCGCGCCCAGAAAGAGTACTACCTGAACGAAAAGATCAAGGCAATCCAGAAAGAGTTGGGACGCGGCGAAAAAAGCGAATTCGATGAGCTGAAAAAGAAGATCGAACAGGCGGGAATGCCGAAGGACGTCTTCGACAAGGCCATGCAGGAGCTGAAGAAACTGGAAGCCATGCCGCCGATGTCCGCCGAGTCGACCGTCTCGCGCAATTACCTGGACTGGATGCTGGCGGTGCCGTGGAAGAAGAAATCGAAGGAAATCCGTTCCATCGAGCACGCTGAAACAATCCTGAACACGGACCACTATGGGCTGGAAAAAATCAAGGAGCGCATCCTCGAATTTCTTGCCGTGCGTCAACTGGTGAAAAATCCCAAGGGCTCCATTCTCTGCTTTGTTGGGCCTCCGGGCGTGGGAAAGACATCGCTCGGCATGTCAATAGCCAAGGCCACCGGACGCAAGTTTGTCCGCATGTCACTGGGCGGGATGCGTGACGAGGCGGAGATTCGCGGACATCGCCGCACGTACATCGGCGCGCTGCCGGGCCAGATCCTTCAGTCCATGAAAAAGGCGGGCACGAAGAATCCTGTCTTCATGCTGGATGAGATCGACAAGATGGCATCGGACTTTCGCGGTGACCCCGCCTCGGCGCTGCTGGAAGTTCTGGACCCGGAGCAGAACGCCACATTTCAGGATCATTATCTTGACGTGGAATACGACCTGTCGCAGGTGCTCTTCGTTGCCACGGCGAACGTGCTGCACACCATCCCAGCGCCATTGCAGGACCGCATGGAGATTCTGCGGCTGCACGGATACACCGAAGATGAGAAGCTCGAAATTGCCAAGCAGTACCTGCTGCGCAAGCAGCGCGAGCAGACGGGGCTGAGCGAAAAGAACCTGATCTATTCCGATGAAGCGCTGCTTGAGACCATCCGCTCCTACACGCGAGAGGCCGGAGTCCGCAATCTGGAGCGGGAGATCGGCAATGTCTGCCGCAAGGTAGCGCGGCGCATCGTCAAGAACGGCGCAAAGCACAAGGAGGAGATCACCGCCGCCAATCTTGGAGAATTTTTAGGACTGCCGAAGGTGCGGCACTCCCAGGTACATGAGCAGAACGAAATTGGCCTGGTTACCGGACTGGCCTGGACAGAAGTTGGCGGCAGCATTCTCTCGACGGAGGTCCAGGTACTGGATGGCAAGGGCAAGCTGACACTGACCGGCCAACTGGGTGAAGTGATGCAGGAATCTGCCCAGGCCGCACTCTCTTACATCCGCAGCCGGGCGCATCATCTTGGCCTGGGACGGGAGTTCTACCGCAGCCTGGACATCCACGTCCATGTACCGGAAGGCGCGATCCCGAAGGACGGCCCTTCGGCGGGCATCACGCTGGCGACTGCACTGGCCAGCGCACTGACGCGCATCCCGGTGCGGCGCGATGTCGCCATGACCGGCGAGATAACGCTGCGAGGCAAGGTGCTTCCCATTGGCGGACTGAAAGAGAAGCTGCTGGCGGCCCACCGGGCGGGAGTGTTTGAGGTGATTCTGCCGGCGCAAAATAAGAACGATCTGGAAGATGTGCCTGAAAACTTAAAGTCCGGCATGAAGATGCACTTTGTCGATCAGATGGACGACGTGCTGAAAATCGCGCTCGAAGGCCCGCTGCCGGAGATTGCTCCGGACGAAGCCGGCATTCTTGCCGGCGTGCCGGCGGGACCGGCAGCCGCGGAGAACATCGCGCATCAATAGCCTCCCGATCGGCTACGGGAAAACGAAAAGGCCCGGCATCAATGCCGGGCCTTTTCATTTCTGCAACTCAATCCACCAACTAGCTGACTACTTTTTGAATCGACTTCTCGATCGTTTCTTTGGGCACGAAACCCACGATCTGATCCACGACCTGGCCGCCTTTAAACAGCAGCAGAGCGGGAATACCGCGAATGCCATAGCGCATCGGAGTGGCGGAGTTGCTGTCCACATCCATCTTCATAACCTTTAGCTTGCCCGCATACTGGACAGCGACCTCACCGACCACGGGCGCCAGCGCTCGACAGGGTCCACACCAAGCAGCCCAGAAATCCACCAGCACCGGCTCGGCAGACTGCAAAACTTCTACATCGAACGTTCCATCCTTTACTTCGAGCACTGCCTGACCTGCCATGCAATTCCTCCTTGAGATGCTCGGGACCAAAGTGGTCAAAACAATCAGATGCAAAATCTCTCATCTCGCACTCTGGTCAGTGAGCACTCCTAGAATACAAGATGCTTTATGGACCGGTTTGGTCGCAATGCCTGTGGATTGGAAGAGGGTAGATACGGGAGGAAAGTCGCGGTTTGTTTTCAATGCTTCCACGCAAATGTTTCGGGCAAAACAAAGCGCCCGGATCTTGTGAAAGATCAACGGGCGCGAGAGCAGCCCTCCCCCAGAACTGCCCCTTGGAAAAGAGGTTAGCGGTCGGCGAGTGCGTTGTAAACAAAACTTGAGTAACCAGATTTCAGGTTACCGCGCAGGCCTGCATTTCACAAGGTCAAATGGACAGCGCCAGGGTGGAGCGGACAACGCTCGCAGCCGCTCCAGCAGCCTCGAATCCGCATTGCAGGACCTCAACGCTGGACATGCCGGCCAGCACATTTTTCAATTCCCGATCCAGCACAGCGGGATCAAGATCCTGGTCGATGATCAGCAGCAGTCCAGGTCCGGCCCCGCTCAACGCCACCCCCAACACGCCGGGAATCTGGAGGAAAGCCCCAGTTTCCTGAAGCAGGGGACAAATTGTCGTGCGAAACGGCTGGTGCAGCCGGTCGTCCATCGCGGCCCGCAGCAGTTCGCTTTTTCCGGAGGCGAAGGCCGCCACCAATAGCGAACAGCTTTGCAGGTTTGCGACCACGTCGGCCCGCGAATACTGGTCCGGCAGCACCTGCCGCGACTCCTCAGTAAGGACAGGATCGCGGGGAAACACAACGACTGCCCTCCAGTGCGCGGGAACCTCGATGTGGGCCACCTGCACACGCGGAGCCGCTCCCAGCCGAGCTGCGTTCCGCCGTAAAACGGCGGAGACGGTCATACCTCCCAGCCAGCAGGCGGTCACATTGTCGGGATGCCCTTCGAGTGCGGTCGAAACGGCAAGAATCTGTTCCTCCTGCCAGCCCAGCTCGCCAAATTCAACCGCCAGAGCAATCCCGGCAAGCCGAGCGGAGGCGGACGAGCCGCAGCCCATACCCAGAGGAATCTCGTTGCGCACATCCAGATGAAGCGGCTGGAGGGGGCGACCGCTTTCGCGCAATATCTCCCGATATGTCTCCAGGATCAGGTTGCCTTCCAGCTTGCCGCAGGCGGCGGCATCGCGGCCCTGTGCGCGGATGGAAAATTTTTCAGAGCGCCGGGCAGTCACTTCGAGATGCAAATTGAGTGCGACCGCAGCCGTATCGAAGGCCGGGCCAATGTTGGCCGACGTTGCCGGCAGACGCAGGGAAAAAGTCCGGGCGGAATCCGTCATTGGCGCACTTCCGCATCCAGAACACGCATGACCGCCTCCACAGAAGGGTCAAGGACGAGCGGGGCACGCGCCAACGCTTCCATGCGGGACCGCTGTGCGGCCAGCATCACGGTTGTCTCCTGGGCCGTCAGCAGGCTGCCGCGATGAAAGTCGATGGTGTATTCCGGATCTTTCAAAGTATGTCCGGTCAGAATCAACACTACGGTTTCATCCGGCAAAACTCTGCCCAGACTGACAAGTTTTTTCACGCCCGCCAGCGTCACCGCGGAAGCAGGCTCGCAGCCGATGCCTTCCGCGCCGATCTCCGCCTTGGCCAGCGCAATCTCCTGCTCGCTTACCTGCTCGCACCAGCCACCGGTCTCCCGCAGCACACGCACCGCCTTCTGCCAGGAAGCGGGGTTGCCGATGCGGATCGCGGTGGCGCGCGTGTCCGCGCGTACAGCCTCGATCTGGTTGCCATCATGCTGCGACATGCTCAAGAACAAAGGATTGGCGCCTTCGGCCTGAATTACGCTGATGCGCGGCACGCGGCCGATCAACCCCAAGGTACGCAACTCTGCAAAACCTTTTCCCAGTGCGGAGCAGTTCGCAAGATTGCCGCCCGGCACGATGATATGGTCCGGCACCTTCCAGTCCATTGCTTCGGCCATCTCAAACGCGGGAGTTTTCTGCCCCTCCAACCGGTATGGATTCACCGAGTTCAGCAGGTAGACCGGGGCGCGCCGTACCAGTTCCGCCAGCACGGCAACGCAGCCGTCGAAGTCTGTCTTCAACTGGCAGGTGATGGCGCCATAGTCAAGCGATTGCGCCAGTTTCCCCCAGGCGACTTTACCCTCCGGAATCAGCACCAGGGCGCGCATTCCGGCGCGTGCCGCATAGGCAGCCATCGCCGCCGAGGTGTTGCCGGTCGAGGCGCAGGCTACCCAGGAAAACTCGCGCTCCAGCGCCACGGACAGAGCCGCTGTCATACCGGTGTCCTTGAAAGATCCGGTGGGATTCATGCCCTGATGCTTGGCGAAAAGATTCTCAAGGCCAAGGCTTCTCGCAGAGCGCGGCAGGCTGTAGAGCGGGGTGTTGCCTTCCTCCAGCGTCACTGCGTGGCGTTTGTCGGCAAGAAACGGCAGCAGCTCACGAAAACGCCAGACCCCACTGCGATCGAGCGGCGCGTGAGACGATCTGCGGTCCGCCCAGAGGGTCTTCCATTCCGCGTGGAGAGCGCCGGCGGGTGGTCTGCCAGCCGTGTCATCGGGAGAAAAAATCTGCGGATATTCCACTTCAAACAAGCTGCCGCAGGCCTGGCAGCGAAAATCCTCCGCCGCATCCAGGCCGGCAATCCTGGCATCGCAGCCGATGCAACGCAGCCTGTGCGCTGTTTTCTGCGCTGATTGTGTTGAGCTCTGTGTCATTGGGATACGCTTAGCGTATCAGGTCGCACGGCCCGGCTGCGTGCTGCCCGACGGAAATTTGAAAGGTCTCGCAGGCAGGCGCGAGAGCACGTCCGCCGCAAATGCGTCCGGGGATTTTTTGAGAGCAGATCGGCAGTCCCCCCTTTCATTGAAATTCATATATTTCCGCTGATTGCACGAATCGTATAGTTTCGCATAGACTAGCGGGCATGGCGGAACTTCATACCCCCAGGGCCGCGGCCGAGCGGCTAGGCATCTCCTACCCGACGATCAAGCAGTGGCTGTATCGCGGCAAATTGCGGGCGGTGAAAACTCCGGGCGGACACTATCGCATTCACGAGCGCGAGATTCAGGCATTTCTGCGCACCGATGCGCCCGCCACGCCGAAGGCCAAGAACCTGGCGTCGTCGATCAGCGGCAGGAACCAGTTGCAGGGAACCGTGGTGCAGGTACGCTTTGACGGCTTGCTGGCGCAGGTGAAGCTAGCCATTGGCGGCCAGTTTGTGACTGCCATTATTACGGCGGACGCGGCGCGAGAACTGCAATTGCGGCCCGGAGTGAGAGCGGCGGCACTCATCAAGTCGACGGAAGTGATGGTGGTACGTGTTTAGAGCATTTCTTTTGTGCGCAGTGCTTGTCCTGACGACGTCGCCGCAGGTGCAAACAAAATCTCTGCGGATTGGCGCGGCAGCGGACTTGCAGCCTGTGCTGCCGCCATTGATTGCAAATTTCGAGCGAGCGACCGGAACCACAGTTGAGGTGTCCTATGCCTCCTCCGCCACGCTGACCACACAGATTTTGAACGGCGCGCCCTACGATTTATTTCTGGCCGCCAATCGCGCCTTCCCGCAGAGAATTGTCGCGGCGAAACTGGCCGCCGAATCGCAGCCGGTCACCTATGCGCGCGGAGCGCTGGTGCTGTGGGTGCGTCATGGAGTTCTGCGAGTTCTGAATGACCCGCTCACCATGCAGTCGCTGGAAGACAAATCTGTACATCGCATCGCCATCGCCAACCCGGAGCATGCGCCTTATGGGGCGGCTGCCGTGTCTGCGCTTCATGCTGCGGGGCTGACAACTGCTGTGCAATCGAAGCTGGTGTTTGCGGAAAATATTGCCCAGGCGGCCCAGTTCGGGCAGTCCGGAAACGCGGAGTGCGCGCTGATCTCGAAGACCATCGCCATCACCCCCATAATGCAGCAGGCGGGGCGGTATGTCGTGGTCCCGGTAAACAGCTATCCGCCCATTGATCAGGGAGCGGTGGTGCTCCGCAACGCTGCTCATGCGCAGGCAGCACGGAAATTTCTTGAGTATCTACAATCGCCCGCCGGCCGCAAGCTGCTCGCCGCCAGCGGGCTGGACGTTCCGGCACCATAAGATTGCGGGAAAAGAGACTCGCCTCATGGACATTCCCGCGCTGCTGCTCACGCTTCGCCTGGCACTCGTCACCACTGCCATCCTGCTGATGATCGCGGCGCCACTGGCCTACTGGCTCGCATTTACGAACAGCAGATGGAGGACTCTAGTGCAGGCGGTCTGCGCGCTGCCTATTGTGCTGCCGCCCACGGTTCTGGGCTTCTATCTGCTGGTTGCCCTGGGACCGCAGACCGCATTCGGGCGCATAATCACCCGTGTACTCGGTCATCCGCTGGTTTTTTCATTCGATGGACTCGTGGTCGGCTCGGTGATTTACAGTCTTCCCTTCGCGGTGCAACCGCTGGCGGCGGGTTTCACGGCGGTGGATCGTTCGATGCTGGACGTGGCCGCAACGCTCGGCAGCGGACGTCTCGACCGAATGCTCCGTGTGATTCTTCCGCTGTCACGCGGCGCCTTGGTGACCGCAGCGGTGTTGAGCTTCGCCCATACTATCGGCGAGTTCGGCGTGGTGCTGATGATCGGCGGAAATCTGCCCGGTGCGACCCGCACCCTGTCGATCGCTCTCTACGATCAGGTGCAGGATTTTCAATATGCGCAGGCCAACCACACCGCGCTGTTTCTGCTGTCAATTTGCCTGTTGGCGCTCATCCTGCTTTACAGTCAGCGCGATCGAAACAGTTCCGGGAGAAACAGCCTTGTCTGATTTTTTATCTGGCGCTTTGTCCGATTCACAGATGCTCGACAACAACGCCGCTCCGTGGCTTGCGGCCCGGATCGATCATCGTTTCCGGCACGACTCGGCCAGCTTTCATCTGAGCGTTGCGTTTGAAGCGCGGGCGGCCCGTACCGTGATCTTCGGGCCATCCGGCTCCGGCAAGTCTTCCCTGCTGCGCGCTGTTGCCGGGCTGCTGAAACCGGATGCGGGCCACATCCAGCTCCGCGGCAAAATGGTTTGGCAGAATACGCATGGTGATCGTGGCAACCAAAACATTCCGACGGAAAAACGGCGCGTGGGCCTGGTGATGCAGAGTCCAGCGGTCTTTCCTCATCTCACAGTGGCGCGCAACATCGCGTTCGCACTGCGGGGAGTGGAGAAATCCGCGCAAAAGGAAAAAATCTCCACACTGCTTCAGCTCGTTGAAGCCGAGCCGCTGGCGCAACGCTGGCCCCGCGAACTGTCCGGTGGACAGTTGCAGCGCATCGCCATTGCGCGGACACTGGCTGCCGGGCCAGCGGTTCTTTTGCTGGATGAACCCTTCGCAGCGCTCGATTCGAAGGGCCGCCAGCAACTCTCGAAAAACCTGCATCGCTGGGCGCGCGAGCACAGTGTTCCGGTGCTGACTGTGACGCATAATCTGGAAGAAGCCTTCGCAGCGGGCGATGAAGTGGTCGTGATGAAAGAGGGCCGCGTGGTGGCACAGGGCAGGCCGCGGGACGTGCTGAGCGGGGAGCGAGACCGACTGTTGCGCGCGCTGGGGCACAAATAAATAAAACACCTGGGCGACTGTCCAGCGGAAATTTTGCCCAGCGGAAATTTATAGACAATGTAATTCAGAAGCTCGCCGGTCTCAGTGCAGCGAAGAATCCAAGGGTGATGGCTGCGCTCACCGGACGAATATACTCTGTATTCTTCGCTTGGCTACGCTTCGTTCAGAATGACTCCCCAAAATATCCGGCTACACTCCCTGTCAATCCGCTCTCAATGAATCTATCTCTCGATCTATCCTCAATCTATCCACCCGAAACGTAGACAGGCTCCTGCTCCAGACAGATGCCGAACTGCGCCAGGACGCGCTGGCGAATCTGATCGCGCAGCGCAAGAATTTGCGCCGCGGTGGCGTCGCCGCGATTCACAATGGCCAGTGTGTGTTTGGTGGAAATGCCCGCCTGCCCCAGGGCAAAGCCGCGCGGAAATCCCGCGTGCTCGATCAGCCAGCCTGCCAGCAGCTTCACGGTCCCCTTTTCGGCGGCGAAATGCGGAATGGATTCGACCTGGCCTGCGCCGGAAAGATTGGCTTCCTTGGTCACACGAGCGGAAATGTCCGCAAGCAGCGACTCCGACACCACGGGATTTTTGAAGAACGATCCCGCGCTGCGGAAGTTCGGATCGCCTTCGACCAGCAGCATTCCTTTTTTACGGCGAATCTCGCGGACCAGCTTGCTGACCTGGGAGAGCCTGGGCGCGGACTTGCCGGCGAATGCGTCTCTCAAATCCTGATACCCCAGATGCGGATTGCCATGAGCACGCAGGCGATAGCTGACTTCCGTGACAATATAGCGGTCGCGCGCGGTGCTGTTGAAGATGCTGCGCCGGTACGCGAACTGGCAGTTCGACCCGGCAAAATCGGCCATGCGCAGGGTCGTCCGGTCCAGCGCCCGCACGGACATGATTGTGGAGGAAACTTCCTGTCCGTAAGCGCCGACATTCTGCACTGGCGTTCCGCCGACGGTTCCGGGAATTCCGGCCATGCACTCCACGCCGGCAAAATCTCTTTCAACCACCGTGCCGACAAAGTTGTCCCAGCTCTCTCCGGCAGCCACGGTAAAGACGGTGGCCGCTCCATCTGTATGTTCCCGGATGCCGCGATTCGCCACGTGCACCACTACGCCCGGAAATCCCTTGTCGGAAACCAGCAGGTTGCTGCCGCCGCCAAGCACAAATAAATCCGCGCGCTGGCTGCGGGCAAATGCGACTGCTTCGATCAGCTCGGCCTCATCCGTTGCCTCCATAAACCATCGTGCCGGTCCCCCGATTCGAAACGTGGTGTAAGGCGCCAATAAAATGTTTTCACGAATCTCCACGTGATGAGCGTACATCATTGCGGGCTGCTTGCACCCATGGAGACATGGCGGGGTAACGCGTCAGTATCGCCGGAGGGCCGCTATCGCGCCCCAGCGATATACACTAGAGTCAGCCGCACACGCGGCAGGGAGAACAACCAAATGTATCCAGAGATCATGGTGATTCCGATGCGCGAAGAGCTGGTTCGCGCTGGTATTCAGGAAACGAGAACGGCAGAAGAAGTGGAGCAGGCTTTGGCGAAGTCCGGCACCACGATGGTCGTCATCAACTCCATCTGCGGCTGCGCAGCGGGGAAAATGCGTCCCGGCGTCCGCATGGCATTGCAGCACAAGACCCTGCCGGACCAGAAGATCACCGTATTCGCCGGCCAGGACCGTGAAGCCACGGACAAGGTCCGCAGCATGCTGGAGGGAAATCCTCCGACCTCGCCGGCCATTGCGATCTTCCGCGACGGCAAGCTGGTGTTCCTGATGCAGCGCTCCTCCATTGAGACCGCCGCCGCTCCGCAGATCGCCCAGCACCTGACACATGCCTTCGATGAGCTGTGCGCGAAGACGAACGCGTAGTTCTCGATGCAAGCGCAGGAAGCACGTCACTCCGTCGGGTAAACAGTGCTATCGATCGCGCGTTTTCAACTGTGGAGAGCAGGCATTTGAAAATGGATCGGCCAGGAATGTTCCCTGGAATCCGGAGAGAATGACTGTTCCATCCGGATTGAAATGGGCGGAATGGAATTCTCCTTCAGGAAGTTCATTGAGCCTTTTCCAGCTTTTCCCGCTGTCCGCGCTGGTATACACGCCTGTAATCGCGGTCAGGACTTCTCGATTTTGTCTTGCCGGATCCACCTCTATGCCATAGGCGCGAATGTTGGGGCCTACCTGATCTTTGTCCCTATGCAACAGAAAACTTGCATGGGTGACCCTGTCAACGGTATCTGCATCGACAGGGTTGTACACGCCCCAGCAGGCGGCCAAATGAAGACCTCCCACTGTCGTCATTCCATGGATCGCTGAGTCCCGGCCGACGCCGGCGATGCGTGTCCATTGCATTGTATGGAGGTTAAGGCGGTAGGCCTGGTCGCCGGTTCCCACGTAGAGAGAATCTGGATGCAGTTTTCGAGGATTATCGAACTGCATGGAAAAGATATCCAGATCGGTAGGAAAATGGGGCAGCGGCACGCCTTCGATCCATGATCCATGATTGTTCCTATGGTAGGTAATGATCTGAGGGGTCAGGTCAAAGTACCCGTAACCGACGATCATATGTTTTCCGTCGGCTGTTATTTCGACAACGCCTGCCCGTACAGGATCACCCTCCCTTTTTGGAATGATGACCTTCGGACGCACGTGAGGGACCCGCGGTCCGGCGATGGATCTGACAACGGAAGCCGAAGTATTGGACTGGGGAAACACCTGAAAGGCTCCCCGTTGTGTGGTGATCACAAAGTCAGTCCCGCCGGGAGACACTGCTAATCCGTTACGCAGGCCCTCACTGATTTCCGCGTCGAAGTATCTGGGACCCACACGCGCCACCTGAGTCCAAGTTGCACCACCATTTGTAGACTTCAAGATGTACATGGCCCGATCCCGGGAGGGAACCCTGCTGCTCAGGTCCGCAGTGAGACCCCAGACAACATTGGCATTTTTGGCGCCGGGATCGCTGGCCATCGCTTCAATAAAATCGCTTGCGAACTGATGGCTTCCAGGAAGGTTTTTAACTTCATGAACATGACAGTTGTCCGAGGAGGACGATGAACGGTGATCCTTTTGTTGGGTCGGCTGAACATCGAGCGAAATCGGAGATTCGATCGCTGGCCTGTCTGGAGCAGAAGTTTCAAGTTGCGAAATTTGTCCCCATGCGAACATGGGAGCGCTCAGCCACAGCAATAACTGGAGCAGGAACTGGAATTTTCCGGGTAGCTTCCGACAGCTGGAGACTCTCTGGCAGTGGCGGGAGTTGAATGCACTGTTTTTTCTTTGGCGTGGCGCAGCGCCGGGTTTGCTCTCGCGCAAATGAAGTAAGCGCCGAGGACTCCCCTGCCTGCCGACACTGTCAGACATTCCGCAATCTCCGCCTAGCCTGGCATTGATTCCCTGCAATAGCCACAGGGCTTTCAATGTTTTTGAGGCTCTCACTCCCCTCAAATTTACAGCAAAGCGCAGAAACGGCGGTGCTCATGACCGACCTGGGATTCAGCACGGTGGATGAAAACCTGCGCCAGAGTTACAGCCGGTGCATTCGCATTTAAACTCATGCCATGCCTTCTCGAAGCACTTCCACCGCGTACCCGGTCTCTGGCATGTCGCAAAGGGCGATCCTGCACACCCGGATTCTGCCTGCGCTGCTGCTGTGTTGCCTGCCCTATGGCACGCTCCGCGCGCAATCGTTTAAGGCCCAGGATTTGGCCCCCGCGCCACAGCAGAATTCACTGGAAGCGCGCACGCACGCTCTCGATGAAATCTTCCGCGACTACTGGCAGGACAAGTTGAAGCACTCGCCGGAGATGGCCTCGACCATCGGCGACCGGCGCTACGACGACCGGCTCTCGGATTATTCACCGCAGGCATACAACGACGCGCTGGCGCGGGGCGAACGATTCATCGAGCGGCTCGGCGCAATCGACACCACAGGCATGAGCGAGCAGGAAAAACTGAGCAAAGAGCTGCTGGTGCACGATCTGGTCGATCAACAGGAGTCCTCTGTCTGCAAGCCGTGGCAGACTCCGGTGACGCAGTTCTCCGGCCTGCAGGTCGATCTGCCGCTGCTGGTCGAAACACTCAACTTTACATCCGCCGACGACTACGATCATTATCTTGCGCGACTGAACAAAATTCCAGCAGCCTTCATGCAGATCAGCACCAACATGGTGCTGGGGGAGCAGGCTGGCCGCAGCGAGCCGCAATCGATCATGCAGAAAGTATTCGCGCAGGTGAGCGGCATGGCGTCGGCGAAACCGGAAGACACGCCGTTTGCGCGTCCGCTGCAACACTTTCCCGCCAGCATTCCACCGCCGCAGCAGGCGGAGATCCGCACCGAAATACTGACCGCGATTCGCACGCAGGTGCAACCGGCGTATTCGCGCTTCGCCAAATATCTGGTCGCGGACTACATTCCAAAAGCGCGCAAACAGCCGGGCATCTGGGCCACTACGGACGGCGACGCCTGCTACGCATACCTTGTACAAAGTTTTACGACCACGGATTTAACACCGGATCAGGTGTATCAAATGGGCGTCGAGGACGTGGCGCGCATTCAGCCGCAGTTGCTTGCGCTGGTCAACAAGCTGGGATACAAGGACCTGCGCAGCTTCCACCAGGCGCTGCTTGACAATCCCAAAGAACACGCGCAGTCGGGCGCGCAACTGATCGGGATGTATCAACATTATGTAGACCAGATGCTGCCAAAGCTGCCGGAGCTGGTGAACAAGGTTCCGAAGGCTCCGCTCAAAGTGGTGCCGATGCCGGCGTTCGGCTCCGCGGATCAGGTGCCCGCCGATTATCAACCGGGTTCACCGGATGGTTCACGTCCTGGCATGATCCGCGTGAACACCGCCGATGCGACGAATCGTCTCCTGACTCAGGTGGAGGCCATTGCGTATCACGAGGGCGTCCCGGGGCACCATTTGCAGATTTCACTGGCGCAGGAACAGACGGGCCTGCCGGACTTTAGAAAATTTGAGGACTACACGGCGTTCGTCGAAGGCTGGGCCTTTTACAGCGAGCAGCTCGGCCAGCAGGTAGGCTTCTACCAGGACCCCTACAGCGAATATGGGATGCTGGAAAACCAGATGTGGCGCGCGGTGCGGCTGGTGGTCGATACCGGAGTGCATTCCAAACACTGGACGCGCGACCAGATGGTGCAATACTTCCGCGACCACACTGCGATGGACGACATCACCATTCAGGAAGAAGTGGACCGCTATATTGCATGGCCGGGGCAGGCATTGGCCTACGACATGGGCCGATTAAAAATTCTGGAACTGCGCGGCGAAGCCGAAAAGGCACTCGGCAAGAGCTTCGATATCCGCGCCTTTCATGATGAGGTGCTGGACTCCGGCGCTTTGCCTCTCGATGTGCTATCGCGCCGCGTGCACGCGTGGATTCAGCAGCAACAGAAGCCGGCGAAATAGTAGGCTTCCCCAATCGCCGCGCGCTGTACGGTTGGGAAGGAACAAATCGCGCTATCGTTAGATAAATCGAAAAAGGACATTTTCTTCATGGCGAAGCAAAAAGGAAGCACGAAATCCCTGAACACGAAAGTCGCAATATTAGGCGCCGGAAAAATGGGCGGCACGCTGGTCCAGGCTTTTCTGAAGAACAATCTTTTTCACCCGGACAACATCATCGCCACGGTACAACATGCCGAACGCGGCCAGCAGCTCGCGCGGCAATGGGGCATCGCGGTCACCACCGACAATCTGGCGGCGGCACACAAAAGCGACCTGATACTGCTCGGAGTCAAACCGCAGCAGGCGCTGGACGTGATTGCGCAGATACGGCCCGCGCTGACGGCGAAGAAAACTCTGCTTTCCTTTGCCGCCTCAGTCAGGACCGGCGCGCTGGAACAAGCGGCGGGAGTGGATCTCGCCGTCATTCGGGCCATGCCGAACACACCCGCGCTGGTGGGCTGCGGCGCGACCGCGCTGTGCCGCGGAAGATTCGTCACCGCGGAGCAACTTGCATTGGCTGAGAGCGTTTTTAACAGCGTGGGACGCACCGTTCTTGTCGAGGAAAAACACATGGACGCGGTGACCGGCCTTTCCGGCAGCGGCCCGGCATACATCTACATTATTCTCGAGGCTTTAGCGGAGGCCGGAGTAAAAGTCGGGCTGCCACGCGACATCGCCACGCTGCTGGCCGCGCAAACCACGATGGGCGCGGCCGCGATGGTGCTCGAAACAGGCAGCCATCCGGCATTGCTGAAAGACGCCGTCACCACCCCCGCCGGCTGCACCATGGACGGAATTCTGGAGCTGGAAGAAGGCGGTCTGCGCGTGACATTGATCAAAGCGGTCATGCGCGCCACCCAGCGGGCAAAGGAATTGGCGACCAACTGAAATCGACACTTCGTTCCTATCGGCTTATTCAGCAATTGGACGCGATCGGCGCGCTTGGACGGTTCCAGGGCAGTTTCGCCAATAAAGATCCCATCATGCAGGTATTGCTGAGCCCGGCAAAGACCAGTCCCGCGCCAACGAACGCAGCCCCCAGCAGAAAGTAGCGCGAAACAAAATAGCCCAGTAGCACCGTCGAAAAGACCAGCGCACCGGCAGTAATCCTCACCTGCCTTTCCAGCGACCACGGTTGTTTATTGAGGCCAACCAGCGGCTTCCCCGCCCCGCGCCACGCATCCACCCCGCCTGGGAGCACGTCGAGCGAAGTGAAGCCTTTGGCGGCAAGCTGCTGTCGCGCCCTCTCCGATCGCTGGCCGCTCTTGCAGATCAGCGTCAAGGGACAAAAGCGGTCCCATGCAGCGCTGGCTACTCCAAGGGTGCCCAAAGGCACCAACTGCGAGCCTTCAATGTGTCCCGAGGCATACTCCGGATACTCCCTAACGTCGATCATGCGATGGTTTGCGGCCTGTGCGTCATTCATCAATGGATCCTTTTATACCTCTTTATACCCGTATATGACTTTATAGTAATATATTGATTGTATGGCAAAAAACATGATGAGCGATAAGATGATGGCGTTGATCGCGCGGCGCTTTCGCGCGCTGGGCGAGCCCTACCGGCTCCGCCTGCTGCAGGAGCTGGAGACCGGCGAGAAGACAGTGGGAGAACTGGTGGCCGCGCTGGATGGCAATCAATCGAACGTGTCGAAGCATCTTCAAATCCTGAACGACAACGGGCTGGTCGGCCGCCGGCGCATCGGCACATCAGTCCTTTACAGCATCAGCGATCCGATGATTTTCAAGCTCTGCGAACTAGTGTGCCGCGCCGAAACACACAGGAGCCAGCGTGAATTCGCCGCTTTGAGCAGCAATACAACACGCAAGGGGAAGGCATGAAGATCGAGCGGTTTGAAGTGCCCGGGCTGGCGCAATACTCCTATGTGATCTCCGCGGAAGGGCAGACCGTCGTCATCGATGCCATCCGCGACATCGATCGCTACATTTCGTATGCGACAAGAAACGACCTGAAGATCCTCCATATTCTTGAAACCCACATTCATGCAGACTTTGCCGCCGGTTCAACCGCGCTGGCCGCGGCAACCGGAGCGGAGCTGGCGCTGAGCGCATACGACGAAGGGGAACATTATCGCTATTCTATGCCGCACCGCGCCTTGCGCAACGGGGACGAGATCCAGATAGGCGCAGTGCGCCTGCGAGCGCTGCATACGCCGGGGCACACACCGGAACACCTCTCATTTATGCTGCTTGACGACGCGCGCAGCAGTGTCGAACCTATGGCGTTGTTTTCCGGAGACTTTCTGTTTGTCGGTTCACTAGGACGCCCGGACCTGCTGGGAGAGGAGGCAAAGCAGGGACTGGCACACGAGCTTTTCCGCAGCCTGCATAAGCGCATTGCCGGCCTTCCGGATGGGATGGCAATCTATCCGGGTCATGGCGCTGGCTCCTTGTGCGGTGCCGGCATGAGCGATCGCGCGGAATCTACGCTTGGATATGAGCGGGCCACCAATCCGCTATTCAGCCTGGCGGAGGAGGTGTTCGTAAAGACCATCCTTGCAAGTGTGCCGCCCATGCCCGACTACTACCCAAGGATGAAGACACTGAACGCTCACGGTGCGCCGTGCCTTCCATCCATCCCGGGAGGCCGGGCTTTGACGCCAATCGAAGTAGCTGAACTGGCCCGGATGGACGACATTGTTCTGCTCGATCTTCGCCGCCCGGAGGCATTTGGAGGCGCGCACATCGCCGGGGCCATCAATATCGGCGCCGGTCAGAATCTTTCGCTCTGGGCCGGGTGGCTGCTCGATTCGGGCCAGAGGATCGTACTGATTGGAGAAAGTGGCGACGATGAGTCGTCGCGCCGTTCATTGATTCGCGTGGGCCTGGATCGAATTGAAGGCCACATGGCGAAGGGGATGTCCGCGTGGATTGATGCCGGTCTGGGATTTAGCCGGATTCCCCAACTTTCTGTCCATGAAGTCCAGGGTCTCTCCGCGAACAGCCAGATTCTCGACGTGCGCAGCGATAAAGAATGGAATGATGGACACATCGACAGCGCAACTCACATAATGCTGGGGCAGCTGGCGCGCAAACTCGATACGATATCCACCCACCGACCAATCATCACGGTATGCGGTAGCGGATATCGATCCAGCATCGCCGCCAGCATCCTGGCAAAAAACGGACTTCAGGACGTGAGCAGCATGGATGGCGGCATAACGGCATGGAGACGCCAAAATCTTCCGCTTGCGTCCTGAGCGGGCCGTTCCGAGGACGGTCGGACATGATTTCGGCCCAACGACCGGTATGCTCGCAACAGAGAGCTGGATGTCCGAAAATGGACATGGTGTATCAATTCCGGACAAGCTGCATTGTCTCGATTTGCCTCAGCCCCGGTAAGTCGAGCTTTCTAATAGACAATCTCTCTTCCGATTTTGGCTGGCAACGTGCAATCCTTCTAACTAATGGATATCGCACGGCCTGACATAAAAAAGCGCAACCGCAACCGCCGGATTCTCTGGTCGGTTCTTGGACTTGTCGTCCTGACAGCCATCACGCTGTTCGTTATGCGTCTGAAACCGGCCGCTCCCACCGTGGACCGCAACACGGTCTGGACCGATACGGTGAAGCGCGGCAACATGATCCGGCAGGTGCGCGGACTGGGCACGCTGGTGCCACGCGAGGACCGCATCCGCTCCATTCCGGCGGAGACCGACGGCACGGTGGTGCGCATCCTCCAGTTACCGGGCGCGACCGTTCACCCCGATACTGTCATCCTGCAATTGACCAATCCGCAGCTTGTGCAGGAGGCTCAGAATGCCACCCTGCAACTCCACGAGGCGGAGGCCGATTACCACAATACGCAGGTAAGCGTGAACAGCAGCCTGATGGATCAGCGCTCGACCGCCGCCGACATCAACGCGCAATACAAACAGGCGCAGTTGCAGGCCAAGACGGACAAGGCGCTGTACAAGCTGGGAGTCATAAGCGGGCTGGCCTACAGCTACTCGCAGGGCAAGGCGGACTCGCTGGTGACCAGGGACAAACTGGAAAAGGACAAGGTCTCGATCAATCAACAAGCCATCTCCACCCAGATGGCGGTGGCCAAGGCCAAGGTGGAACAGGCGCGCGCGCTGGCGGAACTGAAACAGCGCGAGGTGGATGCGCTGAGCGTCCGCGCCGGCGTGGAGGGCCTGCTGGTGCCCTTGCAGATGCCGCTCCAGGTGGGGCAGCACGTTCCGGTGGGCACGGAACTGGCCCAGATCATACAACCGGACCAGTTGAAGGCCCAGCTCAAGATAGCCGAGACCCAGGCGCGCGACATTCAGATTGGGCAGCCAGCGGAGATCGATACCCATAATGGCGTAATTTCCGGCTCGGTCACACGAATTGATCCGGCGGTACAGAACGGAACCGTCGCCGTTGACGTACAGCTGAATGGAACATTGCCCAAAGGAGCGCGGCTTGATCTGAGTGTGGATGGAACTATCGACCTGGACCGGCTGCACAATGTGCTGTATGTGGGGCGGCCGGCGTTCGGAAATGAAAACTCCACCATCAGTCTCTTCAAGCTGGATCCGGATGGCAAATACGCGACGCGCGTGCCGGTCAAGGTAGGCCGCGCATCGGTGAATGAGATTCAAATCCTTAGCGGATTGCAGGCGGGAGACACGGTCATCCTGTCCGACATGTCACGCTGGGACAATGTAGACCGTATTCGATTGGATTAGGACGGAGTTGTTATCCCACTTAAGCCAAAAGATGGCTTGAATTACGTAGCGCATTCGATTTGAGAGAGGAAATACGCATGGCAGCGACAGACCAGGCACTGATTCACATTGAAGGACTCACCAAGGTTTTCTACACGGATGAGATTGAAACCCACGCGCTCTCCGGAATCCACCTGACGGTGGACCGCGGCGAGTATGTCGCCATCTCCGGGCCGTCGGGTTGCGGCAAATCGACTCTGTTGTCGATCCTCGGCCTGCTGGACACACCCAGCGGCGGCGCCTACCAGTTGAACACGCGCCCGGTGGAAAATCTCAGTTTCGCGGAGCGCTCGCGCATCCGCAACCAGGAGATCGGTTTCATTTTTCAGAGCTTCAACCTGATCGGCGACCTGACGGTCTACGAAAATGTCGAACTGCCGCTCACCTACCGCTCCGGCATGCCCGCCGCCGAGCGCAAGCGGCGCGTCGATGAATCGCTGACCCGCGTCGGCATGGCGCATCGTCTGCGCCACTACCCTTCTCAACTCTCCGGCGGTCAACAGCAACGCGTCGCTGTGGCGCGCGCTCTGGCCGGCTCGCCCTCCATTCTGCTGGCGGATGAGCCCACCGGAAACCTGGATTCGCGTAATGGCGAAGCGGTAATGGAGCTGTTGAAGGAATTGCACAAGGATGGCGCGACCATCGTCATGGTGACGCACGATCCGCGCTTTGCGAAATTGGCCGACCGTGAAATCCACCTGTTCGACGGCCAGGTAGTGTCGGAAGCCGATCTGAAAAAGAAGCTGGCCGACGAGGCGGAGGCGCTGCGGAGTTAGAGCATTTCTCCTGTCAATACGACGTGGCGAGATTTCCATGCGTTGCCGTTCCGGGGGAACAGCAACGTCGAGCTCGAATTTTAACGACACACCATCAGCAGAAATGCGCTGGGCGGCGGCTTAGGAGCGACGGTGCATCGCCAAAAAAGACTGAATCAGGAGGACCAGCCATGACCAAGCTATTCAAGGATCTTCAGTACGCGCTGCGGCAATTGCGCAAAACTCCGGGTTTTACTTTGACGGCCGTGCTGACGCTCGGCCTGGGGATTGGTGCGACTACTGCGATTTTTTCTGTCGTCGATGGCGTGCTGCTGCGTCCGCTGCCGTTTCAGGATCCAGGCGGGCTGGTGATCCTGGGCGACCGCGTGCACGGAGTCAATACGGAGGAAGAGATGCTGCCTTCCATCTCCGTCACTGCGCCGGAGGTTCTCACCTATGCGCGCGATACCCGTGCGTTCAGCAATCTAGGCGGATACCTGTCGACGGGCTACGAGCTTTCCGGCAGCGTACAGCCGGTAGCGATCAATGCAACGCGTCTCACCTCGGGTGTTCTTCCAACCCTGGGCGTCCAGCCACTGCTGGGCCGTTTTTTTACACAGCAGGAAGAGGAACACAGCCAGCAGGTCGCTGTCCTGAGCTACTCGACATGGAAGGGCAGGTTCCACGGGGATGCGAACATTCTGGGCAAAAAAGTTTTGCTGGACCGCCGGCCCTACATTGTAATCGGCGTGATGCCGCGCAACTTTGAGTTCCCCCTGTTACCCGGCCACCTGAATCGCAGTGAACTGTGGGTGCCGATGAGCCTGAGCCGGACGGAGCTGATGGAGGAGGTCGCTTCCTGGAACTTCCACATGGTCGGGCGCCTAAAGCCCGGCGTAACCATCGCCCAGGCACGGGAAGACGCAAACCGGGTAGCGGGCGAGATCATGCGGAACTTTCCAGCATATATGGCCTCTCTGCGCATCGATGCGGTCATTCAGCCACTCCAGGCCTCCACCGTGGAGCAGGCCCGGCCACTGCTTCGCATCCTGTTTCTGGCAGTGTTCGTTGTGCTGCTGATCGCCTGCGGCAACCTGGCTGGGCTGCTGCTGGTGCGCGCGATCCGCCGTCGCCGGGAGACTGCTGTCCGGCTCGCGCTGGGTTCGAGCGCGGCCATTCTGGTGCGCCAGTCTATTTTGGAAAGCCTGCTGCTGAGTGTTTCCGGAGGACTGCTGGGCATTGCGCTTGCCGGTATTGTCATTCGTGTCTCCATCAGCCTGCTGCCGGAGACACTGCCCCGGATCAACGACATCCGCCTGAACTGGGAGGTGGTCTCATTTGCGTTGCTGCTGGCGATCGGGACCGGCGCGATCTGCGGGATTGCCCCTGCTTTTGCCGCTCTGCGAACCAGCATGAACGAAGCGCTGAAAGAGGGCGGGCGCACCGGCAGCTCCGGCAGCGGACATGCGCGGCTTCGTTCCATGCTCGTCATCTCCGAAATTGCCGTGGCGCTCGTGCTTCTCGTGGCTTCCGGCCTGCTGTTGCGCAGTTTTCAAAAAATGCGCGCGGTCGATGTGGGCTTCCAACCCGATCATGCCGTGATCGCCACGTATTCCCTGCCGGTGGAAAAATATTCCTCCCAGAGCTCGGTGGACACCTTCAACCATGAGCTTCTGCGGCGTCTGCGGCAGCTTCCCGGAGCGCAGTCCGTGGGCCTGAATTCATGGCTCCCCATGTCGGGCAGCAGCAACCAGGATGGCTTTGTGGCGGATGGATACCTCCAGCCTAAGGGATCGGTCACCAATATGGGTGAGGTTTCAAACGCCGAGGGAGATTATTTTCATGCCCTGGGAATTCCGCTGCTGCGCGGGCGGTTCTTTACAGAAGCAGACAATGAAAAGGCCCCGTTGGTGGCCATCGTGAATCGCAAGCTGGCCGAGCATTACTGGCCCGGGCAGGACCCGATCGGCAAGCGAATCCGGATAGGCGACGATGCGACGAAAACTCCCTGGTTGAGCGTCGTAGGCGAGATCGGCGACGTGAAGACCCGATCACTCGACGGAGCTACAACGGAACAGTTCTACCAGCCAGTCAGTCAGGGGATGGTCTCGCTCGGCTCACTGATCGCGCCGACAGACCTGAATGGAAATCAGATGTCGATCGTGCTG
>JADEYI010001152.1_pt1 | contig 23074 bp, 24 predicted proteins | sample 8542331 | NCBI WGS metagenome assembly JADEYI01 (sample SAMN16510988, study PRJNA670497) | mine drainage metagenome | isolation source: biofilm near Copperflume 1 | place: Germany: Marsberg coppermine Kilianstollen | collected 2018-02
GCACCCGCGCAGGATACCTCTTGAAGATTGTTCTACCCCATCTCTGAACATTTACTGGCGGAAAATGGCTTGACAATCTAAGCTATAAGTGGCAAAATTGCGTCCCCACCCCATTATCGAAGGGAGCATTTTGTTATGGCTTCAACTGTGAAGCAATCCACGCTGCCTCTGTCTACGGCTCCTGATAAGCACCTCGATGTCTCAACCCTGGAAACCTGGCTCTGGGATGCGGCTTGTGCTATTCGCGGCGCAACCGACGCACCCAAGTTCAAGGACTTTATTCTACCCCTTGTCTTTTACAAGCGGCTGTCCGATGTCTTCGACGACGAGTCTGAAGAATTGAGAGAGCTTTACGAAGATGACGATTTAGCGCATGAGATCATCGAAGCCGACCACGAAGCTGCACTGAAGAGTGGGCGCAAAGGCATAGTTCGTTTCTATATAGCTCACAACTACCGTTGGGACGCTATACGCAACCACCCTATAGATGGGCTGGGCCAGTTCGTCACGGACGCGCTCTATGAGGCGGCAAAGCGCAACCCGGAGCTAGACGGCGTGCTGAATGTGAAGGATTATAACGAGACGCAAAGCGGCCAGCGCACGCTAGACAATGATCGGTTATCAGATTTGATAGAGGTTATCAGCCGCCATCGGCTGGGGATGAAGAACGCAGAGCCGGATATTCTGGGGCGCGCCTATGAATATCTGCTCAGGAAGTTCGCGGAGGGACAAGGGCAGAGCGCGGGGGAGTTCTACACCCCGAAGGAAGTGGGGTGGCTTATGGCCGAATTGCTCGACCCACTGCCGAAGATGCAGGCCTACGATCCTACTTGTGGCTCAGCAGGGCTTCTCATCAAGGTGCGCGCCGTTTATGAGCAGCACAACCCCGATAAGAGGGGTGAAGCGCCCAAGCTGTTCGGGCAGGAGCTAAACCCTGTTACCTATGCTATGGCCAAGATGAACATGTTCCTGCACGACTATGCTGAAGGTGGTATCGGCATAGGCGACACCTTCACCAGGCCGTTCTTTGCAATGGCGGGGGCGGGTTTGCGCCGTTTCGACTATGTGATAGCCAACCCGATGTGGAACCAGGACAACTATAGTGAGGGCTTCTATGATAACGACCCCTGGAACCGCTTCACTCTGGGCACGCCGCCCCGCTCCTCTGCTGATTGGGGTTGGGCGCAACACATCCTGGCGTCGCTCCATGATACGGGGCGAGCGGCTATTGTGCTTGACACAGGGGCGGTGTCTCGCGGCTCCGGCGGCAAATCATCCAACAAAGAGAAAGAGATACGCAAGGCATTTGTGGAGGGCAACTTTATAGAGGGCGTGATACTGCTGCCCGAAAACCTCTTTTACAATACCTCAGCGCCTGGCATCATCTTGCTGCTCAACCGGCACAAAGGGCCAGAGCGGAAAGGCCAAATCTTGCTGGTGAACGCCTCGGCTTACTTCAGGAAAGAGAAGCCGAAGAACGTGCTGACGGATGAGGGCAGCGCCGCCGTGGTGGAGGTCTACAGGCAATGGGAGACGCGGGAGAAGCTGAGCCGTGTGGTGACGCTTGACGAGGTGCGCGCCGCCGATTACAACCTCAGCCCTTCGCAGTTTGTGGAGGTAGGAGATAGGGCCATCCACCGGCCTTTGAGCGAGATTGTGGCTGATTTACGGCTGGCACGGCAAGAACGGGACAGAGCGGATCAGGAATTGGACTACATATTATCCAAGCTAGACTTAGATACAGATGTGTTCGCTTGAGTGAGATTGACATGGCTGCCTGGAAATTGGGACACTTGTCGGAGGTTGGGAAACTGATCCGAGGTGTGTCATTTACGCCAAAGGACGCTTCGGATACACCTCAATCCCACTCCCTGCCTATCTTGCGAGCGACAAACATCCAGGACGGTACACTTAATCTGCTTACCAACCTCATCTATGTAACGGCAAATAAGGTGACGGATGAACAATTCCTACGTCCCGGTGATATAGTGATTGCCATGTCTAGCGGTAGTAAGTCCGTTGTTGGCAAGGCGGCACAACTGGATATAGAGTTGCATGGTTCCTTCGGAACTTTCTGTGCCGCGTTCCGTCCAAATAACCTCGTTGATCCATACTTTATCCGGTCCATTTTCCAGACTAGAGAGTATAGACAGCACATCGAGAAAGCGGCGAGGGGTACGAATATCAAGAACCTCTCGAAAGCTCACATCCTTGACTTCGCCTTTCCACTTCCACCCCTCCCCGAACAGCGCGCCATAGCCCAAGCCCTGAGAACCGTGCAAGATGCCAAAGAAGCACGGCGGCGTGAGTTGGAGCTGGAGCGTGAGCGCAAGGCCGCCCTGATGCAGCACCTCTTCACGCATGGCACGCGGGGTGAGGCACTCAAGCAGACTGAGATAGGAGAGATGCCGGAGAGTTGGCAGGTAGTGAAGCTGGGGGATATTGCTTCAGTTAGGCGCGAAAGCATACAACCATCCGCGCACCCCAATATGCCTTATGTGGGGTTGGAACATATACAGTCGGGTGTATTATCGCTTACCAAACAGGGCACTGCGTCAGAGGTCACTAGCTCGAAATGGCACTTCTATCCGGGCGATATTCTTTACGGCAAGCTCCGCCCGTACTTGGATAAGGCCGCTGTCGCCGATTTTGAAGGTCTCTGCTCAACAGACATCATCGTGCTGAAGCCAATAGCGGGTTACGACTCCAGCTTTTTGGTCAGCGTGCTTCACACTAAAGCCTTTCTTGATTACGCGATCAAGACAACAAGCGGTGTGAATCATCCACGTACTTCTTGGGCGTCGCTGGACCTTTGTACTTTTGGCTGCCCTCTCCCAGATGAAGCTCAGATTATAGGGGCCGCAATAGAGGCTTGCGAGGCCAAGATCGGCGCATGGGAGGCCGAGGTTACAACGTTAGACGAACTCTTCCGCGCCATGCTTGAAGAACTGATGAGCGGGCGATTATCGACGCTGCCTCTGGTGGCAACCCAGAAGGAACCTGGTGCCTTTCTCAGAGCAGGCGGCTTGCTGCCCTGACAGCAAGGTGATGAGCCATCCGAGGTGGTAATCAGGCAAATGCGGGATGCAGAGTAAGCCTGAATAGCCCTTACTTTCGGCATCGTAGGTAGAACCTACTGTAACGTGAGTGATGCGGGAATATGAAGAACGTCATATCAAAAGTGATAACATCTGTCTCGGAAGTGACACAAAACGGCTGCTTTTACTGTATTATATATATATGGTGATGACATCCGGCCCGCGCTCGGACAGTTGACAGTGTGTACAGAGGACCTCTATAGAATGTCACGAAAGTACAAGAATCCGCCTCTGGTCGAGGCCATATGCGAATTCCAGTTTGCTCCCACTTCTGAATGGGATATTGCCATACCCGGGCTTGTTTACGAGCAACTTAAGGAAACGTTCCCGATAAGAGAGCAGGTATCTCAAGAGCTTGAGTTTGCAGTGGTGGCAAACGCAGAAGGAGGTATCCAGCCACAGGTACGTACAGTCGCCAAGCTCGTTAGGTTCGTTAGGGACGATAAAGAAGCATTAGTGCAGCTCGGACCACACCTTCTATCCATCAATCACTTGAAGCCATATCCCACGTGGGAAGAGTATTTACCTCTCGTACAGAGAGTTTATGATGTATATCAAAAAGTGGCGCAACCACAGGTGATAGGACGGATCGGGCTAAGATATATCAATAGAATCGAGATTCCTTCTTCCACAATTGGGTTAGCCGATTATTTTCAGTTCTACCCGCATCTGGGATCGGGATTCCCTAAGAGCATAGGTCCGTTTATCACAGGCGTGCAGATTGCTTACGACGAGAGAGACGTGTTGCAAGTTCAATTAGCGAATGCGGTATCTGAGCGCGTTGACTGCATCAGTATGGTCCTTGACATTGACTATTCTCTCCTTGACCCACAAAAAATGGAAGTGGGCAGCACTCAGGAATGGTTGCAGGTTGCCCATGATCGTATTGAACAGATCTTTGAAGCTTGCCTGACCGATAAGCTGAGAACTATGTTCGAGGAGGAATCTGAATGACATTCACCCTGTCAAACGAGATAGCGCTTGGAGCAGCACCCAGGCCTGTATTCACTTTTAGCGGGAGGGCACCATTGGATTTCTTCAAGCGGATAGCCCGACCCCGTGGCATTCCTGCGCCACCTATTGAGGAAACCAATAGCCCCTCAACCGCTGTATATGAACCTGCTAAGGAATTAAAGATGTGGCAACCACGTAACGGCGTAGTATCCCATGTACAAACATGCTGGGCTGCCAGTCAAACAGCAGAGGCTAGAGTACAGGTAGAGGCAGTCGCCGAGGAAGATATGCTGGAAGCATTGATGACCCTGGACCTTACAATACCTGCACACTATACGCGAGAGATAATGGTCAAGGGGCATGTCCTGAGTGTGGAAAAGTGGACCCCTACAATCTTAGACCCCGAAGGTTTCTTGGACCTTGAGGACTAGCGATAGTGAGCACTCCGGGCAAGGATGTCTATCCCTGGTATTCTGTGGTAGAGGCAGGCACGCCTTTATTGCAAGGCGACTTCATAAATGAATGTCCCTTAGTTGTCCCTCAACTTGCGGGGATAGAAGTTACAGAGAAGCTCGAAGACGTACCCGTTCGCATAAGGTTAACCGATGTGATTGTGCTTACACAGTCATGTGACTTGGAGCAGAATAACGTAGAGTCTGTACTTCTATGTCCCATTGTTACTTTTTCTCAGGTGCAAGAAGCTAATCCTGCCTACAAGAAAAGGGTGGTCAAGGACGGCCTAAAGCAAGGACTGGTTGTCGGCTACCACCTTATGAACAAATGCACGATTCCTGGCTTCGAGCGTGACCTGGTCGTTGTAGACTTCAGAAGTGTCTACATAATGCCTCTTGACTTTATCCGAGAATTGGCTGCACGCCAGGGTCCGCGCTTGCGCCTTTTGCCCCCCTATGTAGAGCACCTCTCTCAGGGCTTCGCACGACACTTCATGAGGGTAGGGTTACCCGTCCCAATTGACCTCGATTAGCAGAGTATAGACCCAGATAAGGGGGCATCCATGAGTGAGCGATCCGCCGTACAAGACCCCATGCTCAAGTATGCCCAGGAGATTGGCTGGGAGTACATTACTCCTGACCAGGCACTTCAATTGCGGGGCGGCGACACGGGCATGTACTTCACCGGCGATCTTGAAGCGCAGCTTATGCGTCTCAACCCAGGTGTAGTAGACCCCACACGCGCCACTGACATAGTGCGGCATCTCTCCCAGCTAAAGGCAAACATGGAGGGCAACCACGATATGCTAGCGTGGCTGCGGGGAGAGCATACAGTCTATGTGCCGAGCGAAAAGCGCGAGCGGAACGTCCGCCTGGTGGACTTCGATAGTCCGGCCAGCAACATCTTCCAGGTAACGGATGAGTGGAGACATAAGGGGGCGCGGTATCCTAACCGCGCAGATGTGGTCTTCCTCATAAACGGCATACCTGTTGCTATCGCCGAGACCAAAGCCGCAACCCGGCGCGACGGCCTGGCCGAAGGTATAGAGCAGATACGCCGCTATCACCGGGAAACGCCCGAAATGCTGATAGCGCCACAGGTCTTTGAAGTCACTCAGCTATTCGACTTTTATTATGGCGCTACATGGAGCACGAACTATAAGAACCTCTTCAACTGGAGAGAAGAAGAGCCGGGCGACTTCGAGCGCAAAGTAAAAGCCTTCTTTGACCGCCCCCGCTTTCTCCAGGTGCTGCGCGACTACATCATCTTTCTAACAAAGGATGATGAATTGAGCAAGATAATCCTGCGCCAGCACCAGACGCGGGCAGTAGAGAAGGTTATAGACCGGGTAATCGAAGGGCACAAAGGGCGTGGACTCATCTGGCACACTCAGGGCAGCGGCAAGACGCTCACCATGATCACCATCGCCTCTAAGCTGCTACGGGAGGGGAGCGGAGCCGAGAAGCCTACTGTGCTCATGCTCGTGGATCGCAATGAATTAGAGCAGCAGCTATTCAAGAACATTACAGCCTATGGCATCGGTAATCTAGAAGTGGCGCAGAGCAAGCGCGACTTGCAAAGGATTCTAGCAAGTGACTATCGCGGTCTTGTCGTCTCTATGGTACACAAGTTTGACGACATCCCTGCGGACATCAATACCCGCAAGAGCATAGTAGTGCTCGTAGACGAGGCCCATCGCACTACCGGCGGCGATCTGGGCAACTACCTTATGGCAGCGCTGCCTAACGCCACGTATATAGGCTTTACCGGCACGCCAGTAGATAACCTGTCGAAGGGCAAAGGCACGTTCAAGGTATTTGGCGTAGACGATGAGCAAGGCTATCTTGATAAATATTCGATAGCCGAGTCGATCAAGGACGGCACAACTGTACAGCTAAATTACGCCTTAGCGCCATCCAATCTCTTAGTAGACAGAGAGACTCTAGAGCGGGAGTTCCTGACCCTGGCCGAGGCCGAAGGCGTGAGCGATGTAGAAGACCTGAACGCCATCCTGGATCGAGCAGTAGAACTCAAAGAGATGATGAAGTCGCCGGAGCGGGTGGGTAGGATCGCTATGGCTGTAGCCCGGCACTTCACCGAAAATGTGGAGCCTATGGGCTTCAAGGCTTTCCTGGTGGCTGTGGACAGGGAGGCGTGTGCTCTCTACAAGAAGGCCCTCGACAAGTATCTCCCACCTGAATACTCGGAGGCTGTATACTCAGCCTCGCACAACGATGGTCCGCTCTTGAAAGAATATCAAATCAGCCCGGAAGAAGAGAAGGATGTACGTAAGGCGTTTGCCCGCAAGGGGGGCGTGCCCAAGATACTGATAGTTACCGAGAAACTACTGACTGGTTTCGATGCGCCTATCCTTTACTGCATGTACCTTGATAAGCCCATGCGCGATCATGTGCTCTTGCAAGCTATAGCGCGCGTCAACCGACCTTACGAAGATGAGGATGGCCTGCGAAAACCCTACGGGTTCGTGCTTGATTTTGTGGGCATCTTTGAGAAATTAGAGCAAGCGCTGTCCTTTGACTCTGATGATGTGGACTCTGCAATTCAGAATATAGACGTGCTGAAAGATCGCTTCGCCTTGATGATGCGTGAAACAGCCTCACCGTACTTGCCACTTTGTAAGGGGTGGGATGACAAGGCGAAAGAGCGAGCAGTTGCCTACTTTGAGGACAAAGCCAAAAGGGAAGAGTTTTATAAGTTCTTCAAGCAAGTTGAAAGCCTGTATGACATCCTGTCCCCAGACGCCTTCTTGCGACCTTACATAGACGACTACCACGCACTGGCCGAGTTGTATGCCACGGTTCGCAATGCCTACTCTCTCAGTCCATATGTAGATCGGGAGTTGACCGCCAAAACGCGTATTCTGTTGCACGAGCATACTCAAGGCGGCCTGGAGCTACCTGGCGCTATTCACGAGCTTGGCGTAAAGGAATTAGAAGCTCTGAAGCAGAGCAGCATAACCGACACTACAAAGGTATTGAACCTGCGTAAGATATTGGCTGTAACGGTTGATAAAGAAGGGCTGTCGAAGCCGTTCCTACTCAGCATAGGTGAGCGGGCTGAGGCCCTCGCTGAAGCCTACGAGGGCCGACAAATAACTACACAGCACGCCCTGGAAGAGTTCGAGAAGCTGGCGCAAGAGGCTGTGGATGCCGAGGGGCAACGGCGGCAAATGGATGTTGATGAGAACACCTTTGCGATCTACACAGCACTAAAGCCTGTAGCCAACGGCTTTGCAGTGACCCAGGCCAGAGAGGTAAACGATCTATTTACACGGCATCCTAACTATGCCTGGAATGAACAGCAACGGAGTCGGCTACGTGCAGAACTCTATAAAGTGCTGCGCCCAGTGGTAGGATTGAGCAAGATGATAGACGTGACTAATACCCTCCTAAAATTGCAGCGATTATGATTGCACAAGAAGCGGAACCAAAGTTAGCCGTTAGCACGAGATGGCGAGATGCCGAAGAAATGCGCTGGGCCGCTCGGCATTGGGCCGTAAAGATGGGCGTGAGAGTGCCCCACATCCACATCCGTCCGATGACTACTAAATGGGCTTCAATGTCAACATCGGGGCGGCTGACGCTTGATAGTGGCCTATTGAATGTCCCCAGAGAACTAGGGGAGTTCGTGATGGTTCACGAACTTGCACACATGCTAGCACCGAATCACGGCAAGGTCTTCAAGAGTTTTATGTACGCATACATGCCCGATTGGCCGGAGCGCGAGATAGAACTAAAAGCATTCACCCGGGCCGACGAAAAGCAAAGAGGCCGAAACAGCAGATCAATCAAAGCGCGCTAGCGACACAGCGTCTAACATGCGCCCTAAAGCCGCCAGGAGGCTTCCTAAGGGCCTTGCAAGGTGTATCGCTGCGGAGCGCCAATCTCTCACCGCATAGGCCTACCATGACGGCCGGGACACCCCGTGCTGTAGCAACCCCTCAGCGAAGCCCTAACATATGCCACAAATAAGAACCACATTGCAACATACCTCATACTGCCCCTTAGAATAGACGTCTCCCCTCTTCATCCCGAAGAGCTACACGAGCAACGCCTGATCTACGCACGGCTGAGCATACAGACAATGAGCAAAAGAGCACGACACATACGCCTCACCATTGCCTATTTTATGCGTGGGCACATAGTCAACCCTGTTGCGCGTATTGCGCCGCTTATTAGGGGATGTATCCTTTATCCACAGCCACATTAGCCATATTGCCGGGTATGTAGTATAACGGCGAGCTTTTCGAGGGATTTTGCCGCACTATTAGAGGGTCTAAACAGATACGTGGGGTAGTAATCCCCTCGTGGGTAGGGGGGTATATTCTGCTGGCTATGCTCGCTCCTAGCCGTAGCGCTAGGGACCGCGCTAAGGAACCATCCAAAGCATTAGTCAGCTTCTTTCTCCGAGCTAATCGCGAACTCGGCAATATCACCGGGATGCACGCCTAGCGCCTCAGCTATCTTGCGCATCGTGGAGGGCCGCAGCTTCTTATAGTCGCCGCCCTCAATGCGCCAGATCGTATCAGCCCCTACTCCGGCCTTGCTTGCCAGCTCACGTGTGCTAAGGTAAGTGCGCTCCCTATGCTGCTTTAGTGTCATTCCCATCTCTCCCATCTCTCCATCCTTCGATAGTACACTTCTCTACCCTCTCGCTCGCTTCAATAATAGCATTGTACCTGCGAATTGTCAAGCAATTTAGAGCAATATGCCTTTTACCTCTTGACAAAGCGCTATTATTATGCTATTATAAGAGTGTATACAAGTGAATATGAGGGCCGCAGATAAGAGGGGAACCCAGTAGATTAGAGCCAAGTGTGAGTGATTAGAGTGAGAGGGGAACCCGAACGAATGAGAGCCAAGTGTGAGAAATAAGCGGCCCAACTGTTCACAATCTAAGGCAAGGGGACTGGTAAAATGCAAAGAGAGTGCAAGAATCCAAAGTGTGGAATGACCTTCGAGGCTCGCAGTATGATACATGCTTTCTGCTCCGATGCTTGCCGCAAGGCTGTCAGGGGAACGGAGTACCGCAAGGCTCGTGAGTTGGCCTTTATCCGCGATGGGTATGCTTGCACTGAATGTGATGCCACAGATACTCTTGAATGCCATCACATGCAGCCTCTTTGCTGTGGCGGTGATAACAGCCTGAAGAACCTGCAAACCCTTTGCCACACACATCACCAGGCCAAACACAAATCATGGAAGGGGGTAGATTATGGGCAAGAGCGACAAAGTACCGGACACCGCGAGCGTGGAGAATACGATCATGCAGCTTAGTATGCTCACAGACCTGATAGGGCTACGCACGGGCATTATCGAGGGGACTGAGAAGGGGCGCAAGCTGGCCGAAGACGGGGATCCGTGGCATAACACCCGGCTCTATATGAGGGACTATGCCGATCCTGCTAACACGGAGAGCGTGATCGCCTTATTCGAGGGGGCAGGATGCCACAACGAGATCGAGGCGGTGAGATGGCTTCTAAGGCATGATGAGCTTGTGCCTTGAGGCTCTACACTTACGCATAGAGGACTGGCATTAGGTTACAGAATATACACCTTAGAAAGGGGGATTACGATGCAAGGCAGCATAAAGAAGCGGGTCGGCACGAGCGGCAAGGTTAGCTGGCAGGTGGTATTTGACTTACCGCCTGATCCTACAACGGGCAAGCGCCGCCAGAAGAGGATCACGGTAACTACCAAGCATGAGGCTGATGCACTGGCGGCGCGCTCCATTACAGCTATTGAGACAGGGGGCTATGCTGAGGCTGATGCGAGCCATATGACAGTAGAGCAGTATATGTCTAAATGGCTGGTACAGATCGCCCAGACCGTGAAGCCCATGTCACACCGACGCTATAGCGATCTTGTGCGCTTACACATTGTGCCTCTTCTAAACCAATTCCAAAATGAGACCCACACAGGACCATGCACGAAGCATGTAGATTTCACCTTGGTATCAGTTTAGGGCGTAAGCATCTGGCAAAGCTCACCGCTATGGACATCCAGCAGTTGTATACTGACCGGCTAACTGTGGGCAAGCTGTCACCCACGACTGTGGTCAATATACATACGATCCTACACAAAGGGCTAAAGCAGGCCAGGCGCTGGGGGCTGATAACGCACAACGTCGCAGAGGATGTAGATCCGCCACGTAAGGCGAGGCCTGCTACTGTGACATGGAATAGGGCGCAGGTGCAAGCGTTCCTTGCAGTGAGCGACAAGGATGACCTGGCGCACGGACAGCTTGCCGTCAAGCGTTCGCTCAGTAGAGGCGCGGGGGGCAGTTACGAGTTCGGCCCGCCTAAGACCGCAGCCGGGCGACGCTCCATAGCGTTGCCTGCATCTCTTGTGCGCTCGTTACAAAAGCATCGCGTCCGGCAAGCCGAGCAAAGGCTTAGGGTCGAGGGATGGGCTGATATGGATATGGTATTTGCTACATCGCTCGGCACGCCTATTTTGCCTAATCACATGGATCGCAACTTTAAGCGGCTGATAGCAGAGGCAGACTTACCGCAGATCAGGATACACGACCTCAGACATACGGCGGCCACGCTGATGCTGGCAAACGGTGAGCATCCTAAGATTGTGCAAGAGCGGCTAGGTCACTCAGACGTAAGCATGACTTTGAATCGCTATAGCCATGTGACAATGCACATGCAACGCGAGGCGGCTGATAGGCTGGATGATTATATGGACATCCACACTGAGGGGGCATCCTGAGCCAGGGCGGTCACCTCCGGAAGCTCATGTGACAAAACCGTGACAAAATAGGAATGAGGGCCACAAATGGCCCTCATTCTGTGCCTATTATTAGAACATTTACTCTACGGGTGCCGAGAAAGGGATTTGAACCCTTACCCCCTAAAGCGGGGACTAGGCCCTCAACCTAGCGCGTCTGCCTGTTCCGCCACCTCGGCTCATTCCACGAGGAAATACTGCTAAATTATAAGCGGTGCCCCTACTCTTGTCAAGCTTTACTTCACTTGTAAATGTTCAGAGTTAGGGTAGAACAATCTTCAAGAGGTATCCTGCGCGGGTGCGCCCTCACCCCCAACCCCCTCTCCCTTCATGGGAGAGGGGGCTTTCTTCCTGGTGAGTATCAGGGGACACCCCTGCAACCCTAATACCCCGTCAGGGGATACTCCCCTGCACCCCAACCCTGAACATTTACCTCCAACCACCTTCTTGACAAAGCATGACCCCTGTGATAACTATAAGGGCTTACCATGATAAGGAGGACTGAGATGATAAAGCTGGTGGCCTTGTTTAAGCAACCCGCCGATGCTGCTGAATTTGACAGGCACTACAACGATGTGCATGCTCCCCTTATGCGCCAGGTGCCGGGGCTTGAGAGAATGGAGGTAATCCGCAACCTCAAGAGCTTCGGCGGCTCGCCTGAATACTATCTGATTGCAGAGATGTACTTCAGAGACAAAGAGGCGTTTGGCACAGCCATGTCCTCGCCTGAAAACCGCGCTGCGGGCAAAGACTTGATGAGCTTTGCCCGCGATGCAGTCACCATGATATACGGCGAGGTGGCGGAATAGCTATGGACTATCCAAGAGCGTTACCGCCTGAACAACTTGGCTTCAAGACGATCATCTACACCAAGCAAAGCGGCGTGGCTACCGTCACCATCAACCGCCCCGAAGTGCTCAACGCCCTCAACTTCCCCACCCTTAAAGAGATGAGTCGCGCTTTCGAGGACGCCTCCTACGACGACAAGGTAGGCGTGCTTGTGCTTACAGGCACAGGTGATCGAGCCTTCTGCACAGGCGCGGACCTCGGCGAGCAGGAGCAGTTCCTCTATAAGAGGTCCGATTACTGGAAGTGGATGGGGTCATTCATAGAGGCCCACGACCGCCTGCGCAACATCGGCAAGCCTACAGTAGCCCGCCTCAATGGAATGGTTGTAGGTGGGGGCAACGAGTTCAATATAGCTTGCGATCTGGCAATTGCCGCTGACCACGTTACAATCAGGCAGGTAGGTACTTCACGCGGCTCTGTGCCGGCAGGCGGCGCAACCCAGTGGCTTCCTATGATCGTCGGCGACCGCCGCGCAAGAGAGATCCTCTGGCTTAATGAGCCGTTGAGCGCTGAGAAAGCCCTCGACTGGGGCCTCGTCAACCAGGTGGTGAAACGCGAGGAGCTAGATGCGGCTGTAGCGGCAATGACAGGTAAACTGCTGGAAAAGATGCCTGAGGTCCTGCGCTACGCCAAGCAACAGACCAACTTCTGGCGCGATTTCGCATGGAGCATGACAATCGGACACGCCCGCGATTGGCTCTCCATACACGCCGACTCCGAAGAAACAGCCGAGGGCCTGGACGCCTTTTACAATAAGCGCCCTGTAGATTACAAAAAGCTCCGCGATAATGAAGCGGCAAGTGGAAACAGATGCGTAAAGTGCGGCGCGGCAATGCCAGGCGGGTATAAGTTCTGTGGAGAGTGCGGCTCTGCCATATCATGACCTGCACACTGCTGTCAGACAGTCGCGGTGCTACGTGTGCTTCCATTTTTATACCTATAAGGGAGGAGGAGAATACTATGGTGGCAAAGGGGTTGATAAAGAATGGGGGCTGGTAGATTGCGTTTCGTTTGTGGTTATGCAAGACGAAGGTGTACGCGCAGCGCTGACCTTTGACCAGCATTTTGCGCAAGCTGGATTCCAGGCCTTGATGCAAGAGGTAGGATAACGTGCTGCTTGCAACTCATCACAGTTCTCAAAGAGGAGCAGAATGGACACTCACGACTACAAACTGATCACGCTCACCACCGAGGGCCCTGTCACCACAATCCAGCTAAACCGCCCCGAAGTGCTCAACGCCCTCAACCTGCAAATGATGGACGAGGTGATAGCGGCGCTCACGCACCTTGAAGACGACACCATGACGCGCTGTGTGATCATCACGGGTAACGAGCGTGCTTTTGCGGCGGGAGCAGATATCAAGGAAATGGCAGATGCAACCTCTATTGACATGCTCACACGCGATCAGTTCGCCAGGTGGGACCGGATTCGTCGCTTCAAGAAGCCGTTGATAGCTGCTGTGAGCGGCTACGCCCTCGGCGGTGGCAACGAGCTTGCGATGCTCTGCGACATGATAGTGGCTTCAGAAACAGCCCAGTTCGGCCAGCCGGAGATCAATATCGGCGTGATGCCGGGCGCAGGAGGAACACAGCGCCTTACGCGTGCTGTGGGTAAGGCGCTGGCGATGGAAGTAGTCCTTGCCGGACGCACCCTCAACGCCAGAGAAGCCCTTCAGTATGGGCTTGTAAACAGAGTAGTGCCCGTCGAGGTCTATCTCACCGAAGCTAAGCGGTTGGCAGCACAAATCGCCGAGAAGTCGCCGCTGGCTGCCCAGCTTGCCAAGGAAGCAGTGTTGAAGGCGCAGGAGGGGTCGTTGCAAGAAGGGCTGCTGGCCGAGCGTAAGAACTTCTACTTGCTCTTCGCCAGCGAAGACCAGAAAGAGGGGATGGCGGCTTTTGTTGAAAAGCGCAAACCTCAATTCAGGGGGAGGTAGCAGTGGATTACGAGACTATAAAATATGCCCTCGACGCGGGCGTGCTGACGATCACTCTCAACAGGCCCGACGTTCTGAACGCCTTCAACCGCACGATGACCGACGAGATACAGGATGCCCTCAAAAAAGCAGAGCGGGATAGCACGGTGCGCTGTGTCGTCTTCACAGGTGCGGGGCGCGCTTTCTCTGCGGGCGAAGACCTCAAAGCGCGAACGGCGGAGGGCAACAGCGACTTTGGCTCTACCCTCAAGCAACGCTACAACCCTATTATCCTGAAGATGCGCAACATGGACAAGCCGGTGCTGGGTGCGATCAACGGCGTCGCGGCGGGGGCGGGGTGCTCGCTGGCTCTTGCCTGCGATATGCGTGTCGCCTCCGCGAAGGCACGCTTTACAGAGGTCTTCGTGAAGGTCGGCCTGGTGCCCGACTCCGGCTCATCTTTCTTTCTACCCCGTCTGGTGGGTACAGGCAAGGCATTTGAGATGGCTTTTCTGGGGGACGAGATAGGCGCGGAAGATGCGCTACGTCTCGGCCTCGTAAACAGGGTCGTTGCGCCGGAGGAGCTTGAGGCGGCCACACGCGAGCTTGCCTCGCGGCTCGCTGAAGGGCCAACCAGGGCCATCGGCCTCGCCAAGCGCGCCATCAATCACGCCCTCACAATGGACCTCGATCAGGTCCTCGACTATGAGGTTCATGCCCAGGAGATCGCAGGCGCAACAGAGGATTACCAGGAGGGCGTAGCAGCTTTCATGGAGAAGCGCACGCCCAATTTCAGCGGAAAGTAGATGTACTACGCATGGAGGAACAATGCCAGAGAAGATCACGGTGCTCGGTGCTGGGACTATGGGTGCGGGTATAGCTCAGCTTGCGGCCCAGAGCGGTAATGATGTACTACTCTACGACATAAAGGACGAGTATATTCAGCGCGGCATCGAAAATATCAGGAAGCCTCTCCAAAGCCGCGTGGACCGAGGCAAAATGGACGTCGCAGAACTCGATGCCATCCTCAGTAGAATACACACCACCACGCAGCGTGACGCCGCCGCCGCAAGTGATTTTATTATAGAGGCCGCGCCGGAGAACCTCGCCCTGAAGCAAGAAATCTTCTCCTCATTGAGCAGCGTGGTGTCGCCAAACACTATTCTCGCCACCAACACCTCTTCTCTCTCTATAACCTCGCTGGGAGCAGCCAGCCAGCGACCAGAGCGCGTCGTTGGCATGCACTTTTTCAACCCTGCCCCCGTTATGCCTCTGGTGGAGGTGATAGCGGGCTATCGCACCTCACCTGAGGTGGTACAGGCCGTTTCCAGGTTGGCAGCCTCCCTGGGCAAAACTGCGGTCAACTCTGCCGACACACCCGGCTTTATCGTCAACCGCGTAGCTCGCCCCTTCTATGGCGAGGCGCTCAAGGTCCTGAGTGAAGGGAGCGCAACTGTGCCGCAAATTGACGCTGCGATGAGATCAGCAGGCTTCAAGATGGGTCCGTTCGAGTTGATGGACCTGATAGGCATTGACATCAACTTTGCCGTGACCTGCTCCGTCTACGAAGCATTCTTCGGCGAGTCACGCTACCGCCCGCACCCCATTCAGCAGAGAATGATCGAGGCGGGCACTAATGGGCGAAAATCGGGTCAAGGCTTCTACAAATACAGCAATGGAGAGAAAGGCGATACAACGCTCAGCGAGCTTACATCCTGGCCCCACAAACGAAGCGGCTCTTTCGTCTCCGACGAGGTCGCCCAGGAGTTCACAAGGAAGGCTGAGATCGCTTTCACGGGGGAAGATGAGGCACAAGCGGCTGTTGTCGCACGAATCCTTGCCATGATTATGAACGAGGCAGCCTTTGCAGTAGGTGAGGGCGTGGCATCAGTGCGCGACATTGACACAGCTATGAGGCTGGGCACCAACTATCCCAAAGGCCCTCTCAAATGGGCCGACCAGATCGGGCTTGAGGTGGTCTTTTCGGTGCTGAAGAGCCTGCAAGCTAACCTCGGTGAAGAACGTTACCGTCCAGCGCCACTTCTGTGGCACATGGTGACATCGGGCACGACGGGCGATGCGGTGGGCGAGGGCTTCCATACGCCGGGCGAAAAGGGGATGGTATAAGGGCGCTCCATCAAAGGGAAAGCTGCTTCCGTTGGGCCACAACGACGAGGAGATTTACCCTTGTTCTATGTCTTATGCCCTAATCGAGATGCAGAATCTCTATCTCATAGTCCTCAAGCCCGCCTTCCCGAAGGTTTGCCTCAACAAAGCTGACCACCCTGGATAAGACCTCGTTGGCGTGGCGAGCGTCCGACGACACGCAGGCTACGCCTATAACAGCGTGCCGCCAATTGTCGTTATCACCTACTTCTGCTGCCGCAACATGAAACTGATTCATGATGCGAGCCAGTAGAGACTTGAGGTCCTGGCGTTTATCTTTGAGAGAGTAGTTTTCCGGCAGAAAGAGGGAGAGCCGGGCAGTACCTACAATCATAAGGCTGGGGCGTAATGCGGGAGTGTGAGGCGCATTTCTGCGGGTTAGAGGCACCGAGCGGATTCGAACCGCTGGTCGAGCTTTTGCAGAGCTCTGCCTTGCCACTTGGCCACGGTGCCGTACGCCCCGCATTTATAACACAGGCGTGCGTGGAGTGTCAAGTTTGCAAAAGAACGGGGTGTCCATTATAATAGTGAAGTCCGAAATCAGAGGCAGGCTCAGGGCTGGGCGGACGTAGGCTCACTCATTATCACGATAATAGGGACTCGCTCCCAAGAAAGCAGCTTATGAGATTCCAGGAGTTACTCCAGAACGGCCGCCTGGCATGGCGGCTCTTACACGACCCACGCGTGCCGCAATGGGTCAAAGTGCTGGTGCCTTTGATAGTTGCCATTTACGTGATCTCGCCAATTGATTTTATTCCAGATTTTATACCCGTGCTGGGGCAGCTAGATGACGTAGGCGTGGTGCTTCTCGGCTTGACCCTGATTTCCCGTCTGTCGCCGCAATCAGTGGTGGAAGAGCACAAACGCGCGCTCGGCTATCCAAGTTCGGGAAGCTCTGCAGGAGCGGGTAGCGCGGCTGCGTCGGCAAGCTACTGGAATATGCCGCCCGATAGCGGCGAACCGACCAGCAGCACAGCGCCCTCCGGCAGTGGAGCAGACGGAGCGATAGAGGGCGAGTACAAGGTAATCACACCCGAATAGAGTGCTACATCCACCTCGGCATCTCAAATAGGAGTCAGATAGAAAATGGCGAAGAAAACAAAGACCGGCCAGCAGCGAGTAAAAGAAGAGCAGTGGCGCAAGCGAATGACCACACAGGCGGGGAGGACCCCGGGCAGCGCGGTCATGGACGTTGAAGATGTCGAAGCCGGTGTGCAGCCTGACCTTCCAGTGGGCCAAACCACATATACTGCCTCTGCCGCTCCCGTAGCGCCCGCGCCCATACCGCGCCCCACTACACTTCCTTCGTCGAGCGCCGCACAACGCACACAATCTGCCGCAACTGCTGCTGCCCAGCGCCGCGCTCAATCCGCCACGCGTACTGCCCGTACACGTCTGACTACCAGTACGATGAGCATAGACGAGGAGATGCACTACGTTCGCAGCGACATTCGCATGCTCATCTTGCTCACCATTGTTTGCGTGGTGATTATCGTCGCCCTGTCATTTGTGATCAAGTAACTCTGCGAGCAGAGGTTACGTGGTTCCAAGCACCGGGCTGCTTTCCATCGTAAAAGAATAAAAGCCTCTCCCCTTGTAAGGGGAGAGGCTTTACTACAGCACAATGCTAAAGGGTGTAAGGTGGCCTAGACCTCCTCCTCTTCCTCTGGCTCTTCCTCTTCGTACTCGGCTTCGTCTTCCTCTTCACTATCAGTGTCTGTATCGTCGGCATCATAATCGAAGAGGCTCTCGTCTTCTTCCTCCAGGCCGTAGCGCAAAGTACCTTCACGCATGTAAGGTCTGTAAGCGCCGGCAGGCATCGCCTTGGGTGGAAATGAGAGCTTTCCGCGCTGGCTAGGATGCTGGTAAGTTTCCCGAACGATCAGGCTGATAGAATTGCCCGAAACGGTGGTGACAGCCGCTGTGTAGCGGTTACCCCCTTCCATCAAGCTGATGAGACGCTTTGCCAGCTTCGGCTCGACCGAGCCAACGAACTGGCCTGTCTCATCATACACCCGCAGCGCCGCATCCTCAATCCGCAGCTCTACGCGGTCGCCTGCTGTTAGCTTGAGCAGCACCGCCGCGTCGCCCAGCTTGATAAGGGTAGTAAGCCCCGTCTTTCCTGTTTCTTCAATGAAAATGTTCGGATTGATACGAGCCGATTCTGCAGCCCGCTGCTCACGCTTTGCCTCTGCCTGAGTAGGGCCAGGAGCTTTATCGGCGAGATGGGCGAGCCTCTCCACGTTCTTCTTGGCGATAATGTTGTTGGGGTCAAGCTCTACAGCCTTCTGGTAGGTGGCGAGGGCATCACGATAGCGCCCCATTTCCAGAAGGGCCTTGCCGAGCCTGTTGTAGGCGTCGGCATCGTTCGGGTATAACTCGATGATCTTGCGGTTCACATCTGCTGCTTCCGACCACCGATTCTCCATAGCAAGAGCTATCGCCCGTTCCGGCAGCACTCGCCTCAATCTAACTCTATCTTCCGCTTGGTTTTGCATCATTGGATTTACCTCACTTTTCTACAGCCGCCCGCCCGACCTAGCCGCTAATCACTGCTTCTTTTTGTATCGGACGGCTGTCATCTGATTCTTGTATGTAATATAGAACGTATAATTAGTCTATTTGGTTCAAAAGGTCAATATAGTTGTGAACATGGTTCTGCACATTGCGCCCCTTGCCGGACCATACAGCATACAGCGCACAATGCAATTTGTGTGCCTGACAAGCACGATGAATCTATCCACAATGTATACGTAATTGGATACTCTTTAGTTGCCTGCGCCGGGGTATATTTCGGCTAAGAGTGGGCACTATTTACGGGCGATACCGGGGTCAAGGTGATGTCCATGCGGCGCGTTCTCGCCTTTATAAGCTCTCTGAGCGGCTGCGGAGCGTCTTTTATAACGCGCACCAGTTGGCCTTGCATAGACCAGGGGCCTGCCTCCGCCACCCGCACCGTCACCAGTTGGCCTGTGTGGTCAATTGGGTTCGCGCTGTCGGGTGAAAAGAAGATTATCTTGTTAGTTCGCGTCCGGCCCGACCACTTGCCGCGCTCCATACTTTCGACCAGCACTTCCATTTCTTCACCAACCTGGCGGCTATTCAGGTCGCGCCCAATACGCTCCTGGAGTTTCTCAACAGCATGCAGGCGCAGCATCTTCTCATCATGTGAAATATCGTCCCGCCATTCGGCAGCTACTGTGCCAGGCCTCGGAGAATAGGCTGCCACATGCACTTTATCGAATTGCACCTCCTGCAGGAGGTCCATCGTGCGCATGAACTGGTCGTGCGTTTCACCGGGGAAGCCAACTATTATGTCAGTAGCCATTGATACACCAGGTATCGTTTCTTTGATCCGGCGCACAAGGTCGCGGTAGTAGCGCAGCGTGTAGCGACGCTTCATCCGCTTGATAACCTCGTCGTCGCCTGATTGCACAGGGAGGTTGATATGTTCCATCGCCTTTGGCAGCGCCGCTACTGCGTCAATCAGCTTCTGGGCCATATCCTTGGGGTGAGATGTCAGGAAGCGAATACGCCAGAGGTCGTCTATGTCGTTCAGGCGTTCCATCAGGGCAGCCAGGTCGGTGCGCTCCGGCAAGTCGTGCCCATAAGTATCAACATTCTGGCCGAGCAGGGTAACTTCGCGCACTCCCTGCGTCGTCAGGTATTCCACCTCCTGGGCAATATCCTCTATTGTGCGCGAGCGCTCTTTGCCCCGGCGAAAAGGCACAATACAGTAGGTGCAGGTCTTGTTGCAGCCGTAGATAATAGGGATGTACGAGGCTATATTACCGGCCTGCGCGGTGGGGAGCAGCCCTTCGAGGGCCAGAGCCACACCATATTCCCCCAGGTCGGGGGCCGAGTTATCGGGAAGCCCCACCAGGAAATCTGTCACCGCAGAGGGCTTAAAAAAGATGTCTACCATTGGGAAGCGGCGGCGCAACGTTGTCTGGTCCTCGGTGACCATGCAGCCGGTTAGAGCAAGAAAGAGGTTCGGGTTGTTCTTCTTAAGTCGCGCAACTTCACCTATTTTGCCGACAATGCGGTCTTCGGCGGCCTGCCGGACGACGCAAGAGTTGAGAACCACAACGTCAGCAGCGTCTATCTCAGCAGCTTCGGTATAGCCGCGCCCTTGGAGAGCGGCAGCAACGTAGTTGCTGTCGGCCACGTTCATCTGGCAGCCGACAGTCCATATGTAGTAGCTCTTCTCTTTTGTATCTTGCTTATCTTGCATTTCTCAACCCTACTTCCTACCCGCGCCACTCGCCGAATGGATATTATACAGAAAAGGGCTCGCACCCGCAACCAACTCGGGCAAAGATACATCTCAAGTCGTAGGTGGGTGATCCTTCGGAGAGATGTGAAACGTAAAACGTGAAACGTGAGGGGTTAAGGATAGTGAGTGCTTGTAACTTTGTAGTGCGCATTGCGTAAGTTGAGGGATAAAGATAGAACATCCTTGCCCCCTCACGTTTCACGTTTCACGTCTCACGAGTCCACGTCGGGGGCAAACAGCTACGGATAAACCGGCTTGCCGTCCTCCGTGTCGAGGTAAATAGCGTCGGTCGGGCAGGAGCGCGCCGCATCAATGAGGGTCTCATCGTCTACCGAAGCGGGGTCAACCAGATAAGCAATATTCTCATCATCAAGTTGGAAAACAGTGGGCGCTATATGGACGCAATTCGCCGCCCCAATGCACCGCCCCTGATCAATGGAAACTATCAATGTCATACACTGTTCCTGAATCGTCGGGCTGTTGTGTACCACGTAGTATATAACGCGCAACCAGCAAATCCGCAGTATTACACCCTCTTGCCAAGCTCGTTTGGGGTCAACTCGCCGGGGCCCTTCATATTCTTCTGGCTGTCGTGGACTTCACCGTACTTCTCCGCTATCACTGAGACCTCAACAAACGCCTCGTCTAATGGCTCTTCGCCGCCAATCTCCGCAATATGCAATTCGCGCATGGCAAAGCGGTTGGCGACTGGCCGCTCGAACTTTAAGCCTGTCACCTCGATGATCTCAGCAATCATCCTATCACCCTCTTCACAGGAGTTAAAAGCCACTTCAAGCGCCCCATCAGGTGCGCCCTGGTAAAGCTTGCTAACTCGAATATTCATGTTAATAGGCATCTTGATCCTCTCCGGTGAAACGGACTTGTGAAGAGTGAAACGCGAGGGATTATGGATGTTCTATCTTTATCCCTCAACTTACGCAATATGCAGCATATAATACGCAATCATTGCTATCCTTATCCCCTCACGTTTCACGCTTCACGAGTCTACACCCCAAAGGGGTTCATCGGCTTCTCGCCTGTGTATATAAGCACACTCTTTAGCTCGGTGTACAGGTCCAGAGCTTCCATACTCAGTTCGCGGCCATAGCCCGACTGCTTATAACCACCGAAAGGCAGGCCAGGGAAAGCGGTGAAGGGTGTGTTTATTGTGACCACGCCTGATCTAATTTGCCCGGCCACCCGATGCGCCCGGCCCACATCCTTCGTCCAGATCGTGCCTGCCAGCCCGTAGACCACGTCGTTCGCCAGTTGCACCGCCTCGGCCTCAGTCGAGAAGCGCATGATTGTGACCACAGGGCCAAAGATTTCTTCCTGCGCCACGCGCGCCTTATTGTCCACCCCCGTGAGCACAGTAGGCAAGTAGAAGTTGCCCTTGCCGGTGCCATCACCCGCCCTGGCGCCGCCTGTAAGCACTTCGGCTCCCTCCGAGCGGCCAATCTGCACGTAGCCGTCCACACGCTCAAGGTGCTTGGGAGAGATAAGAGAGCCGATCTGTGTTGAGGGGTCCATCGGGTCGCCCACTTTCAGGCGCTCGGCTTTCTCGACGAACTGCTCCACGAAACGGTCATAAATGCTGCCATGCACAAAGAGGCGTGAGCGCGCTTCGCACGATTGCCCCGCGCTGTAGTAGATAGCAAAAAGGGAGCCGTTCACCGAGTGGTCTACATCGGCGTCGTCAAAGACAATGTTCGGCGACTTGCCGCCAAGCTCCAGCGTCACGCGCTTGAGGGTGCCTGCCGCTCGGCGCATTATATCACGCCCCGTCTCGGTCTCCCCTGTAAAGGCTATCTTATCAACGCCTGAGTGCTCCGCAAGGTACGTGCCTATCTCGGCCCCAGGGCCGGGCAGAACATTCACCACCCCTGCTGGAATGCCCGCCTCAAGGCAAATCTCGCCCAACAGAAGGGCTGTAAGGGGGGTGGCACTGGCGGGTTTGAGAATAACAGTGTTGCCTGCGGCAAGAGCAGGAGCCAGCTTCCAGGCGGCCATCATGATCGGGTAGTTCCAGGGGACAATCTGCGCGCAAACGCCGATAGGCTCGCGCACGGTGTAGTTGAGGAAAGCCCCGGGCACCGGGATTGTGTTGCCCATTATTTTTGTGGCCGCGCCCGCGAAGAACTCGAAGTCCTCGATAGCCTGGTCTAGCTCAGCCTTGGCCTGGGAGATCGCCTTGCCGTTGTTAGTCACTTCCAGCCGTGCGATCTCATCGCGGCGGCTGCGCATAATCTGGGCGACTTTATATAGCGCGCTCCCACGCCGCGCCGCGCCCATCCGCGTCCACTTGCCCCTGTCAAACGCCTCGCGTGCTGCCGCGACCGCTGCATCTACATCTTCTTTACCTGCCTTTGAGACTGTTGCAAACTTTTCGTTGGTGGCAGGGTTGATCGCGTCGAAGGTCTCACCGGAGGCCGAGTCCACCTGCTGCCCATTAATAAGCAGCTTCCAATGTGTTCTTTCCATAGTTCCCTGAGGGGGACCCTGTGTCATAGTATCAGTCATATCTACTCCTTGTTTCCTGTGCTTATATATTCTAGGGGCGCTAATCCATTAAGTTGTTTCTTATATCTATCAGGCTGTCGGTGATTG
>JADEYI010001153.1_pt1 | contig 23066 bp, 30 predicted proteins | sample 8542331 | NCBI WGS metagenome assembly JADEYI01 (sample SAMN16510988, study PRJNA670497) | mine drainage metagenome | isolation source: biofilm near Copperflume 1 | place: Germany: Marsberg coppermine Kilianstollen | collected 2018-02
AACTGGCTCCATTACGCCGATCATCCCCGGCTCCTTTACGGCGATCAGTGACACCAGGTAACGGACTGGGAGACCCGATCCTTTTTGTGGCAGACCCGACCAGTCCCCTCGACTTGGTGGACCTGTGGAACATCCGTCTTTTTCAAGCCGATGTTCTCGCGATCAACGCACGCTGGTTTCACGCTCTTTCGCCTTTTTTGCGTGAATTCATAGAGAAGAATCACCGGCCGTTACCAGGCAATCCCCATGGCGTGATGATTCATACCACGCTTGAGTTCGGCCGCTCTATCGGTGAAGAAAGGGCGAAGAAGCTATTAGAGGAAGCAAAGTTGCGCCAGCTTCCTCAAGGCTCGTGGCACTACAAGCCCTGGTACCACAGCATTTGGAGCCCACATCGCGATGATTTCGTGTGGCATCCGACCCGCGCACGTATTGCCGCGAAGACACAGGATCTTGAGCTGCCAATCAGCGACGAAGGCGAGCGGAGCGTCCGCTTCCCAAATGTATCCCCTGATTTTGCCCCCCGTTACCACAACAACGCCGCCAGCTGGGTAAATGTTATCCGCTTTCGCACGTATGGCTCCCGCTCGACACTCGCGCTGAACTTTCCTAGTGACTTCAATGCGGAGCGGACTCGCCATCTGCGAGTAGGTGGAGTCGTTCTGCCCTCGAGGGAGGGTTTGGTCCTACCGCAGCACTTCAAAGATCATGGCGAATATCTGCGTCTACTGCTCGGACGCGACGCAATGGCTGAGTGGCTGGATCAGCACGGCATCAAAGCGGTCGTGTCGAGCTCTGGCAGAGTAGCCGAGCAAGTAATAGATAGCGTGGGCGGACCCATGGGAATCAGGCTTCTCGCCCATGCAGACACTGTGCATTTGCTGGACCGAATGGCGAAGAGCATTCGCAAATTTGCGGACGGTACCGTTGAAGAGTATCAGGACCGTACCGCCGCCGCGACAGAATGGCAGGCGCTTATCGCCCGTCGGCAGAAAGACATATGGTCAAGCCATATTAGGCTAGATGATTTCATAAGAGCGAACGTTCTGAAGTTGGGTTTAGCTCTCCAGTGTACGCACTGCCTAAGTTTGAATTGGTACGCGATCGGTGATTTGAAGGAGGCGCTGACGTGCGAGCGATGCCGAAGGGCATACTCCTTCCCACAAGGAAGCATTGGGTCCAAGAATGCCCCTTGGAAATTTCGAGTCGTTGGCCCGTTTAGCGTGCCGGGGTACGCCGATGGGGCGTACGCAACGGCGTTAGCGCTGCGCGTCTTTTCGGAAGCACTTTCTAGCGGGCACTCAGATGTCACGTATTCGCCGGGCATCTCACTTGCGCCTCCGGGCCGTGAGCGACCAATCGAAGTTGATTTCGCGCTCTGGTATCGACGCGATCAATTGTTCGACAACGAGGACGAGACCGTGACGGTATTCGGCGAGGCGAAGAGCTTCGGGACGAAGTGCTTCCACAAGGACGACGTAGAGCGCATGCGCACTCTCGCCCAGCTGCTTCCGGGAGCATTCTTGGTGTTCGCCGCATTGAAGAACACCTTGGAACCGGATGAGAAAAAGGAAATCAGACGGTTGGCGCAATGGGGAAGAGAACCGCTTCACGATGGACGACCACGGTCCCCAGTGATAGTTCTGACTGGGACAGAACTGTTCACCACCTGGCATATATCCGAGACTTGGAAGAACCTATCCGGTAGACGAAAACAGTTCGCCGAGGTCAGTCACGTGCGCTTCGAAAACCTGTGGACGATGGCTGATGTGACCCAGCAGGTTTACTTGGACCTTCCGTCTCGATCCGAGGATCTTCGTCGCAAGTGGGATACTGCAGCCGCCAAAGTGAAAGCGGCGAAGAAGACGCAGAGGGCGCACAGGGGAAGCAAACCGACACGCCCGAGTAGACGCCGGTTACGCGACGCGCGATAAACGTTATAGCCCGTGGCGCTTGTCGACGTTCGGCGAGGAACGACTGCTATTGGCCGGGCGCGGCGGTTCCCCGCATCCGCTGAGAGCGGACGAACCTAGGCGCACTGGTATTATATACAGCGCCCGTTTCCCTTCGCCGACCCGCGCGCTCCCACAGTGCAGCACAAACACGACTACTTCATCGAGCGCGCGGAAGCGACCGGCCGCTGGTGGGAAGACCCGTGGTGGGCTCAAGCTGATTGCGAGATTCACTTTACCGTCCCGCTGGAAGCGGTCAATCGCGGTGCGGCAGTGCTGAGCAAGTATTTCGACGCTGACTGGTATATCGGTCTTGCGAAAGCACCCCGCTCGAATCTCGTGTTCCCGAAGCTATGCCTCGAGCGCAGCACAATGGCCCTTGCGTTCATCGCCAGCCTTGGAGCCAGGCTTGAAACTTTGCGGCACGTGGAAAACCTACAGCGCCCCGTCCGCGTTCTGCGCGAGGCCTATGGCGACTCAGCATTTCTGGAGCTCGAGGGTGCCGAATCCTTCGTCCAGGAAGGCTTCTGTGTCTCCTTTCCCAAGGAAGGATCAGCGAAGAGCGCCGACTTCATCGCCACAAAAGACGGAGACACCGTCGCCGTCGAATGCAAGCGACTCGGCGACGAGGTATGGGAGGACTGGGAAGGCTCCCTGATGAGCGAGATCACGCGCGCTCTCCCCTGGCAACACGAAGGCAAGGAGATCATCGTTCAGGTCGCGCTTAACCCACGACTAAGCGAAGTCCGATTTGGTCAAGAAGATTACGCCGCGGTGAATAGCGCAATCAGCGGAACTATAGTCACGGCCATTGTTGCGGCGATCAACAACGCACTCGCGCAACAGCTGCCCTGCGAGGGTTTAATCAGCGACATCGCTCGCTTTCGCATTGACCTTAAGCAGCCCGGCATCTACGGCGGCGTCACAGGAATGGAGCGCTCGGTGCCGGCTATCTTTCGTCGCATGTTCCAGAACGGCGTATTGCGAGCGCTCGAGCAACTGCCGAAAGGTAAAGCCGGCGCGATCATCCTTTATTCGAAGCACGCCCCGCCTGCTGAATTTTTTCGATTATTGTTTGACGCCGCGACCGACGCTGATCGCGAGAGGTTTTCGGACCTTGTTGGTGTTCTGGTTTGCACACTGCAGACCTGGTTCACCCATACAACTCCGACCTACTTCGAGAACGTCCAGACGCGCCATACGGTCTCGAGTAAGCTGGTTGCCGAAGTGTTCAAGAGAACGTTCCCTGCTAGTCCAGGATGAATTCAGCTGCCCCCAAAACCGTCCCGCCGTGTTGGATCTGTGGAGAATTCGCCGGCACTCGCGAGCATCGAGCGAAGGCCTCAGATCTTCTTTCTCTGTTCGGACTACCGAGTCAGAAAAACCCGCTCTACTTTCATACAGACAAGCGACGGAACCGTCGAGTCGGCAGCCTGAAGTCCGACATCTTGAAGTTCAGCAATCGAATTTGTGAAAAGTGCAACAGCGCTACGACCCAGCCACACGACTACGCTTGGCAGCACTTTTCGGAAACGGTGCGCGCGCGCGTGCCGGCTATTGCGCCCGGCATCTACTTGAGACCGAGCCGAATCTTCCCCTACAACGCACGCGCGGCCATGCTGAACGTCCACCTGTATTTCCTCAAGCTTTTCGGCTGCCAGATCATTGAAGGCGGCACCCCGATTGACATTGAGCCTTTTGCCCGAGCAATCCTCAACGGAAGAGCCCACGACGACGTGTATCTCGGATTTGGCCCAACTCCGCCTGGCGACCCTGCCAATATGGCCGGCGGATCCGACGTCCAGGTGGCGAAGCTCGGCGACAAATGCGCGTTCGCCACCTGGTTCTACGAGGTCGGAAACCTGTCAGTCAACATCATGTACGCGATGCCCGGCGAAAGACGCGAGGGTCTCGTGGACGCTTGGCATCCCCGCCTGGGATGCAAGCGAATCAAGATGAAGGACTTTAAGTCGCACGAGTGACCCGCGCCCAGTTCACATGACGAACCACAACTCCGACCGGCCGATCGACCGCATCCGAAACTCCGCTCTATCGATGAAGGTGGGGGAGGACGGCGACGGCCAGATCGGCATGATGATCAACATGCAGCACTCTTTGTACTCGATCCATGAGCACGCAATCTACGCGACGCAGCTCGCCGACCAGATCGATCCGCGGCGTACGAACGCGGCGGTGCCGAACACGCAACAGAAAGTCCTTTCTCTGGGCGCACAAGATCCAGAGGTTGCGAGGACCTACCTGACGGCGTATGCGCTTTTCAAGTCGATGCATCTGGGCTCGCGATTTGACGAAAAGAAAGCCCTTCAGCTCGCGTTTGAGTTCCTCTCCACCATCGCGGCAATGCTGGACATGCAAAGAAGCCTTGATGCGGCAACCAAGGCGGTCGTCGAGAAATTCGAAGCTCTGCCCGCTAAGGATCGCAGTCTGCGCCTCCCGGCGCTCGGTGACGCATCGCATCGCTGCGACGCATTTACACAGATGATCGGGCACGCAGTCGACACGCTCGAGGAAGTTGCCCGTCTCTTCTATCCGGACGAGATTACGAATAAGTGGGTCGATTCGTTGACTGCGGTTCTCGCCCAGAAGCACGGCGAAGACGCACCGGTTACCCGCGCTATGCGCGAGCGGGGACCTGTGTTACTGCAGCTTCGGAAGCTTCGCAATATGGTTGAGCACCCGAAAGACGGCGCTCGAATCACGGTGCACGACTTCAAGCTGTTGCCTTCGCTGGATCTCCTGATGCCGTCTGTCGAGATCCAACGTCCGGGCGAGGAGCCCGCAACGGGCTCCCTCGTCTCCCTGATGGACCAAGTGCGCAATGCGCTTGTCGATGAGGCGGAGCATTTGTTCGGCCTTCTTGTGGCGGCGAACGTGCAGCCGTTCTCGAAGTTCAAGGTCTGTCTGATCGAACTGCCCAAGGACCGGCGTCCGAAATGGAACCCGCACCAGCGCCTCTCGTACGGCATCGAAATCAACGGGCAGGTACAGCCCTTCGGGTAGTCCTACAACATGCAGCTCGTAACCGTCGGCCGCGATAGTCGAAGGTGACACTCCTAACCCCAACGACTGCTTCGGGTCGGATTGAGCTTATCTGGGGTAGGAAAGCAGTCGTTCACAGGAATGAATGGCGCTGAAGAATGGCCGGTAAGCGATCCGTTGCGGACGTTGCAGGCCACGAGGTCGTACGGCAGCAATGGCCGACGAGCAGACGTCCGCGGCACTTCATACACTTCCCAGCTGCTGCCGGGAAGTGAGCGTGTTACGCGATCGTGACGACGAGCGTGTCACATCTGCATCACGTTCTTGCAGCTTAGATTCAGCGCATCATCGAGTCGACTGCCACCGAACGTCCCGCGGTGCCCGACTGCGAGAATCCGGCAGAACCCCCTAGCACAAGTCTCCCCGCCGTTCAATAGGAAAAACGGGCGCCGATTTCCTATATGCGCCGCGCGCACGCGGCCGTACGCTGCACTTCTGTCCCGAGGTGGATCAGCGGCATACCGATGCGCAAGAACGTCACGATCGGCTTTTCCCCGGCCGAGTTCATGAGGCTTCAGGGCGCCGCAGCAGCGGCCCGAATGCCGGTCGCGAGCTACCTCAAGTGGCTCCTCCAGGGCTCGCCGGTGGACGGCATGACGAGGAGCACGTCCATGATTCTTGAGCGCTTGGACGAGATTAACGTCGCCATGGCGAGGCTTTCGAGCGAGCAAGGGCCGCAGCCGGTGTCCGTTCGGGTGCCGCGCATCGCCCCTCGCGACGTGATCCAGATGAGGCTGCGCGCGCGTGGCTTGCCGAGCAGCACGATCCAGCAGGTGAACGCGGTGTTGGATGACATCGAGGCAGGGCAATGACGCACGGGCCGGCTGCCAGCACGCGGCAAGCGGCGAATCGCTTATTCGCCATGCACTTGCACGCGAACCGCACTAGCTATGTAAACAGGTGCTTGCACGGAATCTCAACGGCGACGCGGAGTTACGAGCACCTTGAAGGTGCGTATGGTGTGATGGGGTTTTCGGGCGTTAAAGACGCCCGAAAGAGCGTTTTCCTCGCCGACGCTTTCAGCGTCGGCCGCTCGACTACAGCCGGACTAATGGACGGAGACGGGAGGACTACACGAAGGCGACATGGAGCATACGTAGCGACGACAAAAGGAAAGGCATGAAGGTTGAAGAGGCACTGAGCCTGCTCCCGTCCGCCTGCAAGGCGAAGCGGCTTCGCGCTCTTTGGCCGACGATCGAGGCGAAGCTCGCCGAAGGCGTTGCGCACGCCGAGGTGCTCGGGCTCCTGAACCGCAGCGGCTTTGACTTGAAGCAGTGCACCTACAAGACCTACCTCTACCGCTACCGCAAGAAGCTGCGCCAGGAGGCCGCGGCCGGGCGCAAGAAGGTGCCCGCATCTCAACGGGCAGCTTCGTCCCGATTGACGGCGCCGCTGGACGGCGGCGCCGGCGACTCCGGGCGGCCGGCCACGTTCGATTACGACCCGCGGGGAATTCCCGACCTATTGAAGTGAGACCCATATGGAAAACACCATTCATTTCGTCCTGCAGGCGAAAGGCGGCATCGGCAAGTCCTTCGTCAGCACGCTGCTCGCGCAGCACCTGCTAAACGAAACCGGCGCCGTGCGCTGCTTCGATACCGACCAGGAGAACACCACGTTCACGCACTACGAGGCGCTCCAGGTCAAGCACGTCGGCGTCACCAACGCGTCGCGGCTGATCGATCCGAAGAAGTTCGACGGGCTGATGGAGATCCTCCTGACCGAGGAAGGCAATTTCGTCATCGACACCGGAGCGAATACGTTCTCGAACTTTCTCGCCTACATGGTCGAGAACGAGGTCTTTCCTATGCTCGAGGACGCCAGCAAGACGACCTACGTCCACACCATCGTCGGCGGCGGCGATACGCTCGCCGACACCGCCAACGGCTTCCACGCGATCGCGCACAAGGTGAACGGCACGCACGTCGTGCTCTGGTTCAACGAGCACTTCGGGGAGATCAGGACCGCCGAAGGAAAGCCGTTCACGGAGACCCAGGCCTACCGCGAGAGCGCCGCGAAGCTGGTGGGCGTGGTGAGGCTCTACAGGCGCAATCCCGCCACGTACGGCGAGGACATCCGCAAGCTCAACACGAGGCGGCACACCATCGCGCAGGCGCTCGCCTCGGGCGAGTACTCGCTGATGGAGAAGCAGCGGATCAAGACCTTCAGCCGCGACGTGTTCGGCCAGCTCAAGGGGCTCGCATGGTGACGGATACCAACCGGCTGCGCGCCGCGATCTTCGAGCGCAGCGGCATCGCGATCGATGAGCACGATCCCATCATGGCGGTGCTCGCCGCGTCCGCCCAGCAGACCGAGGAGATCGGCGCGCGCCTGCTGAAGCGGACTGCGCCCGTGCGAGTAGTGGTCGCGACGGCGGTCGCGGCGCTCGTCTTTGCCGCGCTCGGCGCGTCGGGTTCGTACTACGTGGCGCAGCGCCGCTTCGAGGCCGAGCGGGCGGAGTGGCTGCGGAAGCAGGCCGACCCGCGGCGGGCGGCGCTCCTTGCGTCGGACGAGGGCAAGGCGGCGCTTCGGCTCGCCGAGCTCGGCGTCGCGAGCATGCTTGCGCAGTGCAACGGCCGCCGCTCCTGGCGCGTCAAGGCCGGCTACTGCGTTCCGATGAGGCCAGACGGCCGGCCGGACGGCTTCAAGCTAGCCAAGGAGGGATAGATGCTCGGGACGAGAATCGAGAAGCAATCGTTTTCGATCAGGGAATTTTGCGAGCTGCACGCCATCTCGCGATCACTGTTCTACGTGCTCCGCGAGAAGGGCGAGGCGCCGCGCGTGATGAAAGTCGGGCGGCGAACCCTGATCTCGGCCGAGGCAGCGGCCGAGTGGCGAAAGAGCATGGAGCACATGAGCATTAAGAGACAGGAAATAACTTAGCGTCTGGTCAGCGGCTATGGATGTACTCAACCGCGGCACGAGAGAGGCGTGTCGCGGTACCCAAACGCGTTTAGAGACAAGAAGATAAAAGCTTGGGGCTCGTCTCTCTGCTGGACGATATTGGTGACAAAAGGCTAGTCTGCTCGAGAGGAGTCGTGTCTGACGCGGACTTGGGAGGGAGCGGTGCCAATTCGAACCTCATTGATCAAGGCGCGGGGTCTGACGTTCGCTCGATATCAACGGGGCGTCAACGAAACCGATGAAAAGAAGGGATTACTCGTGGCCCTGTTGGGTCTCGTCGGTGAACTTGGCGACGTGCAGACGATATTCAAGCGTCGACTCGAAGTAGGCCTATATCCGAATTTTCAGAAGGACATGTCGGAAGAAATTGGCGATACCCTTTGGTATTTGGCTAGCCTAGCCTCGCGTGTTGGATTGCGACTAGAGGATGTGGCTGCACAAAATATCTCGAAAGCGAGACAGCTTCACTCGCTAGGGGAAACATTCCGGTTCGATAGGGGCTTTCCGAAGGACGAGCGGCTTCCGCGCCAATTTGACGTAGTGTTCGAAGAGAAACCCTTGAGGAGAAGCGTCCAAGTTAAGATCATTGTCGGCGGCGTCTTTGTAGGAGATGCACTTACAGACAACGCAATGAAGGATGACGGATACCGATATCACGACGCCTTCCACCTTGCCTATGCTTCATGTCTAGGATGGTCCCCGGTAATTCGTGCGTTGCTGCGCCGGAAGAGAAAGAGCGATTCGAAGGTCGACGAAGTCGAGGACGGGGCCCGAGCCATTATCGTGGAGGAGGCCATATCAATTTTCCTCTTTAATCAGGCCAAGAGCCGCAACGAATACAGGGAGCAAAACGCAATTGATATCAGTCTGCTAAAGACCGTGCGCTCGATGTGTGGCAATCTGGAAGTGAGCCGTTGCACGGCAAAGCAATGGCGGTCCGCCATATACAGCGGGTACCAGATATTCCGAGCATTGAGGGACAATAGGGGCGGCATTGTGTCCCTCGACCTTGATAAGGCGTCAATAAGCTATACGCCGATTCGGACGAAAAGGCCGAAGGGAGGTTCGCATGCCAGAAGTTCACGGCCCCGATTGTCTAAGCGCGTGGCAAGAGGGCGCAAGAGAGCTTCGGAAGAGCGGGGGTGAAGTTCTTAACCTGATCACGACAATCGACGCACCATGCGGATTTCGCCCCGGCTGGCTGACTACTTACTCGCCGCACATAGTTGCCGCAGGAAGCGACCACCTTCCGGATGTGGTAAATACGGTGTTTCCTGTCAAGTTACATAGTAAGTGCGCATCTCGGGCGGCGCTTTACGGCGCATACGACCGTCTCCACAAGCGCGGGATGAGGTTACGTCGTAATCGAAGCCGATGGGGCACATATTTCGGAAGACTCATCGCCTATGGTGGAACCAAAAATCAGCTTGAGCTTGCAATTCAGAAGCTGAAGAGCTGGCCGAGGTATACGGCCGCCTTGGTTTTCCACCTTTCTTGCCCTCTAGTAGATCAGCCGAGAACCAGAGGGGGGCCCTGTTGGCACTACGGGGAACTGATTTGGAGAAAAGGAGACGTGTTGGATTTTGTAGTTGTATATCGCAACCATGATTTCTTCAATAAAGCATTGGGCAACTTCATTGCTCTCGGCCAGCTCTTGAAATTCATCGCCGACGCTAGCGGGAAAACGGCGGGGCGTTTGATATGCCATTCGGTACACGCCTATGCAGGATCACGGTTAAGCCACCTTGTTACCCTGGCCAAGATCTGAGGCGTCTTACATGGACGACCTTCAGCAGAGGCAGGCATTCGAACAATTGGTGATCGAGGTTACCGCCTGCCGGAAATGCCCCCGAATGAATAAGAGCGAGCGGGTGTTTGGCTATTCATGCGGTGGGCTGAACGCATCGGTCATGTTTATCGGGGAAGCCCCTGGGCGCCTGGGCGCTGACGATACGCTGATCCCGTTCCACGGAGATCAGGCCGGCCATAACTTCGAAGGCTTGCTACTGCAAGTTGGTATTAATCGCTACGAAAGTTTTGTAACGAATGCCGTTCTGTGCAATCCAAAGGACGAGAAAGGGAATAACGCAACGCCGACAATAGACGAGGTCCGCAATTGCAGCGTATTTCTTCGGCGACAGCTCGACCTAGTAAGGCCCGGTGTCGTAGCAACCCTTGGCGCTGTGGCGCTCAAAGCGACTGAAATAATTGAGGCGCACGGACTGAGCATCGCCGATCACGTGCGTAAAGAGAAGAAATGGTACGGTCGGACGCTCATACCCCTATACCACCCTGGGCAACGTGCGCTCGTCCATCGGAGCTTCTCGAACCAGCTCTCGGACTATCAGGCGGTTGCTGAGGCGGTGAGCGGCAGGCGTCGGCGGAAAATGCGTTCCGGCGGAAAGTACTCTCCTAAGGTGGCCGCAATCGTTGAATTGATCCTCTCTCAGAAGCCGCGGATGAGCTACTTCGCTTTGCATAAGTTGTTCTACTTGATTGAAGTGGCGGCCCGTAAGGAGATAGGGAAGCGCCTTACGAATAGCTACATCGTTAGACAGAAGGATGGCCCGTATTGCGTTGACCTGCACCTTGCGAAGCTAAAGACCATGATGCCGACGCTATATGTTGACGTTCGGCATAGCAAGGTAAGTCTCACAGCGCAACCAGCGCGAGATCTATTCAATACGCAATCACACGACAGGAGCTTGCTAGACAAATTGGAAGAGCGAATAGTTATATCGATCGTGCGCCGCTATGGCGGATGCTCGGATGCTGAACTGAAGCGTCGGAGTTATCTCACGAGTGAAATGCGGGATATATTGCGGGCAGAGAAACGCGGACTCAGAAATATGTTCAACGTACCGCTTCTTCTTCCTACCCCGGAGGAGCTCACCCTCTGATAGTTAGTGCGTGCGACCTCTTCTTCTTATCGAATGAGGAGCCGTGCGCGGGCGGATGCGTATAGGGTGGAGGACAGCGCGGGCACGGCCGCCCCGCAGGATCCAAATCCGTACATTACGCCGTGAGCGTGAGGCTCAACCCGTCGACGGATGAGCGCCTCGGACTGATCGCGCCGCCCTGAACGATCCAGCGTGCCGCAGCTCTATGCGGCTTTTCTTACGCGCAGCTCGACGCGCATTCCGGCATGGCCGAGCATGTTGACGAGGGCGTCGAGGCTGAACTTGCTGATCTTGCCGCGCAGGAGGTCATTGAGCCGCGGCTGGGACACGCCGAACTGCTTCGCCGCCTCGCGCTGAGGCGTTCCGCGGGCAACATCGCGAATGCGCGACATGAGCTGCGCGCGGAGCATCAAATTCTCCGCCTCTTCGGGGGCGAAGCCGACGTCCTCGAAGACGTTGCCGCTGCCGCGGGTGCGCTTGAGTTTCTCGGTCATCGCTGCTTTCGCTCCTGTACCAAGTCCTTGAACCTGCTGCGCGCGAGCTCCAGGTCGGGCCTCGAGGTCTTGCGCGACTTCTTCTCGAAGGCGTGGAGCACGTACACGGCCTCCGCAAAGCGGGCGACGTATATCAGACGGTAGGCGTTGCCCGCCCGCACCCGGATCTCTCTGACCCCGAGCCCGACCGACGGCATCGGCTTCCAGTCCGAGGGGTCCTTGCCCTGCTGGACTTCCCACAGCTCGAAGCCTACGGCGCCGCGGGCCTCGCCCGGAAACCCTCGCACCCGCTCCCGGCTGTCGCCGAGCCATGTGATCGGCTTGAGCGTCATGATATCCAAAGCGAGATCACGAGTCAACGCACCGCTTGCAGGTTCTCGCGCGCGGCTCGCTTCCCGGCGAAGGAGGGCAGCCGGGTGACCGCCAGGGCGAGCGTCTTGTCCGACAGGTGCGCGTAGTGCTTCGAGGTGATGCGGGTGTCGGCGTGACCCAGCAGCTTGGAAATCGTGAGGAGGTCGACGCCGGCCTGCGCGAGGTGCGACGCGTAGGTATGGCGCAGCTCGTGGAACGCGACCGCGGGCAGGATCTTCGCCTTGCGGCAGGCCTCGGTCAGGGGCCGGACGTGGTAGTTCTTTCCCCATTCCCGCCCGTCGGCGCGCGTGAAGACCGGGGCCTCGCCGGTCTTACCGGCGAGCCGCGACTTGAACAGCGCCAGCCCTTCGGGGTTGAGCGGGATATGGCGAGGCCGCCCGGACTTGGACTCGGCGCCGACGTAGATCTGCGCGGTCCTGGTATTCACGTCGGCCGCGCGCAGCCGCGCCAGCTCTCCGTATCGCGCTCCGGTGAGAAGCGCTGCGCGCACCAGGGCGCGGAGATCGGCAGGGCAGGCATTGACCAGCCTGACCGCCTCGGCGTCGCTCAGGAACCGGATGCGCGCCTCGTCCGCCTTCGCGAAGGGCTTGACCTTGCGCCATGCGGTGTCGTCAGCCGCCAGGCCATCGTGGAACGCGCGATTGAGAAGCGCCTTGAGCACGTTCAGGATGCGGTTGGCGGTCGCCCGGCGGGCGCGTTTCTCGTCGGCGGTCTTCGGGGCGGGGCGGTACCTCGGCTTACGCTTGCTGCTGCGGAGCTTGGCGGGCTGGGATGCGAGCGCATCCAGCCACGCCCGCAGCCTCGGGGCGGCGACTGCTTCGAGCTTCAAGTCGCCGAGGGCCGGCAGGATGTGGGCGTTGATGACATGCTCGGTTTCGCGTACGGACTTCCTCTGCTGGCGGAACCACTCGAGATAGCGCTCCGCCGCCTGCTTGACGCTCGCGTCGCCCGCCAATCCGATCCCGCGCTGCTTTTCGCGCTGGCGCGCCAGCGCCCGGGCGCGGTCCTGCGCCTTGTAGAACGTGAGGACGGTTTCGCCGTTGGCGTCCACGTGGTCGTCGGCCCCGGCGATGAAATCCTGGCGATACTTGCCGTCGCCCTCGTAGGCCCGGCAGTACCAGGAGCCGCCCCGGGGCCCGCGCCGGTAGCCGAGCGCCACGCCCTCGGCGATGTTGAGCCAGTACGGTTGATGCCTGACTTTGAGCGCCGCCCTGGCGGTCCGCGTCCCGAGCTTGCTATCCTTTCGCGCTCCCGCCATGCCGTCCTCCCGTTCACATCTTACCAAACATTTACCAAACGGTCCGGGAAAAACAGCCCCGGACTTCGGTGGACGGAGTTCAGCTCTTACAGAGGGAAAACGGCGATCCAGCGACGTCCAGCAAGAGCCAGCCTATGGCCCTTTCACGGCGGTAACCGGGGTTCGAATCCCCGTGGGGACGCCATACTGACGCGGCGGATTGGAGCCTGCGAGACCCGCGCCCATCCGCTGATGTCATACGTACGGCGCCCGTTCTCAGTGATCGGCGTGAGCTTCAGCTTGTAGATAGCGATTGCGTGCCGGATCAGTTGGCGGAGCAATGGGATATTTCGCTTGTCCCGGACCATTTCGCTGAACCGCTTGAGTCGCTCCAGCATGTGAGCCTTCTTTTCCTCCAGCTTCTTCTCGTCGTACTGAGCCTCGGGCAAGCCGGATAGCTCCAAATTGAGCCGGTCGATTTCCCGGCCCAGCTCGTTGATCCGAGTCGCCACGGCCTGCGGGTCGTCAAGCGACTGCTCCGACAACGCGATCAGGTTTGCCTTCTGGCGCGTCTTGGCCGCGATTTCGGTTTCCAGCTTCTTCCGCAAGCCGGGGTCCCTCTTGAGCCGCGCCTTGCCATCCTCGACCGCTTTCCTAAAGGCCGCTGAGGCTCGCTCGGGAGTCAGAACGTCGCGCTCGATGTAGCCCATCAGCCTAGCGTCTAGCTCGGCCTGTCGCACTCGGGCGTTGTTCTTGCAGATCGTGTCGCCTCGACGGTTATTTGCGCTGCACACGTAGACCGCGACCAGCTTCCGCGTTCGGCCTGCGCCCATGGACATCTTGTGCGCGATCAGCGAAGCGCCGCACTCGGGGCACTGGAAGATACCGCTCAGCAAGTACCGCGAATGTCGCCCGGTCTCGGGGCTGCCATACTTGAGCGCGCCATCCTTCGCTTCGTGCCGCAGGTATGCCTTCGCCATCGCGTTGATCCGCTTCTGCGCCGCGTCCCAAAGCGGCTGCGGGATGATGCGCAAGTCCTCGCGGACAGTGCGAATGATCGCGTCCTTCTCCGACTGCTTGACGCGGAACTTGACGCCGCCCTGATCGCGCTCGTTCTTCATGCGCCCATAGACCAGCTCGCCGACGTAGCGCGGATTCCGCAGCATGTCGCGCACCGCGCTAGGTGCCCAAGAGCCTGACCCGCGCTTGCCTACCATCGGCTTTGCAGGGCGCAGTCCGCCGAAGAACTCTCGGGACTCGGCGCGATACCGACTGTCGCCGTTGGCTGCCTTTGCAATCGCTCGCGTACCGTAGCCCGCGACGAACATCGTAAACACCTGCTTGACTACCCGAGCCTGCGCCTTGTCGATCTCAAAATCCGTGTACAGGTGTACCGGCTGGCCGCTCGAATCCTTGCCCCAGTGCTTGACGTTGCGGTAGCCGAAGCAGACTCCGCCGCAGTTGCGCCCAAGCTTGGCGCGCTCGTCCAGTCCCTCGCGGGCATCTACGCTAGCTTTCTTGCGATGTTCGCTGTCGATGTGCCCCTGCACTCCGACAAGCAGCTCGGGAAAGTTTTCTTTCCGAATGACCTGCTTGGTCTTGTAGAAAACGATTTCGGCGCCTGTCGCCACGATCTGCTCAAGTAGCTGTAAGGCATGGCTGGCATTCCGAATCAGCCTTGATTGGTCGCGCACGATCAGCACGTCGAAGGCACGTGAGGCGGGATCAGGCGCTCGGCGCTGTCGCTCGCCTTCGACAATGCCAAGCGCAGCCTTCATGCCGTCGAGTCCAGGGCGGCTGATCGTCGCGCCGCTGATCTTCTCGTCCTTATAGACGTGATCGGGCTGGATTGTGAGGCCGCATTCCTCGGCCAGCTTCCTCGCGTTGCCCTCCTGAATCGCCGTGGATTTCAGGTCCGGGTCGCCGCTGTCGGCTCGTCGGCCCCGCTGCTCGTCGGACGTGCTCTTGCGGCAGTAGATGCCCGCTCGCGTTCCCGCTGCAAACTCAATTGATCGTTTCATGACTTCCCTCCTGATGTGATCGTGCGTTCGCTACGTTCAGCTTGACGGCCCGCTCGGGCATTCGCCCGCAACATCTGCATGAATTCCCAGGTCATGCCTTGCCGCAGGGGCCACGGCTTCGAGTACGGCCAGCGGCGCTCAGGACGCGCCTGAGATTCGTTGTTCCACATGGTCAGCCTCCCTTCACGAGCCGCAAGAGGACTGGCTTGGCAACTGGCGGTTTCTTCGGCGGCTGCAAGTTGAGAAATGCCAGCCGCGGTTTGGCGTAGAAAATGGCGAGCATGTCAGACCTCCTCACAGTGGCGGTTAGCAGGCCGAGCAAAGCGCGAATCCATGACCTGGGCGTAGGCTCGGCGTGCACAATCGGGATGGAACACGTCGGACAGCGCCTTGAGCTTGACCCCTGCATCGCGACAGGTACCCGCGAGCAGTGGAAACGCGATCATTGGTTGGTCGATCCGCTGTTGGCGCTTGCCGCAGTAGGCGCAGCGCGGTTTATCGGTAAGGTTCATATATCCCCCGATCTCGCGCTACTTGGCGCGAGTCATGCGGCCGTGCACGTGTGACCCGCCCCGTAGCCGCTCGACCTCGGCGATCACGCGCTTTGCGTCGCGGTCCGACATGCCGCCGAACTTGACGCCGCGCCCTGTGCGCAACATGTCGCGGTGGAGCGTGCGGGCGAAGCTCTTGATGTCGTCGGTTTTCATGGTCTTTCCCTCCGTTAGAGCGCCCGAAATCGAGCGCCACAACGTCATTCTAAATCACTGAAAACACAGCGAAAATGGTCCAATGTCCGGCGCGAAAGTGGCCCCAAATGTCGCCGAAATCGGTGCCGCCCGGCATACGCATGCACACGGCAAGCCGCGTTGCTGAAGCGCGGCTCGCGACGGCGGGGGACGTATGCCGGACGGGCTTTTGGAGAGAACCCCCGCCGCTGAGTAGCGGCCGGAAAGCGTGCGGTGCAGCTCGCCAGCGAGGACGCGATCCGGCCCATACTTTTTCTCGCTGGCGGGGTACATAGACTTACCAGCCGCGTTGCGCGATCAGGAAGCGAACAAGGCGCTCGCCGGCGCTGTCCTTCGGGCCGATCAGCACTTCGCCCACGGACACGCGGAAGCTGACCGTTACCTTGCCCTGATGATTTGGCTCGCCGATCAGCAAGTCGTCGCCCGAGTACTCAGTGTTGAGGCGGGCAAAGAGCGCCTCCTGCTGGTCCTTCGCAGCCTTGAATTCGGCAGTGTGTTTCTCGGATGATTCGCAGGTGCCGAAAACGCTCGGCGATTCTTCTGCACACTTCAATATGGCCGCGCCCCAGAGGTCGATAGGCCCAAATCCCTTGCTGGCAAGTTCGGTGCGACTCGCTGGACTCACCAGAAAGTCAACGCGGCTGGGGTCCTTCGGCGCGAGCGCCCACTTCCTGCCCATCAGAAACGTGATCGAGAATCGCAGTGATCGCTGGGCGTTCTCGAACCCGGGCTGTTGTCGGTCGAGCAATTTGCGCAGCTCCTTCATCCGCGCAATCGTGGTGCCGCCGTTCGTGGCTGACTCACGCAAGAGCGCGTCAGCGGTGAGGCGGCAGGCCTCGAACTTCGACATCGCGTCAACGCGCTTGGTCACAGCGACCGCTTCGCGCAGGAGCGCGACGAAGGGCGTCTGTGGAAAGGCGTCAGCGGGGTGCTTGAGCCGATCCTTTAGCCTCAGCTTCGGCTTGGTATCGGCTGGTTCGCCAGCCTTTGATTTGAGAGTTAGTTGCATCGTGTTTCCTCAGTTAAGTGCCTGATATCGCTCAGGATCGCCCCTAGCCGCTTCTCGGGCCATTTGGCGGGTTTGGGCCGGTATCGGGGCGAAAGTCGCTCAGAACGCATCCTGACGCTTCCTGACGCCTTTCCGGGGCCTCTACTCGCGCACCGCGAAATTGACCGACGGATTCGCCGCACTGAACTCTTTGTTCATCGAGCTGCCGAATTCCTTCGCCAGCTCGCCGTCTGCGGCCAAGACCCGGCGCAGGGCATCCCCATACGACAGCTTTTCCGCCGCGTGGGATTCCTGATAGGCCGCGACCAGCTCATCGACTCTCAGGTCGACCGGCGTGTTCTCCAGCATCTGCACTTCGTTCTCGATGTCGTGCATCTTCGCTTTCAACTGTGCGATTGCTTGCTGCTTGTAAGAAGACGTGCTCATGGTGTAGCTCCTAGTTGTTGAATGGGCTGAAGTCGTCGTATTCCGCGACATCACCTGCCCAGCCCAATTCGGCAAGGTGGTCGTCGCGTTGCTGCCGTGCCTCGGCAACGTTCATCACTTCTGCGCCTTTCACCATATCGACTGGCGTGCGCTGCACCGCGAGTAGCAGCGCGCCACAACAAGCGCAGGCCACGTCGTCATGGCCCCGGCTGGGATGCGACACAGTATCTTTAGCCTGCCCCGTGCGTCTTTCGAGCTGCCTCAGTTCGTTTAGCAAGATGCGGTTATCGACCAGAGTGATCGCTGAGGTCGCGAACAAGGGGAGGCACTGCAGGAACACGTCAGACGTGGTGCGCTCCGATTGCTGGTAATAGATGCCGGCGCTCTGGAACGCGGACACCACGAAACCCGCTGCATACTTGTCACCAGTGACGCGCTGCAAGCCGTAACTCTTGAGCACGTCCGCGCACTCGCCTACTACGACGCCTGGATCGAACGGCGGACGCCAACTGCGCGCTACGTCCAAGACGACGCGCTGGCCCTCGGCATGAGCGATACCCAGGCCGAAGCTGTCTTGAGAGCCCCCTGATGGGTCGGCGTAGGCGATATAGGACGTACCAGCCTTGGGCGGCAGCTCGTACACGCCCTCGGGGGTGGCCGCGCTGATCCATGCCGGATCGAGGAAGGCTTCCAGATCGGAACGCCATTCAGCGCCGTACTCGGCCGCAGCCGCAGCAGGGTCGTCGGCGTAAGCCTGCTCGATGACGGATTCGGGGACAGTCGGATTGAAAGCCTGAGTCGATCCACGGAACACCAGCACCGGGTCGCCGTCCCTCCCGAAGTGCTGATCGAAGGAATCCCACAGCAAGCCACGGCGGCTGTATGGGGTGGAGATTCCCAAGAGCAAGCTGGTAGGAATCGTGCTCATTGCTGGCCTAATCGCAGCGGCTAGCTCGTAGTCGGGTGTCGCGCTCTCGTCGCTGCGGAAGAAGGCCAGTTCGTCCATCACACAGCAGATCACGGTGCGACCACGCACAGAACGGTACGAACTCGTATGGACTTCGATGCTGACCCCGCTCGATAGATCGACGGACTCAGCGCCGATGCGTGTAATCATCCGGCGCAGCATCGGGACTTCTTGCAGCATCGCCTGAACGTACTTCATCAAGACCTGGGCTTGCCGCCGGTCAGTCGCCAGAAGCATGACCACGCCGCGCTCGCCTGGGGACAAGAAGGCTGTGTAGTCCACAAAAGCCGCTAAGTAGGTTGCGATGAGGGCTGCGATGTAGGATTTGCCGCCCCGACGGCCTGCGATGATCCAAGCCTCTTTCGCTGGCTTGGTGGGCGGTGTCGTGCGTCCGGTCAGTTCTTGGTACAACTCCCGCTGGTGTCGCGTCATAGGCAAGCCGAACAGCGCCTTGATGACGACTCTCCAACTGCGCCAAGTGGCAGGATCACGGAAGAAGGGGCCAAAGAGCAGCGGATCGCGCATGGCGTCAAGCAAGGTCACGACCGGCTGGTGCGATGGACGGTACTTGATCCGCAGCTTTTGCAGACGAAAGAGGCTCATCGCTGGCCTCCAATTCGGTCAGGCTGGGAGGGGTGCCTGGAATTCATGTGGACTGATGCCCTAATAGGCGCTGTGCCGTCTTTTTGCTGTAGCCTCGGGCGGTCTTGGCGCGCAGGTACTCGTCGAGGTCGGGCACAGCTTGAACACGGCGACCTAAGCCGAGTGCACGCAGGATTTCGCGCTCATCAGCCGCGATCCGCCTGTAAGCGTCAACGGCGGGGCGTAACTCGCCGCGTCGGAACGCTCCGCCTCCTCGCTCGATCTCGGACCATGCCAAGAGCGCGAGAAGGTGAAGCCGCGCCGCTTGGTCTACGTAGGTCGCGAGAGGCGGGGTTAGTGCATCCTCGCCGACGTGCGCGCGTAGCTCGGCAATGCGCTCGGCGTACCGTTTCCCGAGGGTGGAGCGCAGGTCGAAGCGCCCAAGGCGGAGCGTGCTGCTATCCCCGCCGTGCTTCACTACCACGCTGCGTCCGCGACCGTTCTTGGCGCTGGCCTCATTTCTCACTGGTACAAGGCGCTTGCCGCCTTCGGGATCGAGCCTGTGACGGCGCGTAGGCTTGCCGGGGATCGAATCGGCCCAGTCCTTGAACGACTTCCTCGGCTTCTGGCTCGACTTCGAGCGCAGTCGTGGGGTACTCGCGGCCTGCCTACGGGTCAGTTTCACTTGTCCTCCCGAGGCAGTACGGCGCTCTGGGCCGGGGCGGGACTCCGAGGGGAACCGCCACAAGGCCCATGGGCGCGCAGCGGGCCTACCTCTATAGAGAATTGCGTACCCCAGGAATTAGCAGGTATGGCGAGAAGAAGTGCGGCGAGCAGGAGGGCGACGACAAGGCGTGTATCTGCGTGCCCCTTGTGTAACCAAGTGCAACGCTTCGTCAATCTGACGCGCCGTTTCTGGGGTCTTTCGTCGGAATTTCGGGGTGAGCTTCTGGTGCTTTCGGTGGCAGCGGGAACTGCCAAGGCGGGAATCGTGATGCTCTTGAGGGCATCTGGTGGGTCTGGTGATCGTCGCTTTAGCTTCAGCATGTCATGCCTCCTGCTAGGGGTAGAAATCGTCCGGGTAAGAGTTGAAACTGTCCGGGTAAGGGTAGAAACCGTCCGTGTACTGGTAGAAATCGTCCGGGTAAGGGTAGATTCTGTCCGTGTAAGCACACAGCTTTCCTTGACTGAACAAGGGGTTGCAAGACCTGCAAAGCTTTTGAAGTTTGAAAGTTAAAAAGAGCGCGCCGTGCGCCTTCGCTGGCGCTGCGGCGAACGCACGGCGCTTGAAGCTGCACTTCCTTCTCATGCAGTAGCCTCCTTGGAAGTCAGCTTCAGCCTTGGCCGTTCGACGGCCTTGCGCTGCCGGACGGTGAACATCACGCTGTCCACCTTGCCGCGCTTTCGGTCGGTGCGACCTTGGCGCACAGGCTTGTACCGGACGCGAAGTTCTGTCGTCTTGTTGATGTCCTTGATCGCTGGTTCGAGAATATCCGGCTCGAATTTCCACCAGTCCATCTTGCGAGCCTGGATTACGCGGCACAGATCTTGATAAGTGACTCGGTGTTCGTTCTTGGCGGCTTTCCGTCCGACACACTTGCGCAGGAGCATGTAGAGCAGCACGGCTCGCGGCGAGCGAAGCTGCAACATCGGGGGGTACAGCTCGCGGTACGTGTCGAGTCGGAGCAGGTACGGTTTCAGCTTCTCGTTGAGCTGCAAGCTGATGACGCCCGTTTCGTCGTCCAGCCAAGCAACGGCCATTGCTGGAATCCAAAACGTCTTGCTGCCGTCACGGACGGTCAGGACCGTGCTCGCAATTTCGTTAAGTAGAGCCACCACCTGACGGCGCGACATGTGATACCTGAGGCCCAAGGCGCGGGAGAGGTCAGTTGAGTTCGTGGTGAACTCCGCCAGTTGCCTGTCCCACTTCGCCCGGACGCGAAACAGCAGAGCAAGAACAATCCGCATCGCGTTGAGCGAACCCAGGCTCGGTGCGATGTCGGGCCGGTTTCTTAGGCGTAGCCGGGATTTTGGTTCTGGCCTCAGCGAATCAACGTGGTTGCTCAGGACTGCCGTGGCCAGCGGCGGGCGGTGCTTGCTGGCGTCGTCCTTATTTTTCTGGTTATCTCGAACGACAACCCGCTGCGTTACCTCGTCCAGCTCGGCCTCGTCGTCAGCGCCGAGGTCATCGTCGGCGTTGACGGTCCGTTTCCGCAGAAGACCCTTCGCCATCCGTGCTAGCTCGGGTGGGTAGCCGGGAAACTCTGATTCGAAGCTCATTTGACGACTCGCAGTTGCGGCTTCCGCCTGTAGGGCGCAGGCCGATGCCGCAAGAGCAACCGACGCGGTGGACGCAAGGCATCCTCGACCAACAGATTTGCTAGCGCGTCGATGAGCTTTTCTTCAGCGTCCATCGCGTGACGGCGTTCAAGGGTGGCGCGTCGCTGTTTCAACTCTGCTGGACCACGATTGAGGAGGCGCAGCATCGCGCTCACCGTGCAGCGCGACGCGGCAGGATGCGGGGACCGCCGCGCAGCGCGTAGTGCGAGATCAATTGGTGGATGTTCGCGTCGCTGAATAGGGCGATGCGATGGGCGGAGTCCTGCACCGCTGGCGTAACGACTCCAGCGACTACAAGCCGACGTAGGCTCTGGCGCGAGATGCCAAGTCGGCTAGCGGTTTCGCTCGCCGTGTAGAGCAGTTCGCCGTGTGCTTCGATTGTCCGCATTCTGACCTCCTTTTGGGATGTCCCATAAGGAAAGGCCCGGCCAGAGCATGTCTGGTGCGGGCCTTCGCGGTCAAAATGCGATGCGTGAGATTGTCAATTTACCATATTGCACGGTCGCGCGCAACAGGCTCGACCTTACCGCGATCCCCTCTATGAGCTGAGTGCACAAGCACCGAGCGCGATCTTGCGCGCTTCGGTCGCTACTGCTCAATCACGAGCGAGACACCAGACAAGCCGTGCCAGTTGTCGCAATATTGGCGAATATGCAGCGGCGGGTTGCCGGGCAATTTAGACTTCCGAAGATGCTGTGCGCATAATTAGCGTCCATGACAGCAAGCGAGGATCGCAAACATGACGCTAAAGGAATTTTTAGGCGCGACGTTCTCGGACACTGGTCGTCCGAACGACCAGGGGGTGCTATTAAGTCAGCAATATAAGAAACTGCACGAAGCATTTGAGCGGTTCGGCCATCACGTCGCGAACTGCGGCGTAGACCCGCAATTCTTTGCGCAGGACGTGAAGGCTGATACCTCAACGCTCAATAACGCGCTCCTCACTCTGACCGTATTTGGGGGGACTCAAATCCGGCTGTGCTTTGACGCGATCCAGTCCAAGCAAGACGTTCGGGGCAAGGTAACTTGCTTCTTGCTTCGTGGCTACGACATTGCTCAGGACGGCGAACAGGCGAAACGGCGAGAATTGGGATCTTGGGAGTTTGCAGAGGATGGTCAGACAGATATTGGCTTAAGCAAGGGCGATCCTCTCAAAATGACTGAACCAGCGGAGGCCGTAGCCCTTGCCGTAGGTGTCTTGCTCGCGGCCTATTCAGAGAAAGGGGTCGAGGCCGTTTCCAAATGACCGCAACCGCAACCGGATCGGCCCCGCCGCGAGGATCGCGCCTTAGGCGCACGCTCCTGTCAGCTAATGAAGACGCCATTTAATGTAACCAAGTCCTAATTAAGAAGGACGCCCAGACGATTACGATTATTAGCGCGACTGCCGTCCACCATATGATGTCGTACTTCCGCCTTTCCTTTGGCGTCACTGCGAGTTCGCCGCTGTGCGTTGATTTCGGTTGGAGCACTTGAAGCTCGCTACCGCAATAGCGACACCTGTGGGCATCGGCGCGGACAAATTCTGCACACTGCGGGCACTTACGCATACCTTCGCGTAGTGCGCGGCGGTCGAGTTCAGCTTTGTCCGGACTCGCCGCAAGTGCAATCAAACCTCCGATGATTGGCGACAGCATGAATGCGAGAAAGAAGAAACCGGCGCCGCTTCTGCCTTTCTTATCTGCGTAAATACCGACGGCAGCGCACAGCCCAATCCAGAATACTATGAGTAGAAACACGTCCATTCGAACCCCCCAGTGCCACTTAGCTTAGACCATGATCTGGGGACCGAAAAGCGCGCTCGCAATCATCAACGGGGAGAAGGCCGAGCCTCGCGCACGGCGGGCGCTCCGAGCCGGGGTAGGTCGTCCACCCCGCCCGGATGCGTTGCGTAGCGGGCCTCCTGAGCGATCCTCGGGCCGATCTACGCGGCCTCCCGCATGGCCTCTCGGAGCGCAGTCCCGAAGGGTATTTCGATTGCCGCGTGAGTCTCGAATCCCCTGTCATCTTTCGCCGTTATGGAGCCAGGGATCTTCGGCGTAATGGAGCCAGTTTC
>JADEYI010001154.1_pt1 | contig 23036 bp, 23 predicted proteins | sample 8542331 | NCBI WGS metagenome assembly JADEYI01 (sample SAMN16510988, study PRJNA670497) | mine drainage metagenome | isolation source: biofilm near Copperflume 1 | place: Germany: Marsberg coppermine Kilianstollen | collected 2018-02
GTCAGGGCGCCTACGGCTATCAGGTCACCGATAAGAATCTTTTCTCTGGGTTTAAATTGCAATATTCACTCACCTTCCCCACGGCCCTTGCTCATTTCAACTGGCAGTTGGGCATCCATAAAATCTCTTTTGGTGTGCAGTCTACTTATTATGCATTTATGCCCGGTAACCTGACGCCCAGCTCCGCCCTTTCTAATGTGCAGCCAATTAATATTGACCAGCAGAGGTCGCTGGAAAGTGGCGTTTTTTTAGGGGACGGCATTTCGCTTGATCCCCAGAATTTTTTGGAGGCTGGGGTAAGGGTCTCTGTGTTCAATTCCATAGGCCCAGGCCAGATCAATACCTATCAACCGGGTTTGCCCTTAGAAACTTATAACCAGATCGGCACCACACAGGTCAATGGCATTTACAAAACGTACCACGGTGTGGAACCGCGGCTTTCATTGCGGCACAGTTTTTCCGAAACGGCCTCTATTAAAGCGGGCTACAACAGGATTTACCAGTACATGCAGTTGGTCTCCAACACGGCCGCCATTACACCGGTGGATATCTGGCAGCCCAGTAACAATTTTTTCAAACCGCAACAGGCTGACCAGGTTTCAGTCGGCTATTACCGGAGTTATAAAAATCACCTTTTCGAAGCATTCATTGAGGGCTTTTACAAAGAGATCGCCAATGTGCTGGACTTCAAAGACGGGGCGCAGTTGATTTTGAACAACCATTTGGAAACGGATTTGCTGCAAGGCAAATCCCGGATGTACGGGATAGAATTTTCGATCACAAAAACAGCGGGCCGGTTTTCGGGCACGTTCAATTATACCTACTCCCGATCCTTGCGGACATTTGCCAGCCCGATCTCCGATCAGAACATCAATAACGGCAAAGAATACCGCTCCAATTATGACATACCCAATAACCTTAATATTTCGTGGAAGTATGACATCAACAGGCGTTTATCGTTCACCGGAAATTTTACGTACCGCACCGGCAGGCCGATCTCTTACCCGCTACGAAGCCTTACCGTAAACAATGTTCCGGTATTGGATTTTTCAAACCGGAACCAATTCAGGATACCTGATTATGACCGGTTGGATATTGCCTTTGTTCTTGAAGGCAACCACAAGCGCCACAAGATCTGGGGCGGCAACTGGGCCTTGTCTTTTTACAATGTGTACGGGAGGAAGAATCCGTATTCCGTCTTTTTTCAGAATACGGGCAGTACGCAATCCTATGGATCGGGGGCCTCGCAATACAATGTTACCGGACCCGGCACTTTTCAAGCCCATAAACTTTCGATCATTGGCACCATCTTACCTTCGCTCATGTATTCCCTCAAATTTTAATTATGAGAATGTCTCCGTTGACCATATTGGTAATTTTGATTTCAGGCGCCTGCATTGATCCATTCCATCTTAATGTTGGCGGAAACTCAAAGCTACTTGCTGTGGATGGGATGATCACCACGGCTCCGGGTCCTTATGCTGTTAAATTGGTATGGTCATCCAATGTGGGCAACATCCTGGCGCAGGCGGTTCCTGTAAGTGATGCAACGGTCACGCTCTTTGACAACCAGGGATTGAAGGAAAAACTTAGCTATCAAGATTCCGGAGTTTATAAGACCAGTGCCAGTGGAATTCAAGGCGTGGCTGGAAGGACCTATCACATCGAGATTACCACCGCTGATGGACAGCGTTATTCATCAATACCAGAATATTTAGCACCACCCGGAACGATCGACAGCCTGTATTTTGAATTTAAATATGGTGAAGCCATTGTGAATGGAGTGCCTATACCGGCAGACGGTTTCAATATTTATGTGAACGCAAAGGGCAACTCCACGCAAAGCATTTTGCGGTGGAGATGGCAGGGAACGTATAAGGTTTTCACCCACCCCGAATTGGAATATAGCAAATTTCCCTTGATGCCGGAACCCTATGCTCCTGCGCCATGTAGTGGTTATATATGCATCGATACAATTCCACTAAAATGTTTTGCGGTAAGGCAAGTAAGCCCGTGTAAATGCTGTACCTGCTACATTACACAATACCAGGATGTGCCGTTTCTCTCGGATAACCTTTTTGGTGGCAATACCTTCGAAAAATATAGGGTAGCATTCATCCCTTTCGCGACAAGAAACTTTTTTGAGAAATATTATTTACAAGTTCAACAATTCACCTTAACTACGAACACCTATCAATTTTGGAAACTCGTTCAATCCCAAATTACAGGCGCTACCAATTTATTCCAACCCCCGATCGCAAGGATTAAAGGGAACATTGTGTCTACCTCGGGCAGCACTTCAGCCCTTGGCATTTTCTCCGCTTGTGGTGTCGCACAGAAAACGATTTGGATTTACAGAAATGATGTGCCGTACACATTTTCAGATCCTATTATTAGAGAAAGTTGCCAAATATTAGACCCTACATCCACGATACAAATACCTCCCTTCTGGAATTAAATGCATAATGCAATGAAGAAATCGCATTTATCCTTTTCGAATAGAATTTTTATCAACCGAAGATGAGAACATCTCCGTTGACCATATTGGTAATTTTGATTTCAGGCGCCTGCATTGATCCATTCCATCTTAATGTTGGCGTAAATTCAAAGCTACTTGCTGTAGATGGGATGATCACCACAGCTTCTGGCCCTTATTCTGTTAAATTGGTTTGGTCATCCAATGTGGGCGACATCCAAGCGCAGGCGGTTCCTGTGGTTGGTGCAACAGTCACGTTATTTGATGACCAGGGATTGGCCGAAAAACTAAGCTATAGGGATTCTGGGGTTTACCAGACCAGTACCAATGGAATTCAGGGCTTGGCGGGAAGGACCTATCACATCGAAATTGCCACATCCGATGGACAAAGCTATTCATCAACACCAGAATATTTAGCTCCACCGGGAACGATCGACAGCCTGTATTTTGAATTTAAATATGGCGAATCCATTGTGAATGGTTTGCCTGTACCAGCAGACGGTTTCAATATCTATGTGAACGCAAAGGGCAACTCCACGCAAAGCATTATGCGTTGGAATTGGCAGGGAACCTTTAAGGTTTTTGCACATCCTGAATTGACATATGGAGCACTTATCATGCCGCGGCCCTATAATCCCCTTCCCTGCAGCGGTTATGTATGCATCGATCCAAATCTGTTAAAATGTTTTGCGGTAAGGCCAGTACGCCCGTGTGAATGCTGTATCTGCTACGTAAAAGAATATCAGGACGTACCTTTCCTTTCGGATAACCTTTTTGGTGGCAATACCTTCGAAAAGTATCAGATCGCCTTCATCCCCTTTACGGCAAGAAATTTTTATGAAAAATACTATTTGCAGGTTCAGCAATTCACCTTAAATACAAATACCTATCAATTTTGGAAGCTGGTAAAATCGCAGATCACAGGCAGTACTAATTTATTCCAACCACCGATCGCTGTTATTAAAGGGAACATTGTATCTACCTCGGGCAGCACTTCGGCCCTTGGTATTTTCTCGGCCTGCGGAGTGGCACAGAAAAAAATTTGGATTTACAGAAATGATGTGCCGTACACATTTTCAGATCCGCTAATAAGGGATGATTGTCATGTCGTAGATCCTAGCTCCACTTCACAAATACCTCCCTTCTGGAATTAAATGCATAATGCAATGAAGAAATCGCATTTATCCTTTTCGAATAGAATTTTTATCAACCGAAGATGAGAACATCTCCAATAACCATCCTGTTCCTTTTCATCAGTAGTGCGTGCATCGATAGCTTTACCCTGCATCCCGGTGGAGTGGCAAAGCTACTTGCCGTAGATGGGATGATCACCTCGGCTCCTGGTCCGTATACAGTGAAACTTTTTTGGACGTCAACGGTGGTCACCTCATTGGGCTTTTTAGGAACGCTTAGCACACTGCCAACGCCAGTAACGGGGGCGCAGGTCACTATTTTGGATGACCAAGGCATGAGCGAAACACTTCAAGAGCTTGGTCGAGGAGTTTACAAAACTGATAGTACCGGTGCCGGAATTCAGGGCATTCCTGGACGGACTTATCACGTGGAGATTGTCACTCCTGATGCACAAAAGTACGCTTCAGTCCCTGAGTTTTTAGCTCCGCCCGGAACGATCGACAGCTTGTATTTTGAGTTTAAATCTGGTGAAGCGATTGTAGGAGGGGTACCCGTTCAGGCAGACGGTTTTAAAATCTATGTAAATGCAAAGGACAACGCACAAAATAGTCTGCTCCGATGGAATTGGACGGGCACCTATAAAGTTTTTTCGCATCCAGAACTTGAACAAATACCATTGGGTCACTGTTGCCCGCCGAGCCTTTTACCAGAGCCCTGCAGTGGTTATGTATGTGCCGATACCGTCTGGTGCCAAACCGTTAAACAAATAAGACCTTGCCACTGTTGCATTTGCTACATTACGGAAACACCTTCTGTCCCCTTTCTTTCGGATAATGTTTTTATTTCCAATACTTCCTTTCAGCATTATCCAGTAGCCTTCCTCCCTTTTGTGGCGCGCAATTTTTTGGAGAAATATCATTTGGAAGTGCGCCAGTTAACAGTCTCCCAAAGCACCTATCAATTTTGGAAACTGGTTCAATCGCAAATCAATGGCGCCAGCAATTTATTTCAACCACCAATCGCGAAAATAAAAGGAAACATTGTTGATGCTTCCGGCAATACCGTACTTGGTATTTTCTCCGCGTGCGGGGTAGCCCAGAAAGTTATTTGGATTTATCGGAACGATGTGCCATTCAGTTTTGAAGATCCCTTAATTAGAGAACATTGCCAGGCATTGGACCCTACTTCCGTTACACGTATCCCTTTATTTTGGAATTGAGGGAAGGGAAAGTTTCTCGATTAATTCTGCTATAGGTTTAGCAAAAGGAAAATAATGGTCTGGAATCGACCCGGTGAAGCCCCATCCTTTGCCATTGATGTAAATTTTAACGAAGACGATCTTGCTTACACGAACGTTATGAAGTTGAAATTCCCTGTTCGAATCATGAATTGAAGCAAGCTTTCTGACCTTTTCAATGGCCAGTTTTGAGAAATCGTCAACTAGGGTTGAAAATCATAAAATTTAATTTGTAAATTTCCTTGACCAAAAGGTAATTATTAACCTAAATTAAGATGAAATAAATTCATCTCTGTGGTCATCGAACAAAGTCCAGTTAACTTCAGATTTTTAAATTATTCTTTATGCATGTAAAAATTAAAGTAAAGGTCAACGGCATGGAGCATGTTCATGAAGTTGAACCCCGATTGCTCTTGTCGCATTTCTTGCGCGATACGTTGCGGCTCACCGGTACACATATTGGTTGCGATACCAGTGGCTGCGGAGCCTGCACCGTTCATGTTAATGGTAAGGCGGTTAAAAGTTGCACACTTTTGGCTGTACAAGCGGATGGTTGCGAGGTATTGACCATTGAAGGGCTTTCCACTAACGGAACACTGCACCCGCTCCAGGAAGGTTTCCATCAAGAGCATGGTCTTCAATGCGGTTACTGCACACCCGGCATGATCATGACGGCTGCCGATTTGCTAAAAAATAGTCCGAAACCTACTGAAGAAGAGATTCGACATGCCTTGGAAGGCAATATTTGCCGATGCACGGGTTATCATAACATTGTGAAGTCTATTCAATATGCGGCCGAAAGAATGTAAACAGTAAAACTATGAGTGCTACAACTTCTTATATAGGAAAATCGGTAAAGCGTGTGGAAGACAAACGCTTTATCACGGGAAAAGGAAAATATACAGACGATATCATTTTAGCAGGTATGGTTCATGGTGCTTTTGTCCGTAGTCCACACGCCAATGCGAAAATCAAAAAAATAGATATCAGCAAAGCGAAAGCGATGCCCGGTGTCATCGCAATTTTTACGGGAGCCGATGTGGCCGCTATTAATGGCGTGCCGTGCGGATGGCAGGTTAATTTTAAAAATGGAGATACCATGAAGGAACCCAAGCATCCTTTGTTGGTCGCTGATCGAACTAAGCATGTTGGGGATCCTGTCGCTTTTATCATCGCTGAATCCCGCGAAGAAGCTAAGGATGCTATTGAGATGGTTTCGGTTGACTACGAAAAACTTTCGTGTGTTACCAATCCCGCGGAGGCAGTAAAACCCGGTGCGCCATTGGTTCATGATGACGTGCCCAACAATATTTGTTTTGATTGGGAATTAGGTAATCCGAAATCTGAAGTAGAGGAAGCCCTATCGAAAGCTTCTCATGTCACTACGTTAGATTTTGTGAACCAACGGCTTGTTCCTAACGCGATGGAACCGCGCTCTTACATTGGCTCTTATGATGAGACCAGTGATAAGTACACCTTATATACAAGCACGCAAAACCCTCACCTGATTCGATTGTTAATGTGTGCATTTGTGCTGGGCATCCCGGAGCATAAAGTGCGTGTGGTTGGGCCGGATGTTGGGGGAGGATTTGGAAGCAAAATTTATCATTATACGGAAGAGGCCTTAGTGACCTGGTGCTCTAAAGAAATCGGAAGGCCAATCAAATGGACGTCCGAACGGGCAGAAAGCTTTCTTCTCGATGCTCATGGTCGCGATCATGTGACCAAAGCCGAGATGGGTTTTGATAAAGACGGGAAAATCTTGGCGCTTCGCGTTAAAACATTCGCCAACTTGGGTGCCTACCTCTCTACATTTTCTACGTGCGTTCCCACCTACCTGCACGGAACTCTTTTGCAAGGACTTTATACCACGCCTAAAATAAATGTAGATGTCACTGGGGTATTCACGCACACCAATGCAGTGGATGCGTATCGTGGTGCTGGTCGTCCCGAAGCTACTTATATCTTAGAGCGGCTCCTCGATTTGAGTGCGCTTGAAATGAATGTTGATCCTACCGAATTAAGGTTCAAGAATTTTATTCCACCCTTCGATGGCGTCAAGCAACCGGGCTATCAGACTCAGGTGGCTTTGCAATACGACAGCGGTAATTACCATGGGGTGCTGGAGAAAGGATTAGAAATTTTAGATTACAAGAATTTCAGAAAACAACAAAAGGAATCTGCCAAGAACGGAAAATTGTTGGGTGTCGGTTTCTCTACCTACATTGAAGCGTGTGGTATTGCGCCCTCTGCGGTGGTTGGTTCGCTAGGAGCAAGGGCTGGTTTATATGAAGTAGGGCAGGTACGGGTTCAACCTACCGGAAAAGTGAGTGTGTTTACCGGCTCCCATTCTCATGGACAAGGTCACGAAACTACTTTTGCGCAGGTGGTGGCGGACAAACTCGGAATTCCCATGGAAGATGTTGACATCATTCATGGTGACAGCGATACGGTGGCTTTTGGAATGGGCACGTATGGATCTAGAAGTTTGGCGGTAGGTGGTTCTGCGATCGTAAAAAGCATTGAAAAGATTGTAGAGAAAGGAAAGAAGATAGCAGCACACAAACTGGAAGCCAGCGAACAGGATATTGAGTTTGTGGATGGGAAATTTACGATTAAAGGGACAAGTAAATCATTGAATTTTGCAGAGATTGCGTTGACGGCATACGTGCCTCATGTCTATCCTGCGGACTTAGAGCCTGGACTTGACTTCAGTAGTTTTTACGATCCTAAAAATTTTACATATCCATTTGGCTGTCACATTGCCGTGGTGGAAATCGATAGGGAAACCGGAAAGGTTGATTTGAAACGTTTTATTGCCGTTGACGATGTGGGCAATGTCATTAATCCAATGATTGTGGAAGGCCAGATTCATGGCGGTGTGGCACAAGGAATGGGGCAAGCCCTTCTTGAAGGAGTGGAGTATGATGAAGACGGGCAGATTTCCAATGGATCCTATATGGATTATTGTATGCCTCGTGCCGATGACTTTCCAATGTTTGAAACGGCAAGCCAGGTCACCCCTTGTCCGCATAATCCGCTAGGTGTAAAAGGTGCGGGTGAAGCGGGTTGCATCGGTTCAACGCCTGCCGTGGTCAATGCCGTGATCGATGCCTTGTGGAGCAGTGGAAAGAAAGTTAAAGACATTCGCATGCCATTAACGCCAGAGCGTGTTTGGAAGGCCATGAACTAAATCTATAAATCTAAAATCGCAAATCTTATGATTCCTTCATCTTTTTCCTATCAAAAAGTAAATTCAGTTGCCGAAGCAATTAAAGCGCTTTCTTCAGGCGAGGCTAAAATTTTAGCTGGCGGACATAGCCTTATCCCTACGATGAAACTTCGACTGAACTCACCTTCCAAGTTAGTGGACATTGGTGCGTTGGCCGAATTGCGCGGAATAAAAGAGTCAGGCGCAGAGATTATTATTGGTGCGGCAACTACCCATCAGGAGATTGCTACAAATAAAATAATTCAAAGCAAGTTGCCCTTATTTGCTCAAGGTGGAAATTCGATTGGAGATGTTCAGGTGAGGAACAAAGGCACAATAGGAGGGAGTCTTGCTCATGCTGACCCTGCTGCTGATTGGGCTGCGATCGTTTTGGCATCGGATGCTACCATTGAAGTCCAGGGCGGAAAAGGCACAAGGAAAATAAAGGCGACCGGATTTTTTAATGGCATGTTTAGTACGGCTTTGCAAGACGATGAAATTATCACTGCGGTACATGTTCCCCTTGCAGTTGGAAGCAAGGGATCGTACGCTAAATTTCCTCAACCCGCATCGCGTTTTGCCATTGTGGGTTGCGCGGTAATGAAAATGGCCGATGGAAAAGTGAATATTGCTTTCACCGGAATTTCTAATTGTGCTTTTCGCGACCAGGCTGCCGAGAAGGCCATTTCAGGAAAAAAAATAGATGCTTCCACAATTGAGTCAGCAAGCAAGGCGGCCGTGGAGGGTGTCAATATCTTGAGTGATCATTACGCTTCCGAAAAATACAGAAAGCATCTGGCTAAAGTCTATTTGAAAAGAGCGTTGCTAGCGGTATCCTAGCGCCTTTATTAAATAGCATCTGCTCGCTGAAGTTTTAAATGGTTGAGTTGAAGTACGTCTGTAGGTGTGCCTTCATTCTTTACTTTGCCATCTTCAAAAAGGATCACGCGCTTTGACATCTTCACCACCTCCGTGATGTCGTGGCTGACGAGTATAGTAGTAAGTTTATAGTGCTGATGAACTTGCAAAATATAGTCTTGAAGTTTGGCTTGCATTTCCCGATCCAAGGCCGATAGCGGTTCGTCAAGCAGAAGCAGTTTAGGCTTTCTGATGAGTGCCCGGGCTAATGCGATCCGCTGCTTTTGTCCCCCGGAAAGGAGTTGGGGTTTTCTGTTTTGGAGTTCACTTAGCTCCGTCAGGTTCAATAATTCATCCACCACTGCTTTGGGTTGTCCTTTTTCCAAAGCAAATTCCAGGTTGCCCCGTACCGTCATGTTTGGGAAAAGTGAATATTCTTGAAAGACAATGCCGATGTTTCTGGATTGTGGCTTTAGGTTAATCTTTTTGCTGCTGTCAAACCACAGTTCGTCATCCACATCGATCTTTCCATTTTCCGGTGTGGATAGTCCGGCTAACATGCGTATGACACTGGTTTTTCCAGCCCCTGAGGGACCGTAAATGGTCACTAATTCCCCTGGTTTAATTTCGGCCTGAAAGCGCAGATTCATTTGCCCATTCGCACCCAAAAGTTTTTTTTCGATTGCAATTTTGATCATGGCAAATAGTGTACTTTATGCATTCGTTGATTAATCCCATAAACGATCACAAGCACTACAAAGGAGAAAGCCAGAAGGATGATGGAATAGATATTGGCTTGATGGTAGTTCATCGCTTCAACTTCATCGTAGATCGCTACTGAAATGACACGCGTTTCCTTCGGGATATTTCCACCTACCATTAACACGACACCGAATTCCCCAACGGTGTGTGCGAAAGTAAGAATAACAGCGGTTAGAAGAGAGGTTTTCATGTTGGGGATTAACACTTTTATCAAGGTGGTAAGTTTGGTTTTACCCAGCGTGTAGGCAGCTTCACTTAATGCCATTGGCACCATTCGAAAACCAGCCTGTAGTGGTTGAACCATAAAGGGCAAACTGTAAACCATCGAGGCAATGACCAATCCGGGAAAAGTGAAGACCAGCCGGATATCAAAATAGTGATCAAGAAATTTCCCTACGCTATTTTCGGGACTGAATAAGAGGAGGAGATAGAAGCCTAGAACCGAAGGCGGAAGTACGATAGGCATGCCCACTAATGCTTCGACTAGTACTTTCCATCTAGCTCGGCTGAAGACAAGCCAATACGCTAAAGGAATACCTAGCACAAACAATAGCATGGTGGTGACGGTGACAAGTTTTAAGGTAAGCAGGAAAGGCTCAAAATCAAGCATTTCTATTTCGGTTTAGAAAAGCCAAAATAACGAAGAATGTCCGTAGCTTGTTTACGCTCTACAAATTGTTGAAAGGCATGTGCCAACTCATTTCCACGAGCGTGGCTTGTGATTACAAAGCCTTGCACCAGTGGTTGGTGGCTTGATTCGGGGATAAGAAAATATTTTCCGTTTTCTTTTTTCATCGCTGGTGACAGCGCCAGGGATAAGGCAATGATCCCAATGTCGGCAGCACCGGTAGTAACAAACTGTGCGGTTTGCGAGATGTTTTCGCCCAACACTAATTTGCTTTTTATCGCTTCCATCAGTTTGTAATGCATTAATGCTTCTTCGGCTCGTTTACCGTAGGGGGCGTGAGCCGGGTTGGCAATTGCGATTTTCCGAAGGGATGGCAAAAGCAACGCATTCATCTCTTTTAAAGTAGGATCGATCTTTTTGCTCCAGAGTACAATTCGGCCAATGCCATAAGGATATACTTCTGAGCTCGCGAATCCTTTCGCTTTCAATTGGTTTGGATACCTGATGTCAGCGGAAAAGAAAATATCGAAAGGTGCGCCATGCAATATCTGCTCCATTAATTTTCCGGACGAACCGTAGGTAATTTCTAGGGTGCCACTGTGGGTTTTATTAAATGCAATCTTAATCGAATCAAGAGCAAATTTCAGGTCAGACGCTGCGCCAATGAGCAGTGCGTTTGTTGGCTGCCCAAATGCTTGTGGGCTATGCCCGATAATTAAAAATAGGACAATGGCTTTTATTTTATTCATAACATTTCAAAGCAAGTCATACGACTCATAAGTTATTTTTTGAAGATGATCCCAAACTGTAAGTTCGCACCAATAGAGGTAAGCTCACTATTACCAAAACGAACCGGTACGGAAGTTGAAATAAAATAATTGAAGGTCTTTCCCTTGAGCACTTTAGTAAGGACAGGCGTGAAGCCGTATCGGCCCGAAGTTTCAAAAGCCAAACGCGGAATCAAAATAAAATTTTTCTTCATACGAAACATCACGCCCGGATCAAATAACAAGTTACTCATTTTGGTCGTGCCGGGAACCGCCTTCACAGTAGGAATCATTTCAAAACTGAAACCTAATTTATCGCTGTACAAGAAGTTTATACCCACAGGAAATCCAATTGCAAAATTTTGAAAATTGTTTGAAAAATCGGTAGTCGTTGTGCTTTTATTGGCGGTTACCATAGGTAGGATGAAACTGAAATAACCAATAATAACCGGATACGTTTCTTTTTGTGCTGGCTCGGATTGCGCCTTGGCATCCGTAATAGAGTACAAGAGTATGAGAATCACGCCTAATTTTTTCATTGCAAAATTCGATATATTCAAATATACATATCGAACCTAAAAAAAATAGGATTAGATTGAAAATTTTCGTGAAAAAAAGGGAAGCTGAGCAACTATTATTCTTCGAAAGATTATCCAATCCACTTGAGGCGCATTAAATTCTTGGACATAGAAAACAACGTAGTGTTGGTTTTTCTGACGAATAATTTTGAATGCAAACCGTCCGATATAGCGGCCCTCTACAAGCACCGATGGAAAATTGAATTGTTCTTCAAATGGATAAAGCAGCACCAGAAAATAAAATCCTTTTGGGGCACATCAGCCAATGCGGTGAAAACACAAATTTGGATTGCCGTATGCGCTTATGTTATTGTCGCCATTGCCAAAAAAAAAGATTTGGCTTGAAGCAAACCCTTTATGAAATATTGCAGGTGATAAGCATTAACGTGTTCGATAAATCTCCCATAGAAAATCTATTTGATAAACCAATACAACATGATGTCAAAGAACTACTTTCTTCTAACCAATTGAGTATCTTTGAGTAATATCAAAAGGCTAGTGAGATAAGATGAAAATTGAAGAAATCTATTTTTTGATGTTGGCCATACTAGTTTGTCTGCCAGGTTTTTCTCAAGACAATGTATTGACCAAAAAAGAAAAAGACGAAGGTTGGCAGCTGTTGTTTGACGGAAAAACAACTACGGGTTGGAAAGGGGCTTTTATCGAAGGCTTTCCGGAGAAGGGCTGGAAAATTGAGAAGGGAATTTTAATGGTGGAGCCTTCCGGTGGACATGAATCTACCAACGGAGGAGATATTGTAACCTTAAAAGAATATGCTGACTTTGAATTGATAGTAGATTTTAAACTAACCGAAGGAGCCAACAGCGGCATTAAATATTTTGTTGACGCGAAGCAGGCAACGCCCGCAAGTCCCCGGTCTGCCTATGGATTAGAGTTTCAGTTGTTGGATGATGCGAGACATCCCGATGCCAAGTTGGGCCGTGACGGCAATCGTACCATCGGTTCGCTATATGATCTTATTCCTGCAAGCAGTACCAAGCCAGCCACACCAATTGGCAAATGGAATAAGGCATGTATTGTGACGAATGGGAAGCATGTAGAACATTGGCTTAACGGCTTAAAAGTTCTGGAATACGAACGAGGTAGTGAAGCCTTTAATAAATTAGTTGCCCAAAGCAAATACAAATACATTCCCGGTTTCGGTTTGATTGAGAAGGGAAGAATTTTGTTACAGGATCATGGCGATCGTGTTTATTTCAAGAATGTAAAAATAAGAGCCTATTTGAAAAAATGATACAGCCGTATGAATTGATCTGTCGCTTAGAGACTAAGCACAGCTACGAATAAGGTGACCTTACTAAAACATCTTTATTACCTGCCAAGGCGAGCAATTGATTCATTTTGTTTCGACTCATTGCCAAGCGGCTCTTTTTTAGATATGCTTCGCTATTATTCCCTTCAATTGTTCCGCAACCATTACTCCTGATTGGCGCCATACCGCATTTCCCTTTTTGAATAAAATCAACGTTGGCACACTTTGAACCTGAAAACGATGAGCCACCTGAGGATTGCGGTCTATGTCGATCTTAATAATCCGTATTTTTTCGTCCATTTTAAATTTCAATTCCACCAAAATAGGCGCCATCATTTTGCAGGGACCGCACCATTCGGCAGAAAAATCGACTAATGTTGGCCGCTCGCTGTTGATGAGTTCAGAAAAATTAGTATTCGCCATAATTTAAACTGTTAACGCTACTACTTCAATTTGGGGCTGCATCACAACTTTTGCTTTTACGGAGTTAGAGATCAGGCAATTGCTTTCAGACTTTTGCAACACACGTAAGGCTCTATCTCTATCCTTTTCATTATTGATCACCACAATGGGCTTGAGCAAGACTTCGGTCATCATGAATTTTCCATCCATTTGATCAAGTTTTCCTTCGGAGGAACATTGAAAGGATTGAAATTCCAATTTTGAATTTTCGGCAATGGAAAGAAAGGTAGTCATCAGGCAGCTGCTTACAGCCGCGGTGAACAAATGTTCAGGGGACCAGATGCCGGGCATTCCTTTCGGGAATTGCGGAGGAGTGGCTACTTCTATGCAAGAACCTTTATTTTCGAGAGCGGCATTTAATTCTGGGGAACACATCATACCCTTTCTATCGCTGCTCCAGGCAATATCAACATGATAAAAATGAGGGTCCATAATTTTATAATTTATATTGTAAACTAACCCAACTGCCTCCGTTGTGAACAGCAGCATAACCATTTGATTTTAAGATTCCTTTGGCAGAACCACTGCGCATGCCAGATGCACAACAAGTAATTATTGCTTTATCCTTATTGGGTAACCGATGTAGATTGGCCTTTAATTGATCTACTGAAATATTGATTGAACCTTTGATGTGTCCACCTGCATACTCGGATTTCGTCCGAACGTCTAAAATCACAGCACCTTCTTTTACCAATTGTGCGTAGTCAACAGAAGCACCCAATCCAAATATTTTCCTTAATAATTCTATCATTAGTTTTGCTTTATTTTTTTATTTTTCTTCTTTTTTGAACATGCTAAATAGCAAACCACCCATTACTGCGCCATAAAGTGAGGAGTTGGTAGGACTTGAGGTAATGGGGCAAGTCCCTGAAACACAGCCCATATATTTCCAGTAAAGAAACCCACCAGCTGTACCCACCAGAACGCCTATCAAGGTGAGTGCGTGTTTTTTCAGGCTAAGCATCTTTTTTCTTTCGCAGTGTGCTTAACCCAAAAGGCAGGTAGAGCGGACAGAAACTTACGAAACTGGTGAGTACAAAAATTGCTGCCACGGCCAGCAAGATTATTCCGAGTGTACCACTGATTGTATTGGTAGCGTAAAGTGCTGCTACGATGGCCGCTACAATAATCCTGATCGTGCGGTCGGCTGAACCCATATTCTTTTTCATATACGTTTGATTTAATTTATAACAAAGTTACCGTAGAAGATACTGCGGTACAGTGACTTTGGTCACAAAAAGGCCATTTATCGCGAATTTAATTCAAAGTCAACACTGAAAAGTATTGAATGATAATTCTAGCCATAAAAAGGAATATTGCCTTGATGTTAATCATTAACAATAAGGCAATATTAAGCTAATATTGCAGAGACATAAAGATAGCACTTTAGCCTACCTTCAATGCCTTCTACGACTGTCTGGACAAAGCAATGCATTGTTATAGCTACTTTTTTGTGACTTTTGACCAATCAAATGACAAATTTATAATTCGATATCAGGTTTCCTTTTGAACCGTTCACTTTTTCAATGCGTGCAGCGGTTGATCCAAAATTAATTTGAACCAATAGGTATAGTGATCAGGATTAGCCCGAACATCTTCGCAAAGTTTTTCCATTGAAATATATTTCCAGTCCTCCACTTCATTCGGGTTAATTATTGGTACGCCATCAAAAGTACCTGTAAAAACATGATCGCATTCGTGCTCAATCAAATTGGCTTCAAATTGGGTATAGTAAAAGAACTTATAGGCAAAGGTTGTTTGGAGTTCAATGCCCATTTCTTGTTTAAGTTTTCGTTGTGTGGCTTCGGCTATGGGCTCGTTGGGCAGCGGATGACTACAGCAGGCATTCGTCCACAAACCACCACTGTGGTATTTTGATTGGGCTCGTTTTTGGATTAGAATTTCTCCTTTCGAGTTAAAGAGAACCACGGAAAAAGCACGATGCAATAACCCTTTGCGGTGGGCTTCCATCTTCTCCATCGTGCCGATGGCATTGTCATTGTCGTCCACCAATATTACATGCTCCATAATTTTTTGTTACTATTCAGCTATCCGATTTTGAAATGTAACAATAAAGTGGAACATTGGTTTGAGTTTAATGCTTCGATTTTTTAACAAAATGGAAGGGCTGTCTTTAGTGAAGCCAATTTTCGTATCCTGCTGGCTTTAGTGAAAAACCAAACCGAAGAGATAGTTCAGCTCAAGGCCTACAACCTTCGAAGGTAATTTTTTCTGAGTTGGGATAAATCGATCTTTGAAGAATAATCGGAAATAGCTTCTTTTAGAGTCGCCCACGACCTAGACACAGTCGTAGAGATCGTATGGTCTGCTAGAATAATTTTCGCCTTGCCTCGCTTCGCCTTCAAATCCACCACAATGTACCGAGGTTGATTGTAATTTCGGGATCGAATTGGTCACTATATCAGGGAAATATCCGGTTATTTTCATGCCGAATCAAATTATGAGTATTATGATTAACTTTGCTCTAAATTTTTTGAAATATGCAAGAATCGGCCAACCCTCTTCCCTTTTTAGTAACATGGAACGAAGTGATGACTGCAGGCACAATAGGCTTTGCAACTATTGGCTTGCTTGTTTACCTGTTGTATCGATTTCGGGTTTCAATGTTGAAAGAACCGAAAGAGAAATACGATTTTATTAATTCAGAGGAAATCCGCTGGTATAAGCGCGCTTTTCTATTCTTCGGAATATCTGCGGCTTGCGCAGTCAACCTTTATGGGATGGACAAGTTTACTTCCATGGGGCTTTGGTTTTTTGTTCGCGTATTTTTCTCTATCGCCACGGGTACTTTAATAGCTTACGTGGCTGCCCTTATCCTTGAATTTTACTACCCTACAAAGCTTAATTATAAATTAAGGAAACTTCGTTTCACACCGCGCATAAACCCAAAGAATGGGCATCGTATGCGCTTGCTAAGTGAAGATGAGGAAGATGTTCATTTGAATGAAGGCATGCAGGCCGAAGAAAATATTTTCTCAATCGATTATGATGTGTGGTTAGACGAAACAACCGCTGATGTATTGATTGAAAAATACGATGGCCATTTAGTAGCCCTGCAATGTAATAATTGCGGCTTTTATACCATGAAAGTAAAACGCGAAGAGGTTGTTGAAAGAAATGAGGATGGAACACCAAAAGAACTGCTAAAACATTACCAGTGCTCCTATTGCAAAAATATCAGGGCTACTGCCTTTCATATTTCTAAAAAAGAAGTTGAGGACTACAAGTTTCAGAAGCCAGTCTTGCAACGCAACACGCGCAACATTGACCTGGTCAAAATAGATTTGCACTCGGCCCTTGGAGTCAAACAATCTTTTGAATTTAAATCCATCGAAGAATTGGAAAAATTCCTGAAAGAATTCAATTTTGATAAATTGTCTTGATCCTCTTTCGAAACTTGTGCTTAGGTATTCCGTTAGTTATTAAAAATTTAAAAATGAAAAAGTTATTGACATTGTGCGTTTTTGCACTGGCCTTTTTATTTGCGAAAGGAGGCATTTCCGATACAACCGTACTGAAGCCAAAGGCGGTCTTCGGGCGTGAAGCCCGCGTAATCTCATACATACTTGATAAGTATCATTACCGAAGAATTGAATTAAATGATTCCCTTTCTGCAGCCATTCTTCAATCTTATATCAATGAACTGGATAACAACAAAACTTACTTCCTGGCTTCAGACATAACGTCCTTTGATAAATATAAATATTCCATCGATGACCTTACTCGAAATGAAGACGTAAATCCAGCGTATGAAATCTATGCCGTATTTGAAAAACGCTATCAAGAAAGAATGGACTATGTTTTCTCTAGTCTCATCGGTAAAAATTTTGATTATTCGATCGATGAATATTATGACAGTGAAAGGGATAAAACAGCTTGGGCTACCAACCCTGCAGAACTTAATGATATTTGGAGAAAGATAATTAAAAGTCAGGCTTTAAGCTTAACGCTTTCTGGAAAAAAATCTGATGAAATCGCTGATATTTTAAAAAAACGCTACGATCGGTTTCTGAAATCATTCCATCAATTCAAATCAGAGGATGTGTTCAACATCTATATGAATTGTATCACAGAGGCTTTCGACCCTCATACTAATTACCTTTCCCCGAAGGCTTCAGAACTTTTCAAACAGAGTATGAGCCTTTCGTTAGAAGGAATTGGAGCGCAACTATCGGCTGAAAACGATTATACTAAAGTGGTGAAAATATTGCCTGGTGGAGATGCTGATAAATCGGGTAAACTGCATGTGAATGATCTGATTATTGGAGTAGGCCAGGGCAAGGACGGAGAAATGGTGGACGTTGTTGGTTGGCGCTTGGATGATGTGGTGAAATTAATCAAAGGCTCAAAAGGCACATTGGTTCGGTTGCAGATTTATCCTGTAGTTACTGGGATAAACGGCCCCTCCCACGAAATCACGTTAGTGCGAGACAAAATTAAACTAGAGGATCAAGCGGCTAAGAAGAATTTGATAAAGTACCAATTCAATGGAAAAGAAATGAAATTGGGCATTATCACCTTGCCAGGCTTTTATATGGATTTTGACGCGTATCAAAAGGGTGATCCAGATTACAGAAGCACTACGCGTGATGTGAAAAAATTAATCGAAGAGCTGAAAGGTGAAGGCATTGATGGATTAGTTATGGATCTTCGAAACAATGGCGGAGGCTCGTTGATGGAAGCTATAGACCTAACGGGGCTATTCATTAAAGATGGCCCTGTTGTGCAGGTGCGGAGCCCTAACAATCAGGTGCAAGTAGGCCAAGATGACGACAAAACGATTGCTTACAATGGCCCATTGGTCGTGCTCACGAATCGTTTTAGTGCATCGGCATCCGAGATTTTTGCAGGAGCCATTCAAGATTATCAGCGCGGGGTTATTGCGGGTGAATCTACCTATGGAAAAGGTACTGTTCAACGGGTTCAAGACTTGAAACAAGTAATGAATGATAAAGAAATGAACGAGCCTGTGGGAGAACTGAAATACACTTTTCAGAAATTTTATAGGGTAAGTGGCAGCAGCACACAACATAAAGGAGTAATACCCGACATTAAACTACCGTCCGCGCTGGACGCGGAGCAATATGGTGAAAGTGCCAATTTGAGTGCACTCCCATGGGACGTTATTGGTGCAGCCTCCTTTCAAAAGACTTCGGATATAAGCGACAAGACGATTGCCAGCTTAAATAAATCCTATGACGACCGAATAAAACATGATCCTACCCTGAAAAATTTTATTGTCGATACCGATGACCTCCGTAAAAATTTGCATCAAACCAACATTTCTTTGAACGAGGCTAAACGTAAAAAGCAGATGGAAGAAGCCGAAAAGAAAAAGGCTTCCGAGAGTTTGGACACTAAATTAACTTCCACTAAGGAAGGACTTCCTCAAAATGAAATACAAAAGTTAAAAGATGAGTACCTGAGAGAGGGTCTCTTAATTCTTTCTGAGTTGGTGGCCAAAAGAATTGGTTAAAATCTATTTTCCTAACGGAATGGAAGTAAGTGTATAACCTTCCTTCTTTAAGAGAGTCAATAAACCAAGATCGCCATTTAGGTGGGATACACCAATACAAATAAAAGCGGGCTGATCGTGAACCATTTTATCGATTTTCGGAAGCCATTCTGCATTGCGTTTTGAATAAAACTCTTCTATGAAAATGGGGTTTCTTTCTGTGGGGTGCTGGGCATACTCAAAAATCTCATCTAAAGTTCCAAATGGAAATTTCACCATTAGCTTTTCAAAATCAGATTTTTGTTCATCAAAATGTTCTACGCTGTAGAGCAGTGAGCGGGTCTGGTTTAGCAGCGGATAGCTGTTTAAGGCTTCTGCTTCTCGTTCGATAGGCTCTAGACTAAATGGCTTTAGTTTGTTTTTAATCGCGATGTGTAAGAGCTCAATGTCATAGAATTTTACTTTATTTCCTAACGACAAGCGGGTCATGGCGATCGATAAGGCCAATGGTTTCATTGTCCCATACTTTGCTTCAAAGCTTTGCTTGTTTAAGTTAAATTCTTTCATAAAAAAATCCAATACTTCTTTGTACTCAGCAGGTTTGAGCGCAGAGGCGAGCGTTTGACCCTTTGGGAAATGAAGCGCTGAATTTAATTCATGTTGTGCATGATGATCCACTTGATCTTCAATGGCAAAAATTTTGGAAGATTTGATCTTTTCTTCAACAATGGCGGGTATCCTAAAATGTTTTTCGTGCGTAAATTTTAGTGAGCCAAAAATGTAGGAAGGCTTGGTTAAGCCATTGCCAGAAATTTCCCATAGGGGAGAATTTTGTGCTTGGCCTAAAAATGTGAGGAGGGTAAATGGTAAAAATAATATCTTCATGCGTGTTCGGTTCAATTGGTTAGCTACGAAGTTAAAAAATAGCCGATCTATTTGGCCAATTCGTTTAAAAATCTTTTGAATTTTAAAGTATTATAATTTTTCATACCGATTTCTTTAAATACTATTCGCCCTTCCTTGTTGATAACAAATGTAGTGGGTATGGAGGGAACTTGGAGTTGCTCGCTGAGATATCCCGAAGGCATGAACACTGGAAAAGAAAAGGATTGTTTTTTTACAAAGCTTTTAACTTTTTCAAGTTGAGAGTCTTTATCGAGCGAAAGCATGACGAAAAATACCTTATTCTTGTCAAGACCATCGTACAGCTTTTGGATGGCTGGCATTTCACTGCGGCAAGGGGCGCACCAAGTGGCCCACAAATTCAGAAAAATAACTTTCCCCCGATAATCCTTAAAATCAACCTTTTGGCCATGGATGTCCTTAATTGTAAAATTAAAATCGAAATCTTCTTCGCTTCTGATTTCAGTGGAAGCATCGAGCAACCCAGAATGGAGTACCGCACCTTGTGCTAAGGAAGAAGCGTAGTTCAACACCCCTGAGAAGTAAAGAATGACCAGAATTGCTATCCATGATAAGGACTTGAGTATCGTTTTCATCTTTTGCAAGGTCAATGATTGGTTTTACAAATGTCTTTATTTTGATAACTTTCCACAATGAAAATGAGAAAAATGATGCTTCGGTTCGTGCTATTGATTCTGTTGCCCATTTTTTATAGCCTAAATGCTTCTGCCCAAAAGGTAAAGTACAAAGATTTAATCGTGCTCCTCAATGCCAAACAATATGAAAAGGCTGAGCCTTTTTTAAAACGGTACTTAAAAGATAATGACGATAATCCCAACGCATTTCTTTATATGGGGATCATTTTCCAGGAGAAATCGCTTCAAATGGACCCATTACTTCAAACGAAAGACCTTTGTGCTACGATTGATTCTTCAGCGTTGTTCTACGATAAGGCTTTCAAGACGATAACAGATCGCGAACTGCGAAAGAACGATGAGTATTACGAAGCCTATATGCGAAGGGATTTGCGTACAGGTAAGTTTGTGATCAAACTTTCTGACCTGCAATTGGATATTGAAAACCGAATGAAAAGCTTAGGGCTGCGGAAGGAAAGGGTAAAAAAATTGAAGGCCTATTTTAACGAGGCATCAGAAGCTTATACTAAAGCTAATTCACAGTACAAATCATTATTGGCCTTTTATGGCAAGGAAAGGGAATTCTTTCTGAGATCAAATGAAGAAATGGTAGAAAAATTGAAAAGCCTGATTTCTGTATTTGATTCTTCGGTAAACGCTTTCGATTCATATAAATCCATTTCGAAAGAACTCGGCAAAACAGGATATAATCAACTCATTGATTTACAGACCATCAAAGACATCAAGCGTGATGGCTCCAGCCCTGCTGATTTTATGAAGGAAGATTTACTTCTTTGGAATTACAAAGAATGGGCACTGCGAACTATTAATGTTATTGAAAAAGAAATCTTTCCCATGTGGGAAAACCTTGTGGCTTACGACATTGAAATCAATAAGGCGCGCGAAAAATTAAAAAAGGACTCGGTTTCTGTGAAGAGCGACTTGAATCATTTGAAAGAATTCTCATCAGTTTCCTTAAAAAAATATGACCCTGATCCGATGCCCTTTTCGATTTTTGCTATGAAGATTGCTGAGTTAGAGTATCATTCTAATGTAATTCAAAATAAAATATTTAGAGACTCTGCAGATGTGTGGCTTAGATTAAATGCCATCAAATCCGAAATCGTTGATTTAAAAAAAATAGACAGCATAGCGACTAAGTTAAGCAGGCTCGATTACCCCGAAGAGGATAAAGACTATCATCACTTTATTACGAAAGCCTACGGAACACCATTGGTTTTAAAGAGTACGGTCAATGCCACCCAAGATTATGCCAAACGGGAACTTCTCAAAAGAGAAACGGAATGGGAAACCGAGAGTCAATCTTTGAAATGGTTAACAAGCGAATCGGATTCAATACCCTTGTTTTACGAGAGTAATGTTGACTTAGAGTATAAGCCGCTTTTTATCGAACAAGAAAAATATACTTTCGGATTGAATTACAAAGATTCACTGGCAACCGGCTATTTCTTCACAATTACACCATCCAGGATTCCTGACGTGAAGGTTAGTTTTCCGGTAGAACAGGTCAGCTTTAGTAAGCGCCTTTTCCCCTTAGCAAAGGGCATGTCAACTTCTGATGAACTAGGTAATATATTTATTCTTTTGATTTATTCTACCCAAAAAACGAATGAACATTTTCCAGTTACCCTTGTTAAAATTTACCGCTCCGATGGATTGTCATGGACTAAAAATTTCAGCTTCGAGCATATACCTTCTGGATTAAAATTCGATACTGAAACCGGTAGCATATCCATCAAGTCTTCTGGTGCGGATGGGGCTGAACAAATAATGGCAGTAGATAAAACCGGAAAAATTAAAAATTAATTTCCAGTCAGTTTTTTCCAATCCTGATAGCGCAGGTTAATGCGCTGTTTCATTTTGTCGTAGTTCTCCCAACTATCAGTGACATGGTAAATTGAGGGCAATGATTTGACCAAAACCTCATCATAGTCAGCGTGATAGAGACCTCCTCCATAATAATAATAGGTAAACATGTTTCCTTCTCGGCTGAAAAGCTCAAACCCAAGATAACCATCCCAAATTTCGCTTAGAATAGTACAGGAAATTTCTCTTCGATTAAATCGAAAAATCTGTCCAGAGGCCTCTTCCTCAAAGTAGTCCGAATAAAGCTCGGATTCAATTATCCAACCCAAGTACATACCGATATGCACGTACGCTTGTTCAATGGGCAATGAATCAGGAAAATTACCAAGGAAGTGACTCTTGGCATTATCGTAAATTGTTTTCTGCATGTCGGCTTTCTTTTCCATAATGCAAGTATATTAAATATTGCTAAGGAAGCTATTATCATAGTTACGATTTTTAACTTTACAGTATTTATTATTTGGCAATGGTCTAACAGATAGCTTCGTTTAGTTGCTTCCGGTTATGTACATGAACTGTAAATTATAACTTTGATGGTTTGAAAAATACAATTTTAATTATAAGCTTATTATTCGAGTTTACTCAAGTGCTTGCGCAGCCTGCAAATGATAACAAGGCAAGCGCGACAGACGTCACCACCCTGATCAATGGGTGTTCCGCCAATGCATTATATACTACCGTGGGAGCTACTGCTGACCAGACAGCGGGGACCTGCGCGCCCAATGGCCCGAACTACAACGTATGGTTCA
>JADEYI010001155.1_pt1 | contig 23035 bp, 18 predicted proteins | sample 8542331 | NCBI WGS metagenome assembly JADEYI01 (sample SAMN16510988, study PRJNA670497) | mine drainage metagenome | isolation source: biofilm near Copperflume 1 | place: Germany: Marsberg coppermine Kilianstollen | collected 2018-02
TCCATGCGGCAGTAGAGTCCATCGACCGAGCAGTATTGTTCCTGGTGGGGATTGCACTCGAACTGGATGGTTGCGTGACCGATGTGATAGCTCTCGCTGAGCATTTTGTTCATTGATTGAAGAATGGTTGAGCTTTTGCTTTGCGGCATATCATCTATCATAATATGACAGGACAGGGCATACATATTGCTGGTAATGCACCAGACGTGCAAGTCATGCACATCCTCAACGCCCTCGACATTGCGCATGTCGCTTACGAGATTGGACATGGAGAGTTCTCTGGGAACGGCCTCAAGCAGGATATCTGTTGTTTCGCGCAGGATGCGCCACGCGCCAATTGCGATCAAGGCGGCAATGCCCACGGAGAGCAGCGGGTCAACAATGGTCCAGCCGGTCAGGAGAATGATGATAGCGGCGAGAATGACGCCTGCCGACGCGCCAACATCGCCAAACACATGCAAAGTAGCAGCGCGCACATTCAAACTATCGCCTTCTTTGCGCAATCCAAAACCGATGTAAAGGTTGACGGCAACGCCAATACCAGCCGAGAGAAACATGATGAGGGGTTGAACTGGCTCAGGATGTTGGAAGCGTTGCACAGCTTCCCAGAGAATCACCACGGCGATGAGTACCAGTGTAACCGCGTTGGCGAGAGCCGCCAGAATGCCCACGCGGTGATAGCCGAAGGTTTTGCGAGCATTGGGGGGACGTTCCGCCTGCGCAACGGCAAACCAGGCGAGGCCAAGCGCGAAGATATCGGTGACAACATGTCCGGCATCGGAAAGCAGAGCAAGGGAATTTGCAGCAAAACCGCCAACCAGTTCTGCTACCAGGATCAGCATAGTCAGAAAGAAAGCCAGGCGCAGGCTCTTTTTTGCCATGCCATGCGAATGATTATGCCCTGCATGTACACTATTCATGGTACCAGCATACCACATTAATCAGGGTGAAGGCAAGCCCTGGCTGTCATCCTGAGTGCAGCGAAGCATCTACGCACTGCCCACGAGAGATCCTTCGCTGCGCTCAGGATGACAGCGGGACTGTAGTTCACGCTTCTGGAACTTGTCCCTGCCCAGGCAATGGTGGTGCAAAAATTGCCTTGCGCCAGACTGCGCAACATGCTACACTAAAGCGTGTCTATTTATAACAATGCACGCACAATTCAACACTGGTGGAAACGACTGCGTTTGCGCCTGACACTGGTCTATTTGTTCGTTGCGCTGGCCCTGCTTATTTTGAGCGGTACTGGACATGTACGCTTGTTAAGCCAGGTGGGTCAAACTTTTGGCGGGTTTTTCTGGGGCATCGATACAGATAGGCAGGTCGTTGTTGTCTCTTCGCCCCCCGGCCTTCCGCCATTGGCCATTGCTCCCGTTTCTCTGACTAATCAGAGTACCATTACACAGGTAAACGGGCAGAAAATCACCTCGCTTTCCGGTGTATACCAGAATCAGAGCACCGGGCAGGGAACGATCATCAAATACACTGTGGCGCATGATGGTAAAACCGATACCGTGTCTTATGCGGCGGCAACTTTCACGTTGAGTATGTGGTTCAACAGTTATGGATGGGCATTGATTGCCGGACTAAGCTGGTTACTGGTTGGTGGTCTCCTGCTGGCAACTGCGCTCGAATGGACGGGAGCGGTTGAGGGTATTACGCTGTTACCGCCCGCCATGCTTTTTCTGCTTTATAGTCACTGGGGCAACGCGCAGCAAGCATACCCGGCAGACCTGGTGTTTCAACTGCTGTGGATACCTTCGTTCGCGCTGCTAGGCGCGGCATTCATTCACCTCAGTCTGACCTATCGACCCGCGGCGTTGAAGACTCCCCGCAAGCCGCGTATGTTGATCGACGGATTGCCTTATCTGCCTATACTGGCGTTACTGGCATTCGATGTGAGTTCGCTACTTATTCGAGGCAGCGTACCCACCCGTTTGCAGCTTATCCTCGCGCTGGGTTATGCCGTCTTTGGTGGCGTAGTGAGCCTGGGCATTGGCCTTAGCTCACTGCTGCGCATCCTCGTTTTGTCGAGATCGAGTATATCTCCCCACATCCGGCGACGCTTGATTGACCTCTTAACGCTCTGGATTGGCGGCGTTGGACTGGGGTTCTTGCTGGGAATTTTGCCAATTTTGCTGACAGGTCAGACGCTGGTAACGCCGCAAGTCTTTTACCTGCTGGCGGCGGTGTATCCCATGGTACTCATGTATGCTATTCGTTCGCTGCGCATGATCGATCGCCTGGAAGTCACGCTCGCTCAACGCGAACAGGCGTTGAGCGAACAACAAAAAACGGAGGAGCAATTGCGCAAGTCCAACAGCGAACTGCAACAGGCTACCTCCCTGTTGCTACACGCGGACGCGCACCTGCGCTCCATTCTCTCCCAGCGCATCCACGATCAGCCCAAACAGCAGGCGCTGCGCATTCGTTCCCTGTTAGGTCACTGGCAGCACAAATTGAAACTGGAATCCGAGCAGAATCCGGCTATTCTACCTACGGTACAGCCGGTCATCGAGGCATTAGGCAAGGTGCGCAAAATCAGCGAAGAGCTAGAGGGCGATTTACGCGGACTGCAATTGCTGGTTGAGGATGCTTACCAGCGGCGCAATCTGGGCTTGAAATTGCACCTGGAAAAATTGATTGGCGAAGATCTACCCGCGCTGCACCCCGAATCACTGTTGAAGGTTAAACCCAACCTGTACGCTCTAGATGAGCTGAACCACGACCTGGAAGCGACCGCGGCGGGCCAGAAGTTCGCCGAAGCCATTTCGTATACTGTGACACAGGCGCTGCTCAACATTTATAATCATGCCGGAGCATCACTCGCTATCGTGCGTGCCACCCGCGCCAATGGAAGTATCGAAATCTTGATTACCGACGATGGACGCGGCTTTGATGTGAACGCGGTTACGGCGGATAAGACGAGCCTGTTCAAAGCCAGGCTCAAAGCGCGCGAGGCCGGGGGCATACTGACTATTCGCTCCGTTCAACGTCCTCGAGCTGAACATGGCACCGTTATTCTCCTGCGCCTACCCCTGCCAGATACCGAACTGTCGCCACAGACCGGGCCGCTTTCCGGCTCCCTCGTTAGGGAAGTATAAGCCTTATGCGGGACGCAATCCCGCGTAGGCTTCATAGGCGTGCGCCAGTAAGACGCGCCTTCCTGGATCGCTGGGAGCGCCCTCAATGGCAAAAAAGATATAGAGTTCGCTCACCAGGTTCTCCAACGGCCCCATATTTGGTTTGCCCTGCGCGTTTAAGAAGCCCATACGCAGCGCGATTTCATCATTGCTCAACCCCTGGGAAATCAACGCGGCGCATTCTTCCTGGCGCGGTGTCAGTCGCTGTCCGCGTAGCTTTTTTAGCAGGTAATTGAGCACTTCGGGGTCAATAAAGGTTTCATGACGGCTTACCACCGTCGAGGTGATGCGCTCAAGATACGATGGCTCCATATTGCCGAAAAGAGCGTAGCCGTGCAATCCAGGCGGCTTGCTGGCGCGTTTATTGCTGCCCCGCGCGCCTCGCGCGTATTCCTGGCGAAATATTTCCGCTGCCAGCGTCCAACTGGGGTCTTGCGTATAAATAACGACGCGCAGTTCAACAGCTATCTCCAGTAATGTACGTCCCAGCCGCACGCCATTACCGGTGCCAAGATGCAGGTCAGACAGCACTAACCAGCCCGCGAGTGTTGGATTATGCGCCGCCTGCTCCTGGCACAAGCGCTCGACCAGCACAACGGCAGCGCCGGCGCTACCCACCGCGGCGCGCAGTTGGAGCCGGGGAGTTTCCGCGACAAATTCGCACACGCCGCGCAGCTTCACCGGCGTATCATCGATGACAATTACAGGTATAGCTTCATCAATCATAGCCAATAGTATCTCTCCTGACTCCATATCTTTCCCTCTTCATACGAATTTTGTTCTTCTCTATAGTAGGACACGGGAAAGATGCAAAGGGTTACAGGGCAACCATTGCGGCCCTGTCATTCGCAGCACTGTCATTCGCAGCACTGTCATTCGCAGCACTGTCATTCTGAGCGCAGCGAAGAATCTCGCTGAACAACACGCAGATTCTTCGCTGCGCTCAGAATGACGGGCGACGAGACGGCTCAGGGTGCGAAGTGAACGCTTACAGGTTCTTATCAGACGCGCCAGATGCGCGCCCCGACCTCTGGCAGACCAGCAAGCGATAACATGCCACCGGAAACGACCGCTTCGGCACCTGTGAGCAGTTCGCGAAGATGTGTCCCATCGGGCAAGGCGGCAGCGCGTACCGGAAGCGCGTCCAGTTCGTCTCCTGCGCGTCGCGCTACAATCAGCAAGCGTTCCTGGGGGGCTTCGCGCATGAAGGCTACCGTATTGCCTTCGGCATGGAGCAACTGGAAACCTCCATGACTGAGGGCAGGCGAATCGAGGCGCAGGCGTATTAATAGCTTGAAGTATGCGCGTAAATCGGTGTTCCAGGCTGATTGATCCCAGATCATACAGCGCCGGTTATCGGGGTCGCCAGCTCCCACCATGCCAATCTCGTCACCATAGTAGATACAGGGTACGCCCGGATAGGTTAAAAGCAGAGCGGCTGCCAACCGCAACCGTGTAATGTCCTCGCCCAGGTGGGTCAGCACACGCGGCGTATCGTGGCTGCCCAGCAGATTGAATTGTTGAATGGCAACCTGCCAGGGTATCGCCGCCAGGAAGGTTTGCCACTGGGCCACCATCGCCCCGGTTGGAAGAACCTGCTTATCAGGCCAGTTGCGCCGCCAGACTTCGGAAATGTTGAAATCGGTCAGCCATTGCAAGACGGGAAACATGAAGCCCTGGTAATTCATGGTGGCATCCAGTTCATCGCCCTGTAAATGCGCCGTGCCATCATAGAAATGCTCACCGATCAAATACGCGCCGGATTTTTCAGCTTTAACTGCACGCCGCATACCGCGCGCGACCTTATGCTCCAATTGTATCTCATTCTGGCGACCGAGCATATTGGCGACATCGATACGCCAGCCATCGATGCGAAAGGGCGGCTTGAGCCAGTAGCGCATTACAGAGTCATGAGCGGCGTACATATACTCGCGCAGCCGATTGCTGTAGTAATTCAATTTGGGCAGGCTGCGCACGCCCATAAATTCTTCATAGGTTGCAGGATGTTGGTAAAACGTGTAGAAGTCCCCCGTCTCTGAAGCGACATCGGCCTGCGCATTGAGAAACCAGGCGTGGCCTGAGCCGCTGTGATTTGGCACGATATCAAGCATCAGGCGCATCCCACGCGCATCGAGGGCTTCGCGCAGGGCTACCAGGTCAGTTTCACCGCCGAAGTGCGGGTCTACCTGCTTATAATCAATGACATCGTACTTGTGATTGGTGGGCGCGGTAAAAATAGGTGTGAGGTAGAGCGCCGTGACGCCCAGGTCTTGCAAGTAATCCAATTTTTGCGTAATACCGGAGAGATCGCCGCCGTAAAATTCACACGCGCCAGACTCGGAATGCGGGCGCGGGCGCTCGCCCCAGGCGCGGGCGATTACCGGCTGGCCGTGACAATCGTATTCGCCAGTACGCACGTTATTGGATGGATCGCCATCGTAGAAGCGGTCGGGAAATATCTGGTAAAAGACGCTATTGCGTACCCATTCGGGATCGTGGTAGTTCGCCAGGATTTTGAAGTCGGTGGCATCGGTGGGAGCGTGGCGTGTGATGCCTCCGGCGGATAACCAGTACCCTCCATCACTGGTTTGAATAAAAAAACGGTAGTTGGTACGCGGCATATGCAGTTTCAGATCGATTTCCCACCAGCGCGCGACCTCCTCGACCTGAGCCGGGCGCATCTCCTGTATTCGTTGTTCGCCATTAGGGGTTGTGCGCAGGAATACGCGCTCGATGGGCGCTTCTACGTCCGCGCGCAGGCGCAGGGTAAGCGATACGCCGGTTTGCGCTGCTTTGCCTGTCACATAATACGACGAACCATCATGGTGAACGCTTTTCGTCCAGAAATCGTCGGGCATACATCATCCTTTATATTTTTCCATACTACTACATAACATCTAACTTGCCAGCGCAATTACCAGAATGCCGGAGAAAATCAGGCCCGACCCAACCAGGCGAATCGCGCCCAATTCCTCGTGTAGCAACTTCCAGCCGAGCAAGGCCGCGAAAACTACACTCACCTCGCGTATGGCTCCGGCATAACTGACCCGGATGATGGTATAGGATTTGAGCGCGAGAATATAGGCCAGCAGGGTGAAGATGCCTACTAGCAGGATACGCAGCCAGTTCGCGCGCCATTCAGCGCCAATGGCCGCCTTGCCATAGCGCATCAACACGGCGGGGGTAATAATCGCGGCAGCGAGCGCGATTACGATTACGGTGTATGGCAAAGGATTCACACGATGCACTGCCGCCCCATCAATGGTGGTATAAATGGAGATACAAAGCGCCACTCCGAGCGCCATGCCCGGCGCGTTTGTGCTGAGTTTCGCGGCCTTGCGCAGCGACCACCAGACCTTGCCGCCCACAATTACCAGGCCAAGCACTAATAAAGAGATACCAATCGTGCCAGGTAGCGTAGGCCGCTCGCCGAGGAAGATCGCGGCCCAGACGACCAGCAAGGCTGGAGCAGCTCCACGCGCCATCGGATAGACCAGCGAAAAGTCGCCGTTCTCATAGGCACGTATCAAAACGACATAATAGATGGCTTCCACGATTGCGCTGCTCAGAATAAAGGGCCAGATACTCACTACGTTGATGGGATTGAGTAGTACGAGAGGTAAATAGATGAGCACGCCGACCAGCAGCGCCAGCCAGATCATCACCTGTTTCTCCCTGGCGCGTTTCACAAACAAATTCCAGGTAGCGTGGAGCGCCGCCGCGATAAGCAAGAGTCCGATGGCTAGTAGAGGCATGAAATAGAACCTTCTTTGTTAGCTGCTGCAATGTGGATTTGGATTCCATTGTATCCCAGACTCTATCGTACCTGCCATATGCCAACTCACTATTTCTTGCGCTAGTAGTCTGTCAAGCTTCATGTAGCGGATTCGCACAAACCTGGCACCCAAAAGGAAGAGGTGTCACTCCATGAGCCATCTTGCCTGTCATCCTGAGCGAAGCGAAGGATCTCTGCCCGGCGGGAGATCCTTCGCTTCGCTCAGGATGACAATGCACTGCATCAGTGAGATGAAGGATGACAATGCGCTAGAGTATGTGTACAGTAGGAGAAAGAGCAGCTTTCCTGGCTGAATGAAATGTGTCGTGCGTAAACGACGCTTTGAAAAACGAATGGAGAAACAAAGAGAGTTATTGTTGAGGAGACACCAATGACGCTCTCGCTTTTTGCGAGGGTTCGCGATGCAGTTGAAAAAGCTCCACTGATGCGCCAATCAAGGCGGCATCGGTGCTCAGGCGAGCCAGCGCAATCTTGACCGGGCGATCGGTGATGGTTGCAACATGCATGGTCAAAGTACTCTGGATACTGGCGAATAAAACTTCGTTAGCGGCCAGTACGCTGCCACCTAAAATAAGCGCGTCGGGCGAGTAAATGCCGATATAGCGGGCAACGGCAGCGCCGAGCCAGCGTCCAATCTCCTCATAGATGCGCAGGGCGACCGGATCGCCCTGCATGGCTTCTTCAGCCAGTATGTGCGCGTTCAATGCACCGTGTCGAGTAAGGCTGCTTACTGAACCGTTTTCTTCAGCGCGTTGGTAGCAACGCTGCGCCAATCTTTGGATAGCTTCCAGCGAGATCAGCGAATTGATGCAGCCGCGCCTGCCACAACTACAGCGCGGCCCGCTGGTAGCGATAGGCAAATGCGCCACATGCCCAAGACCTGCCTGCGAGGATTGCTCTACCTTTCCGAGATGCGCGAAAGACGCGCCAACAACGGCGTTGAGGGTCAGGTAGAGCAGGCGTGGGTATCCTTGCCCCGCGCCGAAGGAATATTCGCCCAGCAGCGCAGCGTCCACATCGACGCACAGACGAACAGGCAGATTGAACTGCGCTTCGAGCAAATCGCACAGGGGAAGATCATTGAGTGAAGGCAAAATGGGGATGACACGCAGGCGGCGACCCGTCGCGTCAAGCGTTCCCGGAATGGAAAAACCAAGTCCAATGACATGCCACCCTATCGCCCCGGCATAAGCCAGCAGGTCGTCAATGACCCGCAAAAATGGTTCCAGTGAGGCCGCCATTGGCCGCCCCCGCAGCGTCCTGGCGTAGCATCGATAGCGTATAGCGCCTCTCCGATCAACCAGAGCAGCGCTCGTTTGCACGCCAGCGATCTCAAGGACAATGGCTACATGGTGGTCTGGTGTTTTTCGCTGACCTGGCACCTGTCACACTACATTCCAGTATAAATATAGAACACCCGTTCTCTATTTAACAGAGTAACAGCAACAATTACAGGAACAATAACGACACCTTATGTATTGAAAGTATAACGGGTAACTTGAACATTTGTCAAGAGCAAATGTTCAAATGGAAAGCGTTTCAAGATACGCTGTTTTCAAAGCCAGGAGAAAGAGAAATCTTTGCATCAATTCCATTAACTCTACCAGACAAATGAACAAGTGACCCTCTTCGACTCTTTTTCAGATACCTTTGCGCTTGTGTCAAACAAAGTAATAGGGCATTCTTCACTATGGGTAACCTTTGTTGCCATACTGTGCTGGAAGTAAATGCATGGAGAGAGATGTAGGAGTAACTATGAAAAAGCAGAATAAAAGCTCATCTGTAAAGCCAGGTAGCAAAAGAAAAAGCATTCTTACGCGTACAATGATCGCGCTTGTGTCATTGATAGGGAGCATCGCGTTGAGTGCGACGTTGATCGGCACATTTTCCGCATTTGCCGCCGGAATAAGGGAGACACCGACGCAGGCTAATCCCTGGGGCCTTGCCTTTGATAACGGGGGACATGTCTGGGTAGCAGAGCCTGGTTGCGACGCCGAACCCAATTGCACGACCGCCTTTCAATCATACATCGGTGAATATAATCGCTCCGATGAGTCACTGGTGAAAAATTACTTTGAGCCGAGCGGATATTCCAGCCCGGTCTTCCTGGCTGTTAAAAATAACAATATCTGGTTCACTCAATCCACGACCAACGCCATTGGTGAGCTAATCCCCGGCAGCACACCTCAGTGGAAACAGTGGAAAGTGCCTACCGCCAGCGCCAATCCATACGGTCTGATTTTTGACAAAAACGGCAATCTCTGGTTCACCGAGTATACCGGGAACAAGATCGGATTCTTCAATCCCTCGACAAAGACATTCGCGGAAACCACCGTGCCTACCGCCAATAGCCATCCTTACGGGTTCACGATGGACAAATCCGGCACCATCTGGTTTGTCGAGAACAACACGATGAACATAGCGAGCTTCACCCCGACTACCAGTGGCAAGGTGACGATCAAAGAACACGCCGTCGCTCCAATGAACAATCCGCACCTGATCACCTCCGATGCATCAGGAAACATCTGGTACAGCGAGGGATTTTCGGGTGATATCGGTGAGTTCATCCCCAAAACCGGTGCGCATAAGAATATCAGTGTCACACCGCCCAATACGTCAACGCACATCTCCGGTATAGCCGTTGACAGCAAGGGGCGCATCTGGTTTGACGATTCGTTGAGCGCGCGTGTGGGCTACTACAATCCGGCCACCGGCACCACCAAAACCCTGACACTCTCGAACACGAATGCGCATCCCTACAACGGCCTGGGCGTAGACACATCGAACAATACCTGGTTTACAGAAGAATTTGGCGGGCCGACCGGTTCGTTGGGTGAGGTACCAGCAGGTACCATTTAGTCCCTGGTTTTCTTGCCGCTTATGAAGGCGGGCCGACAAGAAGATGCAGTGGGCTGGTCGCCATTTGTGACCGGCCCACTGTATCTTCTATTTTTAGAAGCACGAGGCAAAGAGCATACAGAGAAGCGTAGACCAAGTCAGGCTATGGTATTCTAGCTACCGGCGTGGTACAGTAAGTATCGAACACAATCCTGACCACCACTAGCGAGGAGCAATTTATATCATGGCAGATAGGAGCAATCAGAGGCCAAAGAAGTCTCCTATTTTGGGACAGGGTCACGGACTCTCGGATGTCGAGGGGGCCATGATCCAGCAGATGATTCGCGAAGGGTCGAACTCTTCGCGCCAACTCTCTATTCCAGAGCAGGACCTGGCGCAGGAAGCCACCACACACTTGAGTCCAGAGGCGGAGATGGTGATCGAGGCCAGTAGAGCGCGTGACATACTGCACATGTTTAACCGAGATTACCTCTACGGCCAGGGGCGTTTCGACGAATACCGGGACGGACTGCTGCTCAAATGGGGTGATGGCTATTCGCGCAAGCATATCTGGCTCAGCGTTGCGGAGGGCAAGCTGCTGTTCGAGACCAGCCATACTAAGCAGTGCGACAAGCCGTACTGCAATGGCACGCATCATGTGCTGTCGCGAGAACACTATACCAACCTGAATATCGTGAACTCGGAACTGGCCGAGCTATTCCGGCGACCCGTCTATGAACCGCCGGACGATTAGAGAGAAGTTATCCTGTTGACAACCATACTTGCCTTAGAAAAAGATCTCTTCTTCGCTGTGAAGATGCGTGACACGCTGCGTCATCACGACATGGTAGTGAAAACGGCGCGCACATTGTCCATTTTTGAGCAGGGTTTGAGCGCAGAAGGCGCGGAGAAACCCGCGCTGGTGATCGTTAATACCGCCACGACCGGCATAGACTGGGAGGCGGCTATTCGTCAGGCACGCGCTGCTGGTTACCCGGTGCTGGCCTTCGGCTCCCACATGGATTTAGAGGCACGCGCAAAGGCTCTGGCAGCGGGAGCGCAGCGCGTGGTTGCCAATTCCAAATTCAGCAGCGATATGCCCGGTCTGGTGAAGCGCATAATGGCGGAACCGGACGCTGTTGATGTGAGCGAAGCTGAAGAAGATTCGTAAAGATTGCTCTGGTCAGGGCGATATTCAGCTCTTCATTAACCTGCGGCGTTCCATTTTAACCGGTAGACCCAGGGTAGTGTTAGCAACTTCTGGCTAGACGCGCGTTTCTGATAGCGCATGGTTTGCGGGCGATAGGTCCAACGGTAGTGAAGAAAATCTTTGCGAGAGCGGAAGGAGGGATGCGGACGGTAGCGCGTGTTTTGATAATGCGGACGATAAGCAAAACGTCTGCTCATGCATGCTCCTTTTTTGTCAGACAGTAGACAAGATAAAGAGGACTTCCACAAGTAATACGTATGAAAGTCCTCTTTGTTCTCACAAGCATGTGCCTTTTCGTTCTGTTGTGACGATTCAGCGATGCCGGAAGTGATCGTTAGGAATTAATGCCCACAGCCACAGCTGCGCGCTTCGCTACTGGCTTCGGCAGTTTTGAAGGAATGCCCGCAGCCACAGCTCGAAACGGCGTTGGGGTTATTGACGGTAAAGCCCGCTCCCATCAAGCTATCGACGTAGTCGACTTCGCTGCCATTAATGTAGCTGACACTCATTTCGTCAACGAGCACTTTGAACCCCTGTTGCATAATGACGGTATCGCCATCCTGCTCTTCATCGAGGGTCATGCCATACTGGAGACCAGAGCAACCGCCACCCGCAACAAAGATGCGCAGTCCCAGGCTGGGATCGTTTTCCTGAGCAAGCAATTCGTGTACCTTACCGGCTGCCGTAGGCGTCATGTTAAGAATGCTTATCTCAACGCCAGTCTGCTCAATCATGTGTTTTGCCTCTTTCAAGAGGGTTGAATTATCAGCCCCCGAATGAATTTACAGATATTGCTGAATATCTGGGACGTTTTCACGTTTCCACTTGCCAGTATTATAAGCTATACAAAGTGAAGCGTCAAGGCCAGATTCAAATCAATCGCCGAAACGCTGCTGCACGCGAATTATATTTGCCAGGAGTTCGGGGGTATCGGGGCTTGCCCCGTACAGTTTATCGGTGCGCCGCTCTCTGCCAGCAGCAATGCGCGTGATGGCCTGGGGCGCGGACCAGTTCTGGGCGATGAGATGAGCGCCCAACGCGCTGATGATGGCGGTCGAAAAGGAGGTGCCGCGCCAGTCTGCCCAGCCCGACGTGTTTGGCTCGCCATTAGGAAAGTTGGGCGAAATGAAGAGGCCGCGCACGGCATCGGGCAAGCCATTGGCATTGGTTGAGCCGTACACGTCGCCGCCAAAGGTGGCGATGCCCGCGTTCAAAGGCGGCAGGCAGGCGAGATTGGCAAATTGCGCGATGGCGTAGTTACTGTTTACTGAAGTCACACTCAAGACCGTCTCATACCGGGCAGGCGCGCGCGGCGGGCGAGGTTTCTGGCCCTGTTTTCTGGCGAGCAGGGAATCGTTGCCAGCCGCGGCCACAACCAGGATGCCCTGAGCGTGCAAGCTTTCAAAGAGCAGGCGCAGGCCTTCTTCGATGTGCGCCAGCACGCGTACCGCGCTCGACAACTGCGCGCTCGGCCACTGTCGATTGTCGAACCACACGTAGGGCAGGCGTCGAATATCGGGCATGACGCACAGGCTGAGATTGACGACGAGGCGACGAATCGAGGCAGAGATCACCTCTTGCTCAAGGTCGGTCAGGGCGGCAAAGAGATTATAAATATCGCCCGCGCCATAGTCGTTGAGGATACGAATGAGGCGAATGCGCGCGCGTGGGGCGCTATCGCGTATCAGGCCAGACACAAACACACCGTGATCGGGCATAAAATAGTAGCGCGGATCTCCATAGAAATCCTGGCCGGTGCAGGCATCGCCAACGATGGGGTAGCGATCATATTCAATTTCAAAGGAGCCGTTTTCATTGCGCAGATCAGCTACAAGCTGCTGTAACAACCAGTTCCGTTTCAATTCGGGACGTGTGACGGCGGCGCGGATGCGTTCAGAACGATGCGCCGTATCCAACACGGCCACAACCACATCTTCCGCGCCATTGGGGTGCAAAGGCAGCCCGGCATCGGTGAAGAGTACACGCCAACCCGGGCGACCGCCGGTTGAGGCAGGCACATCAAGCTCAGGCGCTGGCACGGGAGGCATAGCCGGCCCTCCGCTACTATAGAGAAAGGGCGCGGCGGAAACCAACCAGTTTGGCATGGCGGAGACGATATGTAACCCCGCTTGCGTCAGCGATTCCAGGTTGCTCTGAATATAGGACAGCGCCAGAGGCGTTGCGTCCTGCGTCGAGGGATTCACCTGGAGCGCGTGAAAAAAAATCGCAATCAGTGGCTGCTGGCGATGCTTGCCAAAAATGAATGAGCGGCGCATGGTCGCTCCCGAAGACGTAGCCTGCCAGCGTCCGGCAGCGCCATAGGCTTCCAATGTGATACCATACCTGATCAATAGCGCGTTAAGTTGAGCGCGTATCTGCTCGATCAGAATTTCCTGTGTTTCTGCTGCTGGATGCCGTTGCAGACGCGCCACCACTACCATTTCGCCAGGTATCCAGTAAAATAATCCGTCGGGCGTTCCCATCAACTCTATGGAATTACGGGCCATGCACGTATTTCCCCCTGTCCGCAGAATTTTTTCTCAGGCTGTGAGGTGTTGCGCTTCCCCTTACAGGCGCACAACAGGCTGAAGTGTCTTATATTTGCTATCATCGATTATACAGGAAGCAGCGGCAAGTGGCAATCATGGTGTGTAATGATGTACAGTGACAGTAAAAAAAGGAGTTACACACATGTCGCTTGATTCTATTACACAATCGCTTATCGAACTCGCGGGCATTGCCAGCACATCGGGACACGAAGAGCATGTGCGCTCCTACCTGGAACGGCGGCTTGCCGACCTCGGCATAGCTACACAGGTGGACGCGGCAGGCAACCTGATTGCCACACTTCCTGGAGAGGGCAGGCCGCTCATGCTTAACGCGCACATGGATCGCGTGCCACCGGGACGCGGACACCAGCCGGTGATACGCGGCGGCATCATGTATAGTGACGGCGACACCAACCTGGGCGCGGACGACGCGGCGGGTATCGCCATCGTGCTGGACATAGTGACGCAGCTTGTCACAGGCGAACAGTCTCACCCGCCCGTTGTGGCTGTATTCACTACGCAGGAAGAGGTCGGGCTGGTTGGCGCGGGAGCGTTCGATCCATCGCCCTGGCAGGTGCGCGATGGCATCGTGTTTGATAACGCCTTCGAGCCAGGCGCGGTCGTATCGCGCGGCGCGACCTACATGGCTTTCGACGTGGAGATTCGTGGAAAAACCGGACATCCCGGCAAAGACCTGTCGGAAACGGTCAATGTAATCGATATCTTTCGGAACGCGCACTACCCGCATGGTTCGCTGGCCGGCGATGCAACGCGCATACTTGTCAGCCGCATCGACGCGGGCAGCGCGCGCAATGCCATTCCCGCTATCGCGCATGTGGAGGGCGAACTGCGCAGCTTCGAGTCACCGGAGATACGCCAGCGTTACCAGCAGGCGATTTCCGACGGCTTCGAGCAGGCCGCGCAGCATTGCGGTGGCAAGGCGACCGTTACCTTCTACCCGCATTGTACCAGCTATACCGTAGATGAAGACGAACACTTACTCACCCTCTACCGTGAAACGCTGGCGCAGCGCGGCGAGAACGTGCTGATGCATCCAACGTTTATTGGCAGCGATACCAGCGCGTTCCGACCGCGCCTCAAAACGTTCACCCTGTCAACAGGCGTGGTCAACGAACACTCGACGCAAGAGTACGTGGCGCTCGCACCATTGGAACAGATTGCTCAAGATAGTTTGCAGGTGATACGGAGGTGGCGGTAATTTCCAGGGCGACCCACTCAGGACAGGTGTACCATCCTGAGCAAGAGAAGTCAGATACTTCTTCCGAATATTCTTGGCGGCATTGTAATCCGCATTGAGACAGTAGCCACATGCTCGGCAAAGGAAGAGACTTTGAGAACGACGATTGGAGCGATGTTGATAGCCACACGTGCTACAGGTCTGGCTGGTATGTCTTAGATATGATCTTGCTCACACTGTAACAGTGAAATGATCGACTGTTCAGTATCTTTGCCTGTGGTAAAATAGCCAGGAAACGTAACCAATGGAATGATGGGTGTATTGCCCGTAGCGAAATCAGTAATCTCCACCTGGGAGGACTAAGCAATGTTTTATTGTACATTTTGTGGAGCGGAAATTCCCAAAGACGCTAGCTTCTGTGGAAATTGCGGACAAGTACCCAGTCCTGCCCCGGATGGTCAGACGAGAATTAGCAGTTTTCGCCGGGTGGAACTACACCGGGCACCGGCTAATCCTGATCTGCTTGCCAATGCTCCCGCGCCTGCTCCCTCGTCCCATTGGGAATACGATCAGTCTCAGAGTAACGATGATGCATCCACCATGCCTTTGGTCGATGATGACGAAGAGCGACGAAGACGAGCAGCGATGCTCGGCATGGGTTTGGTTTTGGGCGCGGACGCGATACCCGGCGGCGGTGTGCCAACGGTGCAGGGAACACCCCGGATAGGAGGGGTTCCAATGGTATCAAACCCGCCAACGGTACAGGGCGGTTTAGCGGGTGGGCCTATGCCTCCTGGCTGGCACTCCAGCCCGACAAATTATATACCACAGGCACCCTTGACAGGTTACACTCCGCCCATACCAACAGGAAGCGTACCAACGCACACATTGCACCATCCAAAACCAATTAAGCCTACGCCGAAAGGCGGATGCGCTCCTCTGCTTATTATCGCTATTCTCATACCACTCGTTCTTATCGGCAGTATTACTACACTCGGCCTCACGGTGTTTGCCCCCAGCTTATCATTAAGCGGCAGCAGCAGCGTAGAAAGTGGCGGGACGCTCGCGCTGCACGGCAATCATTTCCTTCCCGGAAGTAGCATCACGCTTACCCTGGATGACACGACCCCACTGTTTGTAAAAGCGCGTCCAGCAGGCATCCAAACAGCCAACACGCGCTATACCTCCAGCGCCTTGAATATGACAGCCGCACAGCTATTACAGCCCGCAGCAAGCAATACTATCAATGCCGACGGCAATGGCACTTTCAACGTTACCATTACCATCGATCCAGCCTGGTCTACTGGACAACATACCATTCATGCCAGCGAAGCCATCACGCGTCGAGGCGCGCAATTACCTTTCACTGTTGTTTCCGGCGGCGCTACTCCGACACCTTCTCCTTCAAACACGGGTACACCTACTGTCACTCCATCGCCAACTCTCTCACCTACGGGAACAGCATCAACAGGGGCGTTAAATTGCGTCAACCCATCATCGGTCGCGCTCGGCCCGGTCAGCGATGCATACGTTCAGCCAGTTTCAACTTCAGTAGTGTTGTGTACTTCAGGTACGGGTAGCGTCAACTGGACGGCAACCTGGGATGCTGGGAAAGCTCCCTGGCTGGCGCTCGATCATAGCGCGGGAACGATTACCGCGCCTGCTCAGGCCAAACTCAGTGTATTTGCCAACGCTGCGCGACTCGCGGCGGGCAACTACAGCGCGACAGTGACATTCTCCAGCCAGTCCAGCAACGTCACAGAGTCGCTGAATGTCACCTTCACAGTGCAAGCCGGCTGCATCAATGGATCGACGAATGCTCTCAAGTTCAATGCCATATTGCATGTCAGCGAGGCGCCACCTCAAACGGTCTCCCTGACGAATTGCGGCGCGGTCGGTAGCTGGTCGGCCAGCGCAAAAACTTCTGATGGCGCGAACTGGTTGTCAGCCAGTCCGACCAGTGGCACATTGAGCGCGAATACCTCCCTTGTTGTCACCATCAGCGCCTCAACCCTCAATTCGACGCTGGTGGCGGGTATCTACACCGGGGCAGTGACATTCGCGATAGGGTCTGGCACCTTCAGCGTCAACGTCACCTTTAACGTTCAGGCCGGGCCAATCCTTTCCGTTTCGCCAACCAGGTTGACAGGCAACAACTCGCCATGCCAATTATCCCCTACTGCGGGCTTTTACATCTGCTACGTGACAGTAACCAACACGTCCACTACATTAAGCCTTAGCTGGACTTCCAGCACCAATCTTTTGCCCGGAGCTATCGTCAAGCCGGCGAATGGCACATTGGGGCCTGGACAACAACAACCGCGCGTACTCATCGAGATTCCGGCAAATGATTGTAAGGCCGGAGCCAGCATTACCTTTTCAGGACCGGCAAATAGTGTTACATTACCCTGGACATGTCAATTGATCGGGTAACTGAAAGGGGAAGCTGGCGCAATGGAAAACGATGCATTAATCGGGCAGCAAATCGGGGCATACTACGTCCAATCCAAACTGGGCGAAGGCGGCATGGCGCTTGTCTACAAGGCATATCACGCGCGTTTGCGCCGCGAAGTAGCTATCAAGGTTATTCTTTCACAGATCGCGCAGCAGGCGGACTTCAGGGTACGCTTTGAACGCGAGGCACAGTTGGTCGCCAGCTTACAACACCCTAACATTGTGGCTGTGTACGACTTTGGAGATTTCGGCAACCAGACCTACCTGGTAATGCAATACGTGGGCGGGGGAACCCTGCGCGACAAGCTGCGCGGTGGTCACGCGCTCGATCCACGCCAGGCCGCCCTGCACACTATCCAGATGGGCAAAGCGCTGCACCACGCGCATATGCGGGGTATCGTTCACCGCGACGTGAAGCCGCAGAACATGCTGGTTTCATCCAATGACCCCAACCAACTATTACTCTCCGATTTTGGCATTGCCAAGTTGTTCGATACCCGTCACGAACCAACCATACTTAACTTCGCGGGTAGTACAATAACCCAGGACCCATCGCTCACCAGCGTCGATCAAATCGTGGGAACCGCAGACTACATGGCCCCGGAACAGATCAACGGCGAACCCGTGGATGCGCGTACCGATGTCTACGCGCTGGGCGTGGTGCTCTTCCAGATGCTCACCGGAGAAGCCCCTTTTCACTCGACCACGGTACAGGGACTGTTGTTCCAGCACGTTCATACACCTCCCCGGCCACTGCGCGAGATCAACCCGTATGTCTCAGAGACGCTGGCATTTATCGTTGCGCGAGCGATGGAGAAAGCGCCCGCCGCCCGCTTCCAATCTGCTGAAGAGATGGCGCAGGCATTAGAGGCAGCTAACGTCAACGCTACCTATCGCCTGCCCTCATCCCAGCCGATCAATCCTGCTTTCCAGGGAGCGCTTCCACCGCAGGCAGACTCTCCGACTTCGCCCTCACTCAATCGTCAATCGCTGTATGGACAGCCGTCGCAGGTCAACACGCCTGGCGTGGCCTCAGCCTATGGCCCGCAGCCCGCATTCGGCAACACACCCGCTTACGGGTCATCCGCCAGGGTGACTCATCCGAGCGGGGCTGGTATAGTGGCTCCTCCGCAGCGGCGACCGTCGCGACGCCAACCCATCAGTTCTATCATCACCGCTGTGGTTCTCTTACTGGCTCTCGTGCTCATCCTGGCAAGGACTGGTATATTGCCCATTTTCAACGGCAATTCCAATCCCTCGTCAAATACGACGCAGCCGTTCACAGAAAACTTTCAGAATAATAACCGTAATTGGACTATCGGCACCTTAAATAATCTCACCGCGTCCATAAGTGGCAATCAGTATACTCTAAAGATAAGCAACGCAACCTACGGACAAACGTATTTTCCACACCCCAGTGTGGGAACGCTACCCGATAAATTCACGCTCACGGTTAAAATAGAGGAAACCCAGGTAGATTCAGCAGCTTCATCATTCGGTCTAGCGTTTCGCGAATCAGAGAATGCAAGCGGTGGCGTATCAAGCTATGCGCTCGCTATTTATCCAAATGGCACATACGCGGTATTTAAGTATGATCCCAATGTTAGTGCAAAGTACATTCCACTTGGACAATCCAACCAGCCATTTTCAGCGATCAAGACAGGCATGGGTCAGTTCAATATATTACAGGTAGTAGTCACTGGAAGTTCATTTACCTTTACAATCAATGGCAAACCTCTTCCTGGTCCAGTCACTCCCGATAATTCATATTCAGGCGGCCAATTAGCCCTGTTTGTTAGTGGCACAAACGCGACCTTCGTTGCCAGCCAGGTGACGCTCACCACGCCATAAGCATCGCCTCCCTCCTCATATATTCGTGATAGAATAAAGAAATCCAAATAAATGACAAACCGGGATATTTATGCGAAGCTTTGAAGAACAGCTACAAGACGCCAGTCAGTGACCCCATCCCTTTCAGGAGGGGCTTGCATCCGGACTCCACCGCAATTCGGCATAGCGCGCGAGGCGTGCCGCTTTGGTCTCACTGTCCGACACATCAGGGGCAACTGACAAATGCCCCGTTCCCATCCAGTCCTGCCGAATGAGAAGCGTTCGCATCGCGATATTGCGCGCACCTACCAGATCAGCGTGCAGGGTGTAGGGCCGACCTGCGCATTGCCGATAGGGACACTGCTCGTTGCGGCAGATGAACAGCAAGCCCTTGTTGGGGCGGTTGCGCTTGTCCGTGTACCCGCACAGGGGACAGGCCTGGCTAGTGTAGTCGGGGTCCATCTTGATGGCAAGAGACGAACGCGACAGCGCGGCCTTGTAGGCGATCATGCTGTGCAATTCGGCAAAGGCCCACTGGGAAGCGTGGCGATTGGCTCGTCGCTCTTTGGGAGAAACGGGTTCGGTGCCTTTGCCGTTCTTCTTGCGTCGCCGCTTGCGTCTCCTGGTGCGTTCACGGATGCCGGTGAGTTCTTCCAGTCCGATCAACGTATGTGGGTGCGCCTGGACAATGGATTTCGCGATGCTGTGGTTGGTTTGCAGTTTCAACCGTCTCTCTCGCCCGCTTAAAGCGATCTTGCGCTGGATAGCGGAACGAGTGCCTTTTTTCTGCAAGCGTTTCTGGAGCCGGGCTTCGTGGTCAGCTTTTGCCCGGACCCGTTTTCCAGGGTAAAAGCGGCTGTCGTTGGTCATGGTTGCGGTGGTTGCTAGATAGCGCATCCCGACATCGACGCCGACTACATCAGGCAGTGTTTCGGGCGTCGGGTCGGGGATGTCCAATTCCAGCGAGACCAGCAAGTAAAATTGCTTGTGGGGCTTGTCGTACCAGAGCTTGCCCCCGCCAATGGTTGCTCCATGTTGGATGAGGGCGACGTGCGGGTCGTAGCCCTGGTAGGCAAGCTTGATCCTGCCTTGTAATGTGAGGACGCTGACCCGTTGCCCACTCTTGAAGCTGTAGTCATAGCCGTAGTTGTAGGTCACGGTGGGAGAGATGTACCTGGGCGGCTTGTCCAACCCCTTGTACCGCTTCTTCGTGTGTCCGGCCTTGCGATGCGCAAGGTTCTGCTTGAGCTTCGTCCACAAGCCCTTGTACGTGGCTGAGACCTGTCGAGCACCATTACACGCCATCTGCGAGGGGAGGGTGAACAGGACACGGATATCGTGGTACGTTCCCTGCTGCAAGCGTTCAGCGTTGGAGAGTTTGTCATGCGCAAAAGCGTAGCGGCTGACGTAGTTGAGCGCGTCACGGTAGGCCAACTGGGTTTGCCTGAGCCTCTGGTGTTGCTCAGGGGTCGTGATGAGTTTCAGTTTGGCGGTGATGATCTGCTGCATGGTGTGCTCTCTCTGCTTTCCTACGCAACGGTATATAAGAGCATGATGTGGATATGGGTGGTATCTAGAGGGATCGAGTTATCATCGGCTACGCCTGCAATCGTGACGTGTTGGATGCCTGCTAGCCTGCTCAGCAACAGCAGCGCGTGTCGTGTGGGTTGTCCTGCGATGAGCGTAGTCAGTGCTTGCTGGTTGATCTGGTACAGGTAGGTTGCTGCGAACTGCACCCGTATGCTTGCTGTCGCTTGTTTTGAGAGCAAGGTCGGGCGAATGTCTCCCACGAGGCGATACCCCTTGCCGAGTGTGCGCGCTTTCGCATTCAGCAGCTGTTCCCCTTGTGCCTGCATCGCTTGCTGGTTGTAGGCTGCTGCACTGCATGTGCCTGACACCGTGATCGTGACATAGGTCGCCTCGTCTCCCGGTTGGTGATCGGCGCTACTCGTTGGCGTACAGGCAGGAGAGAAAAGAGTTTCATTGGCCTGCAGTTGGCTCGTCCATGCCGCCTGTTCGCTTTGGAGCAAGCGAGGGGCGAGCTGGGTGACCACCTGCTGGATATCCTCTTTCGTCACCACCGCAAAGGTCCGGGCATCTTGTCCCCCGCCAAACGAATTGTTCCTGACCAGAACACCGTTCCCGATCGTGGCGGTAACGTCTCCTGCGGCGATGTTGCCGCTGTGTCCAGGCAGAACCGCATGCGCCTGCACGGTCGCTTGCCCGTCGACGGGTGGGGTATTGGGGGGGATGGTCACGCTGGCATCTGTCGCCACTTGTACCCCGTCGCTTCCCGTAAACACTGTCCCTTGTACGATGGATTGTGGGGTAAACAAGCCGTTGTAGAAGGTGAGGGTGCCGGTTGCGACCCTGGTCTCCTGATGCCCGGTGCCTGTGGCTAGAACGGTTTGCGACAGAGACAAGGTCAGCGGCGCGAAAGGATGCGCCTGGATGGCGGCGGCTGATAGGTCAGTCGTCGCCGTGACGGTGTGCGTTTGTGGCACGATGGTCACGGTCACAGTCGGGGTCAGTAAGGCGATGAGTTGGGTATCCGCCACATCAAAGAGCACAAAGACACACAGCAGCAACAGGAACAGCACGAACGGCGGCGGTGTTTTTGCTGTCGTTGTGCTGCTGTGATCGTCCTGGCTGTCAATCACCGGCGGGGCTGCTTCCTCCGGTTCGAGCGGTGTTCTGGTGAAGAGTATCCCGCCGCCCTCCACCGGGTAGACGTGGATGGTGTCAAGCTCCTCTTCGTCCCCTCGCTTATTGAGGGTGGCGAGAATGTGTGTGATCTCTTTGGCATACTGGCTCATGCGTTTCATCTCCAAGTGTGAGGGGAGGGAACTCCCCTCTTGTATTACTGTGACGACACTTGCGGGACAAATTGCCCGTTCTGGTTCAGGTAGATAAAGGTCTCTCCCTGCACATGCACCTCCATGTTGGGCTTGCCATCTCCCGTCGGATCAGGAAAACTGAGCGTGACCGGGAAGAGGCTTGCGCCGGAGCCGAAGAGGCGCGGCCCCCGGTAGATTCTGGCTCTGGAGCTATCCCCGCCGGGCAGTTCGATCACGATCACCGTGGCGCTCAGGTTCAGCGCGAGGAAGTGCGTCGGGTTGCTGGCGCTGTCGCCGTGGCCGACCACCACGTCGTACTGCGCCGTGCGGGGGCGTCCGTAGGTCACATCATCCTGGTGCAGACTCCACCAGCCGCCCAGAGCCTGGAGGCCCGTCCACATTAGCAGCATGACTAGCATTCCGAAACCGACCCATAGCAGCGGGTGGGAGCGGAACACCCCGCCGCTTCTCCTGCGTGGGGGCGGCGCGGGTGGCTCCTCGGTCATGCGTTGGGCCGATCGCCTGGCGGGAATGGGCGTCCGTTGCATCTGACCGGGGTGAGTCACCAAACGGGTGTTGCCCTGCGTCGTCGTGGGCTGCATGTAGAGTCGGCTGCTTGATGGCAGGCGTCCCGGCCACTGGTCATCGTACCCGCCCTCGTCCTGGTCTTCCACATCAGAGGTGTAGCGTTGGCGGTTAGTATGGTTCATGGGGTGTCTCCTTTGCATGAGGGGTCCGTGCCTCAACCGTTCGAGTGTATCTCGCTTGCCACTGGACCGCACCGACATGTTTGGCACACACGACGACACAGGCCCCATGCGGAAGCGTCAAGCCACACCATAGGCACACCCCAAGCGTGCGGCACAGGCGGCACACCACCACGCCGGGGCTGGCGGTGGCCAGCAGGTCGTGTTGCCCGCGCTGGCAACGGATGCGCTGCTGCTGGTCAGCTTCCATCTGTTCGCGCAGCGCCCGGAGCAGGGGATTGCGTTCATCGATCATGCGCCCACCTCCTGCTGACTGCTCCACATCTCTCTCTCGGCGTGTATCTCATCGATGAGCGCCCACAGGCGTGCTTGTTGGGTCCGGGCGATGCGTGAAAGTCGTTGGGCGCGTGCCAGGGCTGCCTGATGGGAGCGGCCGCTGATGCTGATCTCTGCACGGGGCGCGTGCCGCTGCT
>JADEYI010001156.1_pt1 | contig 23031 bp, 19 predicted proteins | sample 8542331 | NCBI WGS metagenome assembly JADEYI01 (sample SAMN16510988, study PRJNA670497) | mine drainage metagenome | isolation source: biofilm near Copperflume 1 | place: Germany: Marsberg coppermine Kilianstollen | collected 2018-02
AACTGGCTCCATTACGCCGATCATCCCCGGCTCCTTTACGGCGATCAGTGACAACGGACTTGTGCGGGTCTTCGTAGTAGGTGTTGGATTCTCGGATGTCTCCCGAGAGGCCGTGCACCGCGAGGTTCATCTTCGCGAGCTTCACGGTTTCCGCGTCCTTCTCGGTTCCAAAGACACTGATCTCCGAGGTCGGGTTCTTCTTATGCGCTCGGACGAAGTCTGCGCTTTGGACGAACATGCCACCCGAGCCACAGGCGGGGTCGAAGATCCGGCCGTGGAAGGGCTCGATGATCTCGACGATGAGACGGACGATCGAGGTGGGGGTGTAGAAGACGCCACCCTTCTGCCCCTCGGCTAATGCGAACTCGCCGAGAAAGTATTCGTAGATCTTCCCGAACGCATCGCCCTCGAGGTCGAGCGGTGCGAGGAGTCGCAGAAGCTCGACGAGCGTCGCGTTGGGGAGTGCGGTATAGCTCCGGGGGAGAACGCCCTTAAGCTCCTCGTTCTCCGCCTCGATCGCGGCCATCGCTTCGTTGACGGCACGTCCGAGGTTCTCGCCCTCCGGAAGCGCGAGGAGCACGGAGAATCGCGCTCTATTGGGGAGATAGAGGACGCCCTTCTCCTGGTAGTCGTACTTGTCCGCCTTCTTTGGATCAGTCCCTTCTTTCTTCAGCACGGCCTGAGTGTCTACAAAGCGCTTTTCGGCGTACCGGAGAAAAATCAGCCCGAGGACGGGCGTGGAGAACTGGGAAGGCCGAAGGCCCGTGTTCGCCCACAGCTGGTCGGCGGCTCCCCAGAGGCGATTCTCGACTTCTTGGATGGTCATAGGACTCGGTTCTTATGCTTTTGGGATATTGCCTTTCATCCTACCGTCTTGATGGCAAAAGACAAATGCCGTGAAAGGCGATTGGTATGAACCTGTCACTAGATCTTCGGGCTAGAAATGATCTAGGGGTGGAAAGAAAGATAAGTACAAACCGTCGCCCGCGGGTGGAATCTAGTCCCTTATTGCTCTCGTTTGACGTCGGTGCTTTGATAGGAAGCATGGCAGGAATCAATACAAACTCTGTTTCACTCGCCGGAGAGTTTGCGGTGCTGTCCCAACTTGCACTGCGGGGCTACGACGCCAATATGACGTTGGGGCACACCAAGGGCGTCGACATCCTGGTCTCAGATCCCAAGACGGGACAACTCTATCAGCTCGAAGTAAAAACGAACTTGAGAAGCAATCCAAGCAAGCCCTCGGTATCGAAGATTTTCGGCAAGTACGTGAGTGACTGGATCATGACAAGAAAGCACGAGGACATCGATGTCCCAACCCTCTTTTACTGCTTTGTGAATATTTCGAAAGAGACGGGTGCGTTCAAGTTCTATATCGTGCCAAGCAACGTTGTGGCCCGTTATGTGAGGGAGGAGCACCAACTCTGGCGTGACGAGAAGCGGAAAGAGCGGAAGAAGGTCAAGGAAACGGACATGCGTTTGTTGCGGATCGGTCTGAAGGGCGAGGTCTATCCGATACAGACGCCGACGGTTGAAGAATACGAAGACAACTGGACCTTCAAGCGGTGAGAGCGGCAGGTTCTAGTGTCACCCCACTAAACGCTCGCGACGGCGCGCCGTCGATCATGAGCTTGAGATAGATCGTGTAGTTCGGGAGGATGAGGAAATCTTCCGTCTCGAACTCGGGTGCGAGCTCACGCGAGATCACGCGCGCATCTTCCTTGCCCAGGCGAAATGAGATCAGCGTTCCGACGTTCCCGAGGACCGCGTGCCGTATATCCGGCTCAAGCTAGTCGTTTGGGGGTGTTCATCGCCAGCTTTTCCCCGGCTCGGCTTTTGATGGTAGGGTATAAACATGGGTATGAGTGTTCAACCCAATACCCCATCCCCCGACTTGAGTAATCCCCGCCCGTCAGAACCGAGCGGAGTTTCAGTGGGTGTCGCGGGATTTTCCCAGCGGGTCCTCCGCTATTTTCTTGCATTCCTCGAGACGGACTTTAAGCGCCAACAAGCGCCTCGCCGCCGCATCCAGTTAAAGACCGATACCAACTTTCGGTCAGGCATGCCGCTCAGGAAGTACCGGACGCTATACGACGCTGTGTGGCGCTTCGTTCAACGGCCGATCTCTGAGGGCCTCACCCTACGAGTGAAGAAGGGGGGTCATACAGCACCCATCAGCCCGATCCTCCTTAATCTCATCAAGCAGCAGGTCGCGAACCTCCCATCGGAGAGTTTTCAGCAGGTTCGCGTGGCAACGATCGAGCACGCGAAGCGAAATCGCGCTAAATCGGTCGATAACCCGGAACAATTCGTCGACTCGGTTCGGATTGCGTTCGTTGAGGCTGTCGGGACAAGCGTAGTTCATCCCATATTGACGCTTCTCGATGGTCCGTTCCGTGAGCAAGCGTACTCGGCGGTCGAATCGGTGTATGAGGTAGAGACCGATCTCACCGACGCGCTGTCCGAGGCGGCACTCGCACAACTGCCCGAAGCGGTGAACGCGTACATCATCCGGGGCGACACCGGACCCATGGAAACCGTTCTTGCCGAGTTCTTTCCCGAAGAAGACACCAGGCAACGAACCACATCGTTTTTTGAGGACTTTGCGACCGCTGACGCGTTCCAGGAGCTACGCGATGTACTGAACTATGCACGCAGCGGGGAGAACCTCCAGCTCTACCTCTACCTCTGCGACCTTCGATTCGGACACGCCTCGTTCCCGCTCTTCTATGTTCCAGCGACACCAAGCTTCGACGAGGCGAAGGCCGAATACGTACTCGAATTCGATCCGCACCTCTTCGTCAATAAGCAGGCGGTCGACTGGATATTGCAGGAGCATAAAGGCGCGTCCGGGCGTACGCCGGTGTCTCCGATCGATGCCCGCATCATCTATCTCGGAGAGCACCAATCATTCGTGGACGAGATGGAGCAGCTTGTACGGAAACTCGTGCCGAGTCTTGAGATTACCTCCGATATCGATCTCCGCAGCCGCGCGCTGCAAGCGGCGTCGTCCCCGTTCTTGAAATTCTCAACTGCTGCGTACTTTGCCGCCTTTGATAAGGCGGATGAAGCGCTCTTGAATGACTATGAAGCCCTCCTGACCGCGATAACTGAGGATCAGCAGGGCGCGGGCGCGCTTTTCGAGAACATCATTCGGGGCTTCCTCATGGACGACCCCATGAGCGTCCGAGCCCATGTGGACGACGGCTGGGACGGCACGCCCATCCCTGAACGCCTGCTCGGCGTTTCTCCCATCCCGATAAACGAAGAGCAACGGAAGATCCTCGCCGCACTCGAAGAGCCGCAGTGCCGCTACCTAGCGATCCAAGGCCCCCCTGGCACAGGAAAGAGCCATACCATCACGGCGATCGCATTCAACTGCATTCTCTCCGGCCGTAACATTCTTATCCTCTCCGACAAGCAGGAAGCGCTCGATGTCGTGGAGGACAAACTGAACGCGACGCTGGCGGCAGTGCGGCATGGTGACGACTTTCCGAACCCCATTCTGCGCCTCGGGCGCACTGGCGGCAGCTACAACCGACTGATCTCACAATCGTCCCAAGAGCGCATCCGCGCACAATACCGCGCCCACCGCGCGAATGCCGAGCGGGTCCAAGAGGAGACCGCTGCTACGCGTGAGGGGCTCAAGGAATCGATCGCCAAGACCGTCCGCGCGTATTCGGAGATCAAGCTTCAGGAAGTTGTCGAACTCGAGCGCCTGGAACAATCGCTCGAGAAACTCATCCCTGGTTATGCGGCGGCGCTCCAAGCGCCCAACAACGCGGCGGCGATTCCCGCGCTGGCGCAGAGCCTCGTTGACCTATCAAGGCAGCCGGTCTATGCGCAAGAAGTTGAGAGCCTGATCACGCAGGTGACGGGGTCAAGCAAGTCGTGGTCTTTACAGGATTTGCTTATCGCAGTGCGCGTTTATGCTGCTGCGCACGAGTTGAGACATTTGCGCAGCCAAGGCCAATCTCTGGCATTGTTTGATGGCCTCAAGCCGAGCCAGCGAGCGCCCCTTCTGCAATTCGTCGCGGGGTATCAAGCGCTTCGCCTCCCCGTGATCGGCTACCTCTTTAGGGGCGCGAAAGTCCGCGCGTTGAACAAACAACTCGCGCAGGCACTTCCATCATGCGCCAATCCGAACGACATACACGCGCGATGGCGCGATCTCATCAATGTTGCGGAGGCTTTACGCGCTCTTGAAGAAACGATCGGGAAATTCAAGCTTGGTGACAGGGAAGGAGAGCGCATCTATAGGCTCCTCCTCAAACCGCCACCCAACATTTCGAACTGCCTTCAAGACTTTCACCGCATCCTCGAGGCCTATTGCAACGCGTTTGAGTCTGCACCGCGGTTAACGTTCGGAACACCACCGACGGCGGACGCCGCGAGCCTAACTCGAGTCTTCTTCGTGGCCGCGAAGTACGCCTGCATGTACTACCGCGTGCACAACATCATGAACTCGGCGCCGCTGTTCGATTACGTCGGGGAGAAAGCGAAACTCGAGCAGATGTATACCGCCAAAATGACGTACGAGATCGATCGGCGTTTTATCGATTTCGTCGACAACAAGCGGGCGACCGCAAAATCGCTCGGTGGCGTGATCAAAGCAAAACAGCAGTTCCCGCAGGATCAGTTCGCGAGTCTCAAGGAAGCGTTCCCCTGCGTGATCGCCGGAATTCGGGAGTTTGCGGAATACGTCCCTCTAAAGGAGGAGATCTTTGATGTCGTCGTGATCGATGAGGCGAGTCAGGTCTCAGTAGCACAAGCGTTTCCAGCACTGCTTCGCGCCAAGAAAGTCGTTGTGTTCGGCGACAAGCTCCAGTTCAGCAACGTGAAGTCTATGCAGGCGAGCAACGCGGTGAACGACGCTTACCTCGCCGACAATGAAGCGTACTTCCGGCAGAAAGTCTCCAATGCCGCTGATCGAATCCAGCGGCTTAAGACCTTTGATGTGAAGAAATCCGTGCTGGATTTCTTCGAACTGATCGCGTCGTACAGCGACATGCTCCGCAAGCACTTTCGCGGGTATCAGGAACTGATCAGCTTTTCATCCAAGACCTTCTATGGGGGTCAGCTTCAGGCGATCAAGGTCCGAGGAAAGCCCATCGAGGACGTTCTCCGGTTCACGGTTCTGGAGCACGACGGGCGGACGGAGCGTCTGCGCAATACCAACACGCAGGAGGCAGAGACTATTCTCGCCCACCTTCGAGAGCTCGCTGACGAAGATCTCGGGATTACAGTGGGTGTGATCACGCCCTTCCGAGAGCAGCAACAACACCTTTCTCGGACCTTGTTTAACGACGCCTACGGGGCGCGCTTCGAGTCAGACCTGAAGTTGAAGGTTATGACGTTCGATACGTGCCAAGGTGAAGAGCGGGACCTCATCATCTACTCGATGGTTGCAACGCCCGAGAAAGATCTCCTCAACTATGTGTTTCCAGTGGAACTGACAACAACTGTCGACCCCGATCGCGCGGAGGAGTCGCTTAAATTTCAGCGACTCAACGTGGGTTTCTCGCGGGCTAAAGAGGCGATGTGGTTCGTCCTATCGAAGCCGGTGGACCAGTTCCACGGCTCGATAGGGCGTGCGCTCAAGCACTATGAATCGATCTTGAAGGAAAGACCGTCTCCCGAAGCTGAAGATACCGACCAAAGCTCACCCATGGAAGCGAAGGTGCTCGATTGGGTGAAGAAGACGCCGTTTTTCCAGAAGAATGAGGAACGGCTTGAATTGATCGCGCAATTTCCCGTCGGTGATTACTTACGACAACTCGATCCGCAGTACCAGCACCCGGCGTATCGGTGCGACTTCTTGGTGCGTTATCAAGGGTCGGGTCAGACCGTGAACATCATCATTGAGTACGACGGCTTCGCCGAGCATTTTATCGAACATCAGCGCGTCCATGCAGGGAACTACGATCGGTACTACCGACCGGAGGACATTGAACGCCAGATGGTCATAGAGTCCTACGGATACAAGTTCCTGCGGCTCAATCGCTTCAACCTCGGTTCAGATCCGGTCCGTACGATCTCGGAGCGCTTGGAGACGCTCACCGACGCCGTTTTAAACCACAAGAACGGCGATCCTGAAACGGTGACCCGTATACGCGAGGAGGCAGAGGCGCTCACCGAAGGCGAGTCCAAGCACTGCCCGAAATGCGAACAGGTGAAACCGCGCAAGTCCTTTTACGATCCTGCGCTGAAGGATGGAAAGGGTGGATATGGGAGGATCTGCATCGAGTGCAAGAAAGCAGCGAAACCGTCCCCGTTCGGCCGCTCGTTATCCGGCGGGCGGCACAAACGATGGAGGAGATATGGACGGTATTAGGGCACTCGCTAGTATTTCCAGATCCCGATCCCTCGAAGAAGAACTTTCGTCGATATGAACGCAACAATCGCAAGCACCGTGGTCCACTGAAAGACCTGCAGGCCAAACAGTTTCACTCCAGCAAACAGCAGTAAAGCCAGGACAAAGTGATAAGTGTCGCTCCCGAGTGCCCTGTTCCATGCCGGGGTACGGCCGTTCGCCGATCGGTAATTTCGCTTTGGGTTTTCGTATCGCATATCTGATTACTACACCCCATTCTGTGCAAAGGATGCAGAGACGCGGATCAGCTTGAAAATGCGTCAGAGCGCCTTTCAACGCTGTTTCGATTCAGCGCCACCCCGCTAAACGGCCCCGACGGTGCCCCGTCGATCATGAGCTTTAGGTAGATCGCGTGGTTTGGGAGATTCAGTAGGTCTTCCGTCTCGAACGCAGGGGCGAATTCTCTTGAGGTCACCCGCGCATCCTCCGCGCCCAGGCGGAAGGAGATCAGCATACTGTTCGCCCCTCTCGACGAGCGGTTCTAAGTGATCAATGTGTCGAATACCGGGTCGAGTCGCTCGGCTATCTTGGCCTTCTTGCCTACGCGCTTTGCGAGCTCTAGACATGCGTCGGTGTATCCGACGTTCTTCGGCGCGACGTGCCGCCTGTAGAATTCTTTGAGGATTGCTTTGCCCCGAAATCTGTCGAGAGCTCTGCCTTCCGAAACGATCTTTGAGACCTCAGCAGTTACCTCCTCAACAGTCTTCTTGACCTCCTCATCTTCGGGGAGAAGGTTCCGAAGGTTTTCGAGCTCCTCTTGGTGCTTCGCCCTTACCTGCGCTACTGATGCACCACCGACACGCACGGTATACCGCTTAAACCGTCGACTCACGCGAAGCGCCACCTCGTCGTTAACCAAGCTGCTTGCAATCGAGTCGAGTTCAGCCTTTACCGCTCCGGCATCGGGAAAATCCGAAGGCTCGAGTGTCTTTACATAATCGAAGACGACGTCGTCGTCCAAGAGGAAGTTCTCGATCATACATACCGGTAGCATCTCCACCCCGGGAACAGTCTCCGTCGACTGATCCGCGTCAACAAGCCCCCGGACCCTGATCCGAAATACCTCCTCTGGGACGTGCTCCCGCAGACGTTGCACGGTGGTAATTACGTTACCTTTGCCCCTTGTCGGGACCAGCGTGACAGCTGTCGCTCTCGGATACATTACCTCCAATAGGCGCACATCCGTAGGCACGTCCGTATCCGCCTCCTGCTCACCTTCTATACAGACGATCGACCGACCGGTGGTAAGGAAATAGGTGCTCCCAGCGAGCTGCTTCAGCGCCTCCAGCCGTTCTGCGCTATTCGCGATGCGGCGTAACTGATTGACAGCGGCATCTGAGGATGGCTCGGAAAGGACGAACAGCTCGTCATTGAATGCCTGATCGAGGAGCGTTGGGGAATGCGTTGTTATGACAAACTGCACCTTTGATTCGCGCGAGACGTTCCTGATATAGACGAGAATCTTTGATTGCAGGTCGGGATGCAGGTGCTGCTCCGGCTCATCGACCAATATGACGCGCTCCTCCGGTGACACTGGTTGTGCTGTCGTACCAAGCGTCATGTCGCTTAGAAACTGAAGCTTCTCGCGAATCTGATCTTCAAGGAGCGGCAGAAATAGGATGATGATCGATTTTTCGCCGGAGCTAAGATCATCGATATCGATCTCAATCACACCGTTTGCATCGCTTCGATTCCAAACGCATTTGATGTCTTCCTCATTCTTGAAATCGATCTTGTTGAACGACAAGTGTGGCAGAAGATACTTGGTCAACGTCCGGAGTGGTTCATAGACATCGGGAAGGGAAGCAACATCCAATGAGGCTTTCTGTTCTTTTCGCCGATCGACAAGTTCTGCTAGCACCGCCTGCCGACGATTTTCGATCTTACCGAGTGTGTGCTTGATTGTGCTCCCGGCTTCGTCTACGTTACCCGGAGTGCGCGTCGGGTTTTGAAAACTCAGGCCCTCATAGCCGGATACTTCTGCGCCGCCCAACAGGTCGAGTAGCCAGCGCATACTGCCGCCTAGCCAGCTCCGGCGGACTTTCGTACTACGAAGTACCCGGTGTGGTCCTTGGTAGAACATTCGGGTGTTCGGTGTGACCTGACCCGCGCCGCTCTTGATTGCATAGAGCAACGTTGACTTGCCAACGCCGTTGGGTCCTGCAATTACCATAACCGCAGGTACCCGTTCGGCTTCGGCGAGAACGATCGATTTTTGGCGGGTTACTTTGAAGCTCACCAGCGACATGAATGTAATCTATATTGAGGATGTAGCTTCGTAAAGGCCAACTTTCCCCGGTCGCAGTGTGACCGCACTGAACGGCCGCGACGGCGCTCCATCGATCATGAGCTTGAGGTGGATCGTGTAGTTCGGAAGGTTGAGCAGGTCCTCTGCTTCAAAGTTCGGCGCGAGCTCGCGCGCGATCATCGCGGCGTCCTCCGCACCGAGGCGGAAGGCAATCAGCGTCCCGACGTTTCCTAAGACGGCGTGCCGAATGTCCGGCTCGAGCTGGTGCAAGTGCTGATGGGCAAGGACTAGCCCCACGCGGTACTTGCGAAGCTCCGAGACCATGTTCGCGACGGTGAGCGTTGTAAAATTCTGGAATTCGTCCAAGTAGACGAAGAAGTCTCTCCGCTTGTCCTCCGGTAGCTCGGCTCGGCTAAACGCCGCCAACGAGATCGTGGACACGAGGAGGGCCCCGAGCAGGTTTGCGCTGTCCTCCCCGAGTTCGCCCTTGGAGAGGTTGAGGAGGAGGATCTTTCTCTCATCCATCAACCGCCGCACCGAGAGCTCCTTCTTGGACCCAATGAAAAGGTCGCGGAGTCGGCGGTCGGCGAGGAACGCCCCGACCTTGTTCTGGATCGGGCCGATGGCTTCTTGGCGGTACCAGGGCGAATACTTTGCGAATTCGTCTTCCCAGAACCGCCGGACTTGCTGGTTAGTTACTTTCTTTAGGACAAGTGAGCGGAACTCCTTGTCCACGAAGAGGCGCAGGAGATCCGGCAGGGTTGCGTCCCCATACTCAATGAGCGCATGCAGCGCGTTGCGGAAGATGTGCTCCATGCGCACGCCCCAGGAGTTGCCCCAGATCTTCCTGAAGGCCTCCAGGACGCCGGAGACGGCAAGGGGAATCTTGTCAGCGCGGACTTTCCGGATCGGGTTGTAGCGGTAGGGGTGGTTGCCACTTGCGGGGTTCAAGTACACCAGGTCACTCAAGCGCTCCTCGGGAATGCTTTTCACAAGTCGTTCTACTAAGTCTCCGTGTGGATCGATGACCGCGAGCCCGTGGCCCCCTAGGATGTCCTGAAGGGCGAGCGTCTCTAAGAGCGTCGACTTGCCGGTGCCGGTGCGGCCGATCGCGTAGATGTGGGTAAATCGATCCTCGTGCTTGATGCCGAAGACCTTATCGGGCGGTCGCTTGTTCGTGCGCGCGAAATAGGTGACACCCTTGTTGGGGATCATGCTTCAACGGTATCGACGCGGCACGTCCCCGGCATGAGGCGAACGTGTGCCGTAGGGGCACGCCGTCGATGTGCCTACAGAGCACCCTTCCGCGTCGTGTTTTGGGGCTGCTTCTAGCTAACTATGAGTGCCGGATCTTGTTCATTAGGAATCCGGCATGGACTACAGCCAAGAACACAACATCGACCTTCTGACGCGCCTCATCGGTGCGCGGGCGACCAAGCGCCTCTATCGCGGCCTGTTGGCCCCGCTTTTTATCCCGATGGGGGAACGTAAAGCAGAGCACGAGACTCTCGCCATTGCGCGCGAGCTCGTCATGCGCCTCCTGCAGGAGGAAATACAGCGCGACGGTGCGCTCTGTGCACCTGCCGCTGTCCGTGACTACCTCCGCCTCCTCTTTAACGGTGAGCAGCGCGAGATCTTCGTTGTGCTCTTCCTCGATGCCCAGCATCGGCTTATCGCTTCTGAGAAGCTCTTCTATGGGACGCTCTCACAAACGGCGGTGTACCCGAGAGAGGTTGTAAAGCGCACGCTCACGTGGAACGCCGGTGCGGTCATCTTTGCCCACAATCATCCCTCGGGCGTCGCCCAGCCTTCACAGGCGGATCAGGTCCTCACCGAAAGCCTGAAGCGCGCCTTAGCGATAATCGATGTGCGCGTGCTCGACCACTTCGTCGTGGCCGAAAATACTGCGCTGAGTTTTGCTGAGCGTGGGCTGCTCTAGCCCTATTCCTCACCGCCTCTTCCGAGGCGGTTTGTTTTTACCGAATGCAGTGACCAACGGACACATTTGCGCGTCGTGTGTGCCGCCTCCCGCGACGCTACGCTCGGAAGAGATCATAGTTCTTCGCTTCCTCTCCATAGCGCCCGAACGTTCTCGGGCGCCGCATCGGACTCTCCCTTCCGGTGCGGCGCCCGGAAATGTCTCCGGGTTCTGTGAAGGGGAACACATGAGTCTGTATGAGGAAGTCACCAACCGCATCTTGGCTCAGCTCGAAAAGGGGATCGCACCGTGGGTGAAACCGTGGGCGGTGCCGGCGCCGTACAACGCGGCCACCCAGCACCGCTACAGCGGCGTCAACGTCCTCCTCTTGTGGGATACGCCGTATAAGCGGTCGGCGTGGGTCACGTACCGGCAGGCCTGGAGGCTCGGTGGGCAGGTGAGGAAAGGAGAGCGCGCAACAACGGTCGTCTACGCTTCGACGATCAAGAAGCACGAAGCAGACGAGGAGAAGATCGTGCCGTTCCTCAAGCGCTACTACGTCTTCAATGTTGAACAGGTGGAGGGGCTCCCGACAAACCTGTATGCCGCGGCACAAAGCCCAGCGGGCGAGCAGGTCGGCACGTTCTTCTCCGCCATTCCGGCGGATGTCCGCCACGGCGGCACTGCCGCGTACTACCATCCTGCCCAGGACTACGTCCAGGTGCCGCACCCCGAGCATTTCGCGTCGCCGGAGCGGTACTGCGCCACCCGGCTGCATGAGACGGTACACTGGAGCGGGCATCCGTCGCGCCTTGCGCGGCACTTCGGGGAGCGCTTCGGCGACCAAGCCTACGCGTTCGAGGAACTCATTGCGGAGATCGGCTCCGCGTACCTCTCGGCCGACCTCGGGCTCAAGCCCGAGCTGCATCACGCGGAGTACGTGGGACACTGGGTGACGCTCCTGCATGAGCACCGCCGCGCGATCTTCACGGCCGCCGCGAAAGCGACCGCCGCGGCGGAATACTTGAAGGGACTTGCCGCACCGACAGCGCCCGACGGATGAGGACCGTGATGAAGCGGAAGAAAATGAGAGAGGAGATCGTCAAGCACCCGCAGTACGGCAAATCGTTCGAACTGACGTCCCGCGGCGTGACCTACCACTACTGGCTAAAGGTCACGCGAAAAACCTTGACCATTCGCGATGCCGGCACGCTCACAGTGCTCGATGAGGTGCCGCTTTCAGACGTCGGCATTACGTCCCGAAACGGAAAGTTTGTGCAAACGAAGGATAAACGGGACATGCTCGTTGTCGCGTACGTCCTCGCTTGGATGCTGGTGCAGTGGAGGCAGACGAAGCATTAGCTCTTTACCCCCATCCATTCAGATGGGGGTTTTCGTTTTCACTGCGCCCTAACAGGGGGAGGCAAGGAGGGGCGTGGTTCTTGTGCGTATTCTTTATACAGCACGCTCCGCACTACGCAAAGCGCGCGCGGCTCACCCTCTCTCGTAGTAGGTCCAAGACAGGCTTCACCGGCGGTATTGAGCGCGCATCACCCACAGGATTTCGATTCCGCGTCTACTAGCGGCGTATCATTCAAACCAGTGGCGCAAGGAGGGTTCGGCATGAAGACGGCCAAGAACTCAAAGCGCGTCGGGATCTGGATACGGGTCTCGACCGAGGACCAAGTCCGCGGCGAGAGCCCGGAGACTCACGAGCGACGTGCCAAGGGGTACGCCGAGGCGAAGGGCTGGAACGTTGTCGAGGTCTATCGCCTTGAAGCGGTCTCCGGAAAGACGGTCAAGGAGCATCCGGAAGCCAAGCGGATGCTCGAGAACATCCGCTCGGGGCACATCTCCGGACTTATCTTCTCGAAGCTCGCGCGACTGGCGCGCAACACGAAAGAACTCCTCGAGTTCGCCGAGTACTTCCGTGAGCACAACGCTGACTTGATCTCACTCGCGGAGTCGATCGATACCTCAACCCCTGCCGGCCGTCTCTTCTACACCATGATCGCCGCGATGGCACAGTGGGAACGGGAAGAAATCGCCGAGCGCGTGGCGGCGTCGGTCCCGGTGCGCGCGAAGATGGGGAAGCCGTTGGGTGGTGCAGCCCCCTTCGGCTATCAGTGGAAAGACCGGAAGCTTGTGACTAATCCGAAAGAAGTGCCGGTCCGCAAGCTCATGTACGAGCTGTTTCGCGAGCACCGACGGAAGAAGACCGTCGCGCGGCGCTTGAACGAGCGCGGATATCGAACGCGCAACGGATCCCTTTTCTCCGACACAACGGTCGACCGGCTCCTGCGCGACCCGACCGCCAAAGGCATCCGCCGCGCCAACTACACACAGACTACGAACAACAAGAAAGCGTGGAAGCTGAAGCCCGAGAGCGAATGGGTGCTTCACGAGGTCGAGGCGATCGTTCCCGAGGACATCTGGAACGAGTGCAACGCGATCCTCGACGAGCAGAGAGCCAAGGGAAAACGTCCGACCAAGAAGACGGTGCACCTCTTCGCGGGGCTCACCTTCTGCTCCTGCGGGCACCGGATGTATGTGCCGTCGAATACCCCGAAGTACGTGTGCTACAAGTGTCGAAACAAGATCCCCGTGGTCGACCTCGAAGCGGTCTTCCACGAGCAGCTCAAGAGTTTCTTCTTCTCGACTGAGGAACTCGCCCTGCACCTCAAGCAGGCCGATGCTGTGATACGAGAAAAGGAGGAACTCCTCGCCGTTCTTGAGAAGGAGCGCACAAAGCTCACCGCCCAATCCGACAAGCTCTACGACCTCTATCAATCCGGGTCGATCGACAAGCAGGGATTCGGGGCAAAGTATCGCCCGCTCTCAGCGCGGCAGCGTCAGCTCGACGACGAGATTCCAAAGACCCAGGCGGAGGTCGACGTCTTGAAGATCGCCCACCTCTCCCAGGAAGAGATCATCACCGAGGCCCGCGACCTCTACACCCGCTGGCCGAAGCTTCCCTACGAGGAGAAGCGCCGCATCGTCGAGACCATCACCGAGCGGATCACGATCGGCGACGGGGACGTCGAGATCAATCTCTACTACTCCCCGCCGCCGGTAACCCCGGGACCCTCAAGCGGAAACGGCACGCCCCCCTCCATCCCTCAAACTCCTGGTGGAAGGGCAACGAAACCTCAGGGGTTCATCGCTGCAATGAGCTGGAAGCGTGCGGGAAACTGCGCTTGCCGCGCGGCGCGAACGATCGATATCCTGCCCGACTCGAGCGGCTCGCGCAGCGCCTCGAGCACATCGCGGTCGAACTCCGGCAACTCGTCTAGGAACAGCACGCCGTGGTGCGCAAGCGAGATCTCGCCCGGGCGCGGCATGTTGCCGCCTCCGACCAGGGCCGCACCCGATGCGCTGTGGTGCGGCGCACGGAATGGACGCGCGCCCCATCGGGCGGCGTCGAACCCCGCGCTCGAAACGGATTGGATTGCGGCAACCTCCAGGGCCTGCGCTTCAGAAAGCGGAGGCAAAATTCCAGGAAACCGGGACGCGAGCATCGACTTGCCGGTCCCCGGCGGGCCGACCATCAGTACGCTGTGACTTCCCGCGGCCGCGACCTCCAGCGCCCGCTTGACCTGCTGCTGCCCCTTGACCTCGTCGAAATCGGGGTAGCGCGGCGGCGAGAGTTGGGATCCCGCGCAATACTCTCCGATCGGCGTTTGCCCTGTAAGGTGTGCGACCACCTCGAGCAGCGATCGCACGGGCAGAATGCGAGCCCCCTCGGCCAGCGCCGCTTGGGGCGCATTGCCGGCCGGCAGCACGAAAGCCCTTCCCGCGGCCCGGGCCTGCAGCGCCATAGCGAGTGCGCCGCGCACCTCCCGCACCTCGCCGGTAAGCGAAAGCTCGCCGGCAAATTCGTGGCCCGCGAGCGATTCGGGTGCCAATTGCCCGCTCGCCGCAAGCAAGCCGAGCGCGATCGGCAGATCAAGGCGGCTGGAATCCTTGGGCAAATCCGCCGGTGCCAGGTTAACGGTGATGCGACGGGCCGGGAATTCGAACCGGGCGTGATTCAGCGCCGCCCGCACGCGATCCTTGGCCTCGCGCACCTCGGCGTCGGGCAACCCGACAATGTGGAATGCCGGCAAGCCTGGCCCTAGATGAACCTCCACGGTTACTTCGGGCGCGTCGATTCCGGCCAGCGCGCGGCTGGCGACGACCGCGAGCGGCATGTGACCCCCCTTGTCTGCGCGACGTTGCCTCTGGAGGAGCAACGCCGTTGGGGGTGGATGGGTTTACGCCGCAGGCGGCTTGGCGCCCGATTCCAGCTCGGCAACCCGCGCTTCGAGCGCCTTGAGCTTGGCCTGCGCGCGCTCCAGCAGCTTCCTTTGGACGTCGAAGTCTTCCCGCGCGACCAGGTCGAAGCGATCAAAGAAGGCAAGCAGCAGGGCGCGCAGGTTCTTTTCCACGTCCCGCGCCGGCGTATGCCGCATCGCGTCCGAAACGCGGTCGCCGAGCTCGTCCAGAAGATGCTTGTCGACCATTTGTGGATGGCCCCGAATGGGGGCGCCGAGTGTAGCACGTGGTCTGCACCGGCTTCGGGCATGGCTACGTGACTACGCCTCAAATCGGTGCGTGATGCCTCTTCGATCCTTGTACGCGCGCACGACGTTATTGATTTAATTAATAAAATTCCCTGGCACAGGAGGTGCTAAGAGCATTGCGCACCCTTTTTACCTCTTGGAGACTCTGTCATGCGCAAAACCCTAATCGCCCTGTCAGTCGGGGCGGCCCTCGCAACCCCCATCCTCGCTTCCGCCGATGAGCCTGCGCTTAGCGCAAACGTTTCGATTGCGTCGGAGTACATCTACCGCGGCATCGCCCAGAGCGGCGGAAAGCCCGCCGTCCAAGGTGGCTTCGACTACGCCTTCAGCAACGGCGCGTACGTCGGCACCTGGGGCTCGAACATAAGCTGGCTTAGCGATACCGGCGCTGCCACGAGCGCCAGCATGGAGTGGGACATCTACGGCGGCTACAAGGGAAGCATCTCTAAGGACGTCGGGTACGACGTCGGCATTCTGACCTACAACTACCCGCGCAGGACTTTGACGCCTGGCTTCCTGGATCCGAACACCATTGAGATCTACGGCGCGCTAAGCTACAAGTGGCTGACCGCCAAGTATTCGGCGACGACGGGTAGCCTGTTCGGTTGGCCCAAGTCGTCGGACCCCACGGCAAAGACTACCGGCAGCGGTTACCTCGACCTGACCGGCACGTTCGACATCGGCAACGGGCTGTCTTTGGCCGCCCACGTCGGCCATCAGACGGTTAGCGGACGAAGCAGCGCCAGCTACACCGACTACAAACTGGGCGTAAGCAAAGACATAGCCAAGTTCGGCACACTCGGCCTCGCGCTGACCGGAACTGATGCCAAGGACAGCTGCGCGTCGGCCGAAGACTATTGCTTCGGCGGCTACAACGCTGGCAAGAGCCGCGCGATCGTAACCTTCAGCAAATCGTTCTAAAGGCGCGGAGCGGGCGGCGCCGTCCGCCTGCCCGGCCAGGGAGCCAAGACATGAAATTCGTTACAGCCATCATCAAGCCATTCAAGCTCGACGAGGTGCGCGAAGCCCTCTCGGCGATCGGCGTCCAGGGCATCACGGTGACCGAGGTCAAGGGCTTCGGTCGACAAAAGGGCCATACCGAGCTTTATCGCGGCGCGGAGTATGTCGTCGATTTCCTGCCCAAAGTGAAGATCGAGGCCGCGGTCAAGACCGAGATCCTCGAGCAGGCGATCGAGGCGATCGAGAAAGCCGCCAACACCGGCAAGATCGGCGACGGCAAGATTTTCGTTTTCGATCTGGAAAAAGTCATTCGCATCCGCACCGGCGAGACCGATGCGGCGGCGCTTTAGGGAGATGGATATGAAAAGACTCATCGCGCTCCTCGCGTTCGCGGCGTCGCTCGCCTTCACGGGCGTCGGCCACGCGCAGGACAAACCTGCCGCGCCCACTGCTGCGCCGGCCGCAGCAGCCGCACCCGCGCCGGCCGCCGCGCCTGCACCCAAAGAGGCGGTGTCGGGGGATGCGGATCCCAGCATCAACTCGGGCGACACTGCATGGATGATGACCTCCATGGCGCTCGTGCTGATGATGACAATCCCGGGCCTGGGGCTGTTCTACGGCGGCATGGTGCGAAAGAAGAACGTGCTGGCCACTCTGGCGCAGAGCTTTGTCGTCACCTGCCTGGTTACGGTGTTGTGGTTCATGATCGGCTACACCTTGGCGTTTACGGATGGCGGATCATTCGTCGGGGACCTGTCACGCATGTTCCTGCACGGGATGGGCAAGACGACGGTGAGCAGCCTCTCTGGCGCCGTACCCGAGTCGGTGTTCATGAGCTTCCAGATGACGTTCGCCATCATCACTCCGGCGCTGATCGCGGGTGCGTTCGCCGATCGGATGAAATTCTCCGCGCTGCTGTGGTTCATGGGCCTGTGGCTAATCTTCGTCTACTCCCCGATCGCGCACTGGGTGTGGACCGGAAACGGCTGGCTAGCCAAGATGGGCGCGCTAGACTTCGCTGGCGGCACGGTGGTGCACATCAACGCAGGTGTCGCGGGTCTGGTCTGCGCACTGGTACTGGGCAAACGCCTCGGCTACGGCAAGGAAGTGATGGCGCCGCACAACCTGGTGCTTACGATGATCGGGGCCTCGCTTCTGTGGGTCGGCTGGTTCGGCTTCAACGCCGGATCGGCGGTCAGCGCCGGCGGCCGCGCCGGCATGGCAATGACTGTGACGCAGATTGCCACCGCCACGGCAGCACTTTCCTGGATGTTCGCCGAGTGGATGGCGAAGGGCAAACCCAGCCTGCTGGGAATGTGCTCGGGCGCGGTAGCGGGCTTGGTCGCTATCACCCCAGCGTCGGGTTTCGTCGAGCCGATGGGTGCGTTCATTATCGGTATCGCCGGCGGAGCCATCTGCTTCTGGACCGCGACATACATGAAGAACATGCTTGGCTATGACGACTCGCTGGACGCCTTCGGTGTACATGGCATCGGCGGAACGGTCGGGGCAATACTCACCGGCGTATTCGCGGTCAAGGCGATCGGCGGCACTGCGGGAATGCTCGAAGGCAACGGCGGGCAGGTATGGACGCAGATCATCGCCGTAGCCGGGGTCGCAGCCTACGATGCCATCATCACGTTGATCATTCTCAAGTTGATCGACATGACCATCGGCTTGCGCGTAACAGAAGAGCAAGAGCGCGAAGGTCTGGACATTACCCAGCACGGAGAACAGGTAGTCTGATCGACACCCGCTGCGCCACCGCTCCCAACCGGCGCCCTAGCAGGTGAGTTGCAGAGATAACGGGCCCTACCGGGCCCGTTTTTTTATGCCTTCAGCTTCTCGAGCAGAGCAAAGAGCTGCCGCCGCTCCTTCGCCGTAAGGCGGGCGGCGAAGCGCCGTTCGTGCGCTTGGACACGCCGTATCGCGCCGGTAAGGAAGGTGCGCCCGTGCGTGTCAGCCATAATGCGTTGGTGCGCCGGTTCTCGCCCCGCCGGCACACGATCAAGCCACGATCTTCCAGCTCGTCCAACACCGCGACCATCGTCGAGCGGTTGCGGCGGATCGCCTCTGCGAACCGGCTCTGGGCCAGCCGCAGCCTGTACCCGATCAAACGCGGCAGCACACCCGCGCGCAATATTCTCTGAGATAGGACAACTCCGGGTCTTCTCGATTGGCACTGCCGCGGAGTACGCTACGCGGGCATGAACGGGGCCGACCACCTACTCGGGGGCGAGGCGCTGGCGCGTCACGGCCAGCGCCTCGCCCTGATATGCGGTGCGGAGCGGATTGCCTACGCCGAGCTGGCGGCGCGCGTCCGGCGCGCGTCCGGCGCGCTCGCGGCGCTCGGCGTAGTGCCCGGCGACCGAGTGATGTTGCTCATGCGTGACACTCCGGATCTCGCTGCCGCGTGGCTCGGCTGCCTTTGGCACGGCGCGGTCGCGATTGCGCTCAACAGCCAGCTCGACGAAGAAGACTACCGCTTCGTGCGTTCCGACAGCGGCGCGCGGCTCGCGATCGTCGAGGACATGCTTGCCGCGCGGCTGCCCCGGTTCGTCCAAGCCCTTGCGCGCGAGGAGCGTATCGCAATCGCGGGCCAGGCGCCGGCCGGGCTACCGTCATGGAGCGAGAAGATTCGGCACGCCGCCTCGGCTTCGGCGCCGTTTGCGGCCAAACCGGAAGATGCAGCGTTCTGGCTGTATTCGTCAGGCACCACTGGTCGGCCGAAAGGCATCATCCACACGCACAAGGATGTTCTGCCTGCAGGCCAAACGCTACGCGATACCATTGCCTTGGCGCCGGGCGACAAGGTGATCACGACTTCGCGCCTGTTCTTCGCCTATGGGCTCGAGAATGGCCTACTTGGTCCGCTCTCGATCGGCGCCGCCTCGGTGCTGTGCGCGGACTGGTCCGACGTCGAGCAGGTATGTGCGCTGGTTGCGGAACATCGACCGAGCGGATTCTTCAGTGTGCCGTCTTTCTATCGCCGACTGCTCGCGCTCGGCGAACGGGCGCTCGCGCCGTTCTGTGCGGTGCGCTACTTCTTCGCCGCAGGCGAGCGCCTGCCCGAGACCATCGCCGCACAATGGCGGCGCGCGGTGGGCGGCGAGATCCTCTCCGTCTACGGCATGTCGGAGACCTTCTGCGTCGCCATCGTTACCCCGCCGGGCACATCGACGGGCAGACACACCGGAAAAACGCTGGCCGGGGTCGAGGCCAGACTCGTGGCACTGGAGGGTCACCCGGCTGAGATCGGGGAGCCCGGCGTGCTCTGGCTGCGCCACCCTGCGCTCGCCCTCGGGTACGCAAACCGCAAGGAACAAACGCGCGAGCAGTTCCTCGACGGCTGGTTCTGCACCAAGGACGTGTTCGTGCGCGACGCCGAAGGGTTCTACGCGCATCAAGGCCGTTCCGACGAGCTGGTCAAGGTCGCGGGCCAGTGGGTCAAACCAAGCGAACTAGAGGAGACCGTCCTGGGTGAGAATGGGATCAGCGAGGCAGTTTGCGTGCCCTTGGCCGACTCGGACGGCTTCGAGCGGCTGGCACTGTTCCTTGCCACGGACGGCGACCCGCAGGAGGCAATGGACGCGGCTGCGAAGGCCTGCGACGCAAGGCTGCCGCGCCACAAGCGCCCCAAGTGGATCCGGACCGTGGAATCCCTGCCGCGTACGGCGACCGGGAAGGTTCAGCGCTTCAAGCTGCGTGAAATCCTGCAGCGCGAATTCGGCCGCAAGGAATAGAATTCGCTCCTTCTCCCGAACGCTTCCCGCCACTTAGAGGATCGCATGGCCTACGCAATTCCGCTTTGGACCCCTCCCTCGCTCCCGGTTTCCGGCTCGGGCGACAGCTTTCCCGTACGGCGCATCTTCTGCGTCGGCCGCAATTATGTCGAGCATCAAAAGGAGATGGGCGGTGACGGCCGCGAGGCACCGTTCTTCTTCATCAAGGCGGCGCATTCGCTCGTCCCGCTCGGCGGTGACGTGCACTATCCGCCCAAGACTGCCAACTACCACTACGAGACCGAGATGGTGGTCGCGATCGGCAAGGGAGGGCGCCGCATCGATGCCGGCAAGGCGAACGCGCACGTCTTTGGCTACGGCGTCGGACTCGACATGACGCGCCGAGACCTGCAGCAATGGGGCAAGGATCACGGCCGGCCGTGGGATTTCGGCAAGGACTTCGACGAGGCAGCGCCCTGCGGGGCACTTGCGCCCGCCTCCAAGATCGGGCACCCGTCAAAGGGCGCGATTGTGCTCGTAGTGAATGGCAAGGAGCGCCAGAAGGCCGATCTATCGGACATGATCTGGTCAGTACCGGAGCAGATCGCCTACCTGTCGGAGTATTACACGCTCGAGCCGGGCGACCTGATCTTTTCCGGCACCCCCGCGGGGGTCGGACCGGTAAAACCGGGCGACGAGCTCGAAGCGCGCGTCGAAGGAGTAGGCGACTTGAAGGTGAAGATCATTCCCGCTTTGTGAAGCTCTACACCTACTTTCGCAGCTCGGCGGCGTTCAGAGTGCGAATCGCTCTCAACCTGAAGGGATTGAGCTACGAGGCCCAATACGTGCATCTGGCGCGGGGCGAACATCGGCGGCCCGAATACGGCGCGCTCAATCCCCAAGCACTGGTGCCCGCTCTGACCGACGACGGAGGACTGCTTACGCAGTCGCTTGCCATCATGGAGTACCTCGAGGAAAAGTACCCGAGCCCGGCGCTGCTGCCAGAGGACCTGCTGGGCCGCGCGCGGGTGAGGTCGCTTGCGCTTCTGGTCGCGTGTGAGATCCACCCGCTGAACAACCTGCGCGCGCTGCGATATCTCGTGAACGAGCTCGGCCGCAGCGAGGAGGAAAAGAACAAGTGGTACCAGCACTGGATTCACGATGGCATGGCGAAGCTGGAGGCCGACTTGGCGCGCGCGCCGGGAACGGGTCGCTTCTGCCACGGCGACACGCCTACCGTGGCTGATTGCTGCTTGGTGCCGCAGGTTTTCAACGCTCAGCGTTTCAATTGCGACCTATCGCATGCCCCGACCGCACTGCGCGTATTCGACGAATGCATGAAGCTCGACGCCTTCCAGCGCGCCCAGCCGTCGAGGCAACCGGACGTGGAGTGACGCGGCATCAAGGTTCGATCGCGTCTTGGGCGCGCCCCTTGTCGGTTAGGAACGGCTCCACCAGAATCCGCAGCCCTTCGCGCACGTACTGGTCGAGTGAATAGCGCCCGCCCAGGGCCCAATGCTTGAGCGCCCAGGCGTGACAGAACATTACGTGGGAGTACGCGAGCAACTGCTCGTTCACCGGCCGTATATGGCCCGCCTCGACGCAGGCTCTAATGCAGGCCTCGATAATCCGGTTGGTGCGGATTTCTCCGTCCATTATGAGGGTACGGCGGTTGGCGCGCAGCGACTTGGTCGAGCGGTAGGTAAGCAGCGTCGCGTCGCGCCAACGGTCGACGATGGCGCAATAGGTCCGTATCGCGGTGCAAAGCCGTTCAATCGGGTGTTCGACGCCCTCCAGTCGGCGCGGGATTTCTTGCTCGTAGCTATCTAACACTAGCAGAAGCGCGAGAAGCAGCACGTCGTCCTTGTCGCGGAAATACTGGTATACCAGGCCGGTGCTGACGCCCGCCTCGCGCGCGATTTGCTGGATTGTCGTGGTGTAGTAGCCCTGCGCCGAAAAGAGCGTCACCGCAGCGCGCACGATCTGGCCGCGCCGCTCCTCGACAAGGCGCGGGTCGGAAACCAGGCTCTCGACATGCCCCGGCGAACGCGTTTCAGCTGTGTGCGCGCGCGCGCCCGCCGGGCGGGCATGCCTGCCTGAGGCGCCTTCGCTGCGCATCAGTTGCCCTCGAATTTAGGCTTCTGCTTGTTAACGAAAGCGTTGTAGGCGCGCTCGAAGTCGCCGGTTTGCATGCAGATTGCCTGCGCTTCTGCTTCGGTCTCGAGCGCCTGCTCGATCGACAGGTTCCATTCCTGATGCAGGCACTTCTTGGTCATCGAGTGCGCGAAAGCGGGCCCGTGAGCAAGCGTGCGCGCCACGTCTTGTGCCTTTTCGAGCAGCTTGGGGCCCGGGACGATGTCGTTGTAATAGCCCCAGGCGAGCCCCTCCTGGGCGCTCATACTGCGGCCCGTGTACAGCAGCTCAGCGGCGCGCCCATGGCCGATGATTCGCGGCAGGATCGCGCAGGCACCCATGTCGCAGCCTGCGAGGCCGACGCGCACGAACAGAAAAGCGGTCTTGCATTCCGGCGTGCCGTAGCGCAGGTCGCTCGCCATCGTGATGATGGCGCCAGCGCCAGCGCAGATGCCATCGACGGCGGCGATGATCGGTTGCGGGCAGGTGCGCATCTCCTTGACCAGGTTTCCCGTCATGCGGGTGAAGTTCATCAGGCCTGGCATGTCCATCTTAACCAGCGGCCCGATGATGTCGTGGACGTCGCCACCGGAGCAGAAGTTGCCTCCTTCGCCCGTAAACACGACGGCCCGCACATCGTCCGCATCTTGCAGTTTGTGAAAGGTGTCCCTCAGCTCGGCGTAGCTCTCGAAGGTGAGCGGATTCTTGCGCTCGGGACGATCGAGGGTGATGGTCGCCACACGGTCCACAACCTCCCACTTGAAGTGCTGCGGACGCCACTCGGCGGCTTTGAGCTTGTACATGGTTGCCTCTTGCGCTTGATGGAGTGGGTGATCAGCCGACCATGGTCAGACCGCCGCTTACCGATAGCACCTGGCCGGTAATGAAATCCGCGCGCGCGCTGGCGAAGAACAGCACTGCATCCGCGATTTCCGAGGGTCTTGCGAGGCGCTGCATCGGGGTCACGCGCACGAATGCCTCCCGGTGCCGCTCCGGCACGGCTGCGAGCAGCGGCGTGTCTGTGGGCCCGGGGCAAACGCAGTTGACGTTGATATTGAAGCGCGCCATCTCGCGCGCCAGCGACTTGGTAAAGGCGATCGCGCCGCCCTTGGCGC
>JADEYI010001157.1_pt1 | contig 23026 bp, 18 predicted proteins | sample 8542331 | NCBI WGS metagenome assembly JADEYI01 (sample SAMN16510988, study PRJNA670497) | mine drainage metagenome | isolation source: biofilm near Copperflume 1 | place: Germany: Marsberg coppermine Kilianstollen | collected 2018-02
GGCCCACGCCGTCCCGCCGGCCCACGCCGTCCCGCCGGCCCACGCCGTCCCGCCGGCCCACGCCGTCCCGCCGTCCCGCGACCTCCCCGCCTCCGGGCCGCAGCGCCGCCACGTCATCGTCGCCATCGTCAACAACCGGCCCGGCGTCCTCAATCGGGTCGCGAGCCTCATGCGGGCCCGGAACTTCAACATCGATTCGCTCGCCGTCAGCCATACCGACGCACCCGACATCAGCCGGATGACCGTCACGGTTCGCGGCGATGACGTCCTCGTGGAGCAGGTGACGAAGCAGCTCTATCGACTCATCGACGTCCTCAAGGTCCAGGAGCTGACGACCGAGCCGACGGTCGAGCACGAGCTCGCCCTCGTCAAGGTGCGAGCGTCCGACTCGACCCGGGCGGAGATCCTCAAGGTCGTCGAGCTGTACCGCGGCCGCGTGGTGGACATCGCGGACGGGTCGGTGATCGTCGAGGCGACCGGCACGGAGCCCGAGGTGGACGCGCTCATCGCGCTCCTCCGCGGCTTCGGCATCAAGGAACTCGTCCGCACCGGCACGGTCGTCATGACCCGCGGTGCCCAATCCATCGAGGAGGCGACGAAGCGATGACGGCGAAGATGTACTACGACAACGATGCGGATCCGTCGGCGCTCGCCGGCCAGACCGTCGCGATCGTGGGCTACGGCAGCCAGGGCCACGCCCACGCCCTCAATCTCCACGAGTCGGGTGTCGATGTCATCGTCGGTCTCCAGCCGGGCAGCAAGAGCCGGCCGCTCGCCGAGGAGGCGGGCCTGCGCGTCGCCGACGTCGCATCCGCGGTCCGCGCGGCGGACGTCGTCATGATCCTCGTCCCGGACACCGGCCAGAAGGCCGTCTACGACGCGGAGATCGAGCCGAACCTTCGAGCGGGGCAGCTGCTCATGTTCGCCCACGGCTTCAACATCCACTTCGAACGGATCGATCCACCCGGCGACGTCGACGTCTCGATGGTCGCCCCCAAGGGCCCCGGTCACCTGCTTCGCAGCGTCTACCAGGCGGGCGGCGGTGTGCCGGCCCTCTTCGCGGTCCATCGCGATGCGACCGGGACAGCCCGCGCCCGAACCCTCGCCTACGCGCGCGCCCTCGGCTGCACCCGCGCCGGCGTCCTCGAGACGACCTTCGCCGAGGAAACGGAGACGGACCTCTTCGGCGAGCAGTCCGTCCTGTGCGGCGGTACGGCGGCGCTGGTGAAGATGGCGTTCGAGACCCTCGTCGAGGCAGGCTATCAGCCGGAGCTCGCGTACTTCGAGACGATGCACGAGCTCAAGCTCATCGTCGATCTCATGTACCGCGGCGGCCTCAACTTCATGCGCTTCAGCGTTTCCGACACCGCCGAGTACGGCGACTACGTGTCCGGGCCCCGGATCGTCGACGAGCACGTCCGGACGACGATGCGCCAGGTCCTCCACGAGATCCAGGACGGGACCTTCGCCTCGCGCTGGATCGCCGAGAACGACTCCGGCCGACATGAGTTCGAGCGGATGCGGGCGGCGGACCGCGACCATCGCATCGAGCAGGTCGGCGCGGCGCTCCGCAGCCAGATGGCGTTCCTCGACCCGGTGACCGTGGTCGCCGGCCAGGCCCAGGCCACCGCGAGCGGAGCGGCCCGCTCATGACCGCCGGCGTACCGAGCGGCACAGTCCGCATCTTCGACACCACGCTCCGCGACGGCGAGCAGGCACCCGGCGCGGGGCTCACCGCGGCCGAAAAGCTCGACGTCGCCCGTCAGCTCGTGCGCCTCCGGGTGGATGTCATCGAAGCCGGCTTCCCGGCCGCCTCACCCGGCGACTTCGAGGCGGTCAACCGGATCGCCCGGGAGACGAAGGGCGTCGCGGTCGCGGCTCTCGCCCGCTGCCGCGACGGCGACCCGCAACGGGCGGTGGAGGCGATCCGGGTGGCCGAGCGGCCGCATCTCCACGTCTTCATCGCCACCTCGGACATCCACCTCAAGCACAAGCTCCGGATGGATCGCGACCAGGCGCTCGCCGAGGCACGGCGGTGGGTGCGCTACGGCCGCGAGGCACTCGGCGCGGACGCCGAGATCGAGTTCTCCGCGGAGGATGCGAGCCGGACGGATCCCGACTACCTCATGACGATGTACGAGGCGGTCGTGGAGGCCGGGGCGACGACGGTCAACATCCCCGACACCGTCGGCTACGCGATCCCCGCCGAGTTCGGCGTGCTCGTCCGGCGGGTCGTGGACCTCGTCGGCCGCGACGCGACGGTGAGTGTCCACTGCCACAACGACCTGGGGCTCGCCACGGCGAACACGCTCGCCGCCGTCCAGGCCGGGGCGCGCCAGGTGGAGGTGACGATCAACGGTCTCGGCGAGCGGGCCGGCAACGCCTCGCTCGAGGAGGTCGTGATGGCCCTCCGGACGCGACCGACCCAGTTCCCCGATCTGGCGAGTCGTGTCCAGACCGAGCAGATCACGGCCGCGAGTCGGCTCGTGAGCTACCTGACCGGCTTCGCCGTCCAGCCGAACAAGGCGATCGTCGGCGGCAACGCCTTCGCCCACGAGAGTGGGATCCACCAGGACGGCGTCATCAAGAACCCCCTCACGTACGAGATCATGACCCCCCAGTCCATCGGGCTCGCCGGCAGCCAGCTGACGATCGGCAAGCTGTCCGGCCGGCGCGGCCTCCAGGGCAAGCTCCGCGAGCTCGGCCACGAGGTCGAGGGCGAGCGGCTCGAGGCCATCTACCGGTCCGCCATCGCCCTGGCCGACGCGAAGAAGGAGGTCACGGACGCGGATCTCCTCGCCATCGTCGAGCAGAATGCGGCCGAGGTCCCGGTTTCCGTCGCGCTCGTGGGCTGGAGCGTCACGTCGTCCCACGGCGGGAATGCGACCGGCACGGTCTCGGTCCTCGTCGGCGGCGCGGACCGCGGCGCGGAGGCGACCGGCAACGGTCCGGTCAACGCTCTGTACGGCGCGGTCGATCGGGCGATCGAGCCGGTCCTCGGCTGGACCCCGGTCCTCACCGAGTACGAGATCAAGGCGGTCTCGGCCGGCGAGGACGCCCAGGGCCAGGTCCTCGTTCGCTGTCGGCGGTCCATCGACGACGGCCCCGGGGCGCTCGTCGTCACCGGCCACGGCCTCTCGACGAACATCATCGAGGCGTCGCTCGATGCGTACCTCGTCGCGATCAACAAGCTCCACGGGGCGGAGATCCCGAGCGTGAGCTCGGCGTTCGTCGCGCCGGCCACGGCGGAGGAACTCCCATGAGGACGTATCGGGTCGTCGCGATCCCCGGCGACGGCGTGGGACCGGAAGTCGTCGGACATGCGCGCTCCGCCCTCGACGCGGCGGGCGATCGGTTCGGCTTCGCGATCGAGTGGGACGAGATCGTCGCCGGTGGGGCGGCCATCGACACCTACGGCGTCGCGATCCGTCCGCAGGACGTCGACCGCTGCGCGGCGGCGGATGCCGTCCTGCTCGGTGCCGTCGGTGGTCCCCGCTGGGACGATCCGAGCTCGACCGTCCGGCCGGAGCAGGCACTCTTCGCCCTTCGTGGCGGTCTCGGCCTCTATGCGAACCTCCGCCCGGTGACCGTCCATCCGGCGCTCGTGCCGTCGTCACCGCTCCGCCCGGAGCTCCTCGCCGGCGTCGACCTCCTCATCGTCCGCGAGCTCACCGGTGGCCTCTACTTCGGGAAGCCGTCGGAGGAACGGGCGACGGCGGACGGTCGGGTCGCGGTCGACACGCTGTGGTACACGGAGGCGGAGATCCGGCGGATCGTGCGCCTCGCCTTCGAGCTCGCCCGGACGCGCCGGTCGCGACTCACCCAGGTGGACAAGGCGAACGTCCTGGCCACGAGTCGCCTGTGGCGGAAGGTGGCCGAGGAGGTCCATGCGGACTTCCCGGACGTGACCCTCGAGCATCGGCTCGTCGACTCCACGGCGATGCTCCTCGTCACCCGGCCGAGCGCGTTCGACGTGGTCGTGACCGAGAATCTCTTCGGCGACATCCTGTCCGACGAGGCGGCGGTCCTCGCGGGATCGCTGGGCATGCTGCCGTCGGCCTCGCTCGGCGAGCGCCGCACCGCGAGCGGCACGTTCGGCCTGTACGAGCCGATCCACGGCACTGCCCCGGACATCGCCGGACGGGACGCGGCGAATCCGATCGGGACGATCCTCTCGGCCGCGATGCTCCTCCGCTGGTCACTCGGCGAGGTCGAGGCGGCGACGGCCATCGAGGCCGCGGTGAGCGGTGCTCTCGACGACGGTCAGCGGACGGCGGATCTCGTCCCGCCGGGTGTCGCCACCGGGGACGGGCAGACCGTGGTCGGCGGGACGGCGATGACGCGGGCGATCCTCGATCGGCTCGGGGCAGGGGTGCCGGCATGACGGACGCGGCCGGCGCGACCGATGCGGCCGGTGCGGACGCCTCGGGGAGCGCGATGACGGATCGCCCGGTCGTCCTCTACGACACGACGCTTCGCGATGGGACGCAGGGCGAGAACGTCATCCTCTCTCTCGCCGACAAGCTCCGGATCGCCCGGATGCTCGACGAGTACGGCATGCCCTACATCGAGGGCGGCTGGCCCGGCTCAAACCCCAAGGACATCGACTTCTTCGCGACCGCCAGGACGATGACCTGGCAGACGGCGAAGCTTGCCGCATTCGGATCCACCCGGCACCGTTCGAATCGACCCGAGGCGGACCCGAACCTCCGCGAGCTCGTCGCCGCGGAGACGCCGGTCGTGACGATCTTCGGGAAGAGCTGGCTCCTCCACGTGACGGAGGTCCTCGGTGCCACCGCGGCCGAGAACCTCGACATGATCGCGGACTCGATCCGCTTCGTCGCCGAGCGCGGTCGCGAGGCCATCTACGACGCCGAGCACTATTTCGACGGTTATGGTGCGGACCGCGACTACGCCCTCGCGACGCTCCGGGCGGCGCGTGACGCTGGCGCTCGATCGATCGTCCTGTGCGACACGAACGGCGGAACGCTCACCGGCCGGCTCGTCGAGATCGTCCGCGACACGATGGCAAGCCTCGACGCCGATCCCGGCGCGCCCCCGGTCGCCTGGGGGATCCACACTCATAACGACGCCGAGCTCGCGGTCGCGAACTCGATCGCCGCGGTGGCCGCCGGCGTCAGGCATGTCCAGGCGACGATCAACGGCTACGGCGAGCGCTGCGGCAACGCGAACATGGTGAGCGTGCTCGCCAACCTCGCCCTCAAGACGGCGCACCCATTGATTCCGGCCGGCGGCGGCGATCTCGCCGACCTCACGATCCTGTCGCGGAGCGTGGCCGAGATCGCGAACATCGCCCCGAACGACTTCCAGCCGTATGTCGGCCGATCGGCGTTCGCCCACAAGGGCGGTGTCCACGGCGCCGCGGTGGCGAAGGTCGAGCGGAGCTATCAGCACGTCGACCCGTCCGCCGTGGGCAACGAGGGCCGGCTCGTCGTCTCGGAGCTCGGCGGTCGGGCCAATACGGCCATCCGGGCCCGGCAGCTCGGCCATACGCTCGAGGGGGTCGTGGATCCACGGGAGCTGTCGCGGCTCATCAAGCGGCTGGAGGCGGACGGGCTCGCCTTCGAGGGCGCGGAGGCGTCCTTCGAGCTCCTCATCCGGCGCCATCAGCCGAACTACGTCGCGCCGTTCCGGATCGTCGATTTCACCGTCCTCACGGAGCAGCGGGACGGGCGCGAGCTGCGGGCCGAGGCGACCGTCAAGCTCGCCGTGGACGGAGAGACGCTCCACACGGCGGCGGACGGCAACGGCCCGGTGAACGCCCTCGACGCGGCGCTCCGCAAGGCCCTCCTCGCGTTCTATCCGCAGGTCGATTCCGTCCATCTCGTCGATTACAAGGTCCGCATCCTCGACGGTGGGGCCGCCACCGGGGCGAAGACCCGTGTCGTCATCGACTCGCGGGACGGCGAACGCTCGTGGTCCACGATGGGCAGCGACACGAACATCATCACCGCGAGCTGCGTCGCGCTCGTCGACTCGCTCGAGTACGCGATCTGGAAATCCGCCGCGGAGCTTCGCCGCCGCGACGAGCGCCAGTTCGCCGTGCCGAGCACCCCATCGCCATCCGTCCCGACTCCATCCGTCCCGACCTCGACCCACACGCCCGGGAGGTAGACCATGGCTCCTGCGACTGCCGGCCCGGCCGGTTCGCCCAGCGCGGACACCCCCGCGCCGGCGCTCCATCTCAGCCGCTGGACCGTCACGTCCGGCAGCAACGTGCAGAGCCGGGGGGCCGTCGTCATCGCCTCAGGCGATCACCAGTGGGACGCGAGCGCAGAGGGGAACGGCGCCGTCGACGCCATCTACCGGGCCGTGGACGCGGCGCTCGCCGGCGTCCTCGCCGGCCACCCGCGACTGCTCGCCTACGACATCCACGCCGTGGCCGAGGGGCCGGATTCCGAGGGCGTCGTGACGGTCGAGATCGCGCCGCCGGCCGAGGGGACGGGCGCACGGGCGACAGGCCGCTATCGTGGCCGGGCGACGAGCACGAACATCATCGCCGCGTCCATCGAGGCGTATCTCGAGGCGCTCAACGGGTTGCTCGCCGAGGCTCACTGGGCGGGCGCGACGGAGGCCGCCGGCAACCGCCGCCGAGCCAAGGCTGCCGCAGCGGCGAAGAGCAGCCGGCGGGCCGAGTTTGACGAGGACGAGGCCCATCACGATACGACCGCCTGGTTCGAACGCTGAGCGGCTCGCTGCCCCGGGTCGCCTTCCAGGGCGAGCCCGGAGCCTTCAGCGAGGAGGCGGTCCTCGCCTTCTTCAGTGCCGTCGACCCGGTCGCCGTGCCGACCTGGCGTGCCATCTTCGACGCCGTCCGCGACGGGACCGTGGACGCTGGTGTCTGCGCGATCGAGAACTCCCTTGCCGGCTCCATCCGCGAGACGTACGACCTCCTCGCGCAGTTCGACCTCTCGATCGTCGGCGAGGTGAGCGTCCCGGTCCGCCTTGCCCTGCTTGCCCTGCCCGGCCAGGCCATCGAGTCGATCGAACGGGTCTACTCCAAGGCGGAGGCGCTCGCCCAGGCGGACGAGTACCTCCGCTCCCGACCGTGGCAGGTCCTCACGACGTACAACACGGCGGGTGCAGCGCGGCAGATCGCCGAGCGACGCGAGACGGGTGCCGCGGCCGTCGCATCGCCCCGGGTCGCGGCGATCTACGGCCTCGAGATCCTTGCCGACGGGATCCAGAGCGGTGCGGAGAACCGCACCCGGTTTGCGGTGCTGGCACGTGGACCTGCCGTGCCGGACGGCTGGCGCGCGGCCGGGGCCGCGTCACGGTCCATGCCGACCGAGCCGGAGTCCATGGCGATCGGGGCCGTGCCGGGGGCCGTGCCGACCGTGCCGACCGTGCCCGACCTCAAGACGACCCTCGTGTTCGCCGTCCGGAACGTGCCAGGGTCGCTCCATCGATGCCTTGGTGCGTTCGCCGAGGCGGGCATCAACCTGTCCCGCCTCGAGTCGCGCCCGACGCGGGCCGCCCGCTGGGAATACGTCTTCTGGGTCGACCTCGACGCCGATCCGGCCACGCCTGCGTGCGCCGCCGCGCTCGAGGCACTCCGGGCGGAGGCAGCCATGGTCCGGATCCTCGGGACGTATCCGCGAGCAGCCGAGGACTGACGGGCCCACCGGCGAGCCCTTCCGGGCTGACGGTGCGCACCGACTGCCGGCCCGGTGCCGCTCGCGGATCCGCCGCATCCTCGCGCCTTGCCCAGGGTGGGTCAGAAATTGGCGGATGGTCTTCACCCGGGCATTGGTCTGCCGGTCCATGCCCCGGCGGGCATGATCGTGATGGAGGGAGCCGGCCGGCCCTCGAATCCACGCTCGCGAGCACCAGAAGAAACGGGACGTCACCCCGTCAGCCCGGACGAGCGACCGCCTGGAGCGCACATGACAGGAACGGACGGAGCTGCTCGGCTCCCTGACCGCCTGGAGAGCAGATGGCAGAAACGGGCGGAAGCGGGCACGAGCACCCGCGCCCGGTAGAATGGTCGCACCCGATCGCGCCCCGCTCCAGGAGTCCCTCGATGACCACCGTCACCGGCGCCAGGCCGCATCCGATCTTCCTCGCCGGTCGCTGGGTGGACTCGCCCGATCCGCTCGTGGTCGCGAACCCGGCCGACCCCGCGAACCCTGCCGGCGCGACGTATCACGCGACCGAGGCGCAGTACGAGGAGGCGGTCAGCGCAGCGGTCGCCGCCTTCGAGGTGACCCGCCATCTCCCCGCCTACGAGCGCGGCGCGATCCTGCGGAACATCAGCGCCGGGATCAAGGCCCGTCGCGAGGAGCTTGGCCGGCTCATCGCGCTCGAGGCGGGCAAGCCGATCCGCGACGCCCTCAACGAAGTGGACCGTGCGGTCCTCACGTTCCGTCTCGGGGCGGAGGAGGCGGAGCGGATGGTCGGCGAGGTCATCCCGCTCGATCTCATGGCGAGCAGCCGCGACCGGGTCGGCATCACCCGCCGCTTTCCGATCGGCCCGGTGGCCGGCATCAGCCCGTTCAACTTCCCGCTCAACCTCGCCGCCCACAAGGTCGCCCCGGCGATCGCCGCCGGCTGCAGCATCGTCCTCAAGCCGCCGTCCAAGGACCCCCTCACGATGCTCACGGTGGCCGAGATCGTCGAGGAGTCGGGCGCGCCGGTCGGCTCGGTGAGCGTCCTGCCGATGAGCCGCGAGCTCGGCGACCGGATGGTCAGCGACGAGCGGTTCAAGCTCCTCACGTTCACCGGGAGCCCGTCCGTCGGCTGGCGGATGAAGGCCCGGGCGGGCAAGAAGAAGGTCGTCCTCGAGCTCGGCGGCAATGCCGGGGTGATCGTCGATCGAACCGCCGACCTCGACTGGGCCGTCCGCCGCTGCCTCGTGGGTGCGTTCACGTACGCCGGCCAGGTCTGCATCAGCGTCCAGCGGATGTTCGTCCACGAGGACGTCTGGGAGCCGTTCATGGCGAAGTTCGTCGACGGTGCCCGGGCACTCAGGCTCGGCGACCCGCTCGACGCCTCGACGGACCTCGGGCCGATGGTCGACGAGGCGGCCGCGTCGCGGACCCAGCGCTGGGTGGACGAGGCGGTCGCGCTCGGCGGGAAGCTCCTCCTCGGCGGCCGGGCGGAGGGGACGTTCTTCGCGCCGACGATCCTCACCGACACACCGCTCAGCGCCCAGGTCTGCAGCAACGAGGCGTTCGCGCCGCTCGTGGTCGCCTTCCCGTTCCGCGAGTTCGACGACGCGATCCGGGCGGTCAACGACTCGTTCTTCGGCCTCCAGACGGGCGTCTTCACGAACGATCTCGGCCACGCCTGGCGGGCCTTCTCCGAGCTCGAGGTCGGCGGCGTCATCGTCAACGACATCCCGACCTACCGGATCGACCACATGCCCTACGGCGGGGTCAAGGACTCGGGGCTCGGCCGCGAGGGGCTCCGCTGGTCGATCGAGGACATGACCGAACTGCGGATCATGGTGCTCGCACAGCCGCAGTAGCCGATCCTCCCGGCCCACGTTCGGGGTCACGCTGAGGCGCTCCCCGGTCGACCATCGGAACGCCCGGCGTTCCAGCCGACACGACGCGGTTGCCGCCGGATCGCCCGGCGTTCCAGCCGCCGCAGGATCGCGACTCGCGCTGGCCCTCGGCGTCCGTCAGGAACGCCCGGCGTTCAAACCGACCTCAAACCGGGTGACGAGACGGCGGACGCGGACCGTCGCGCGTCAGGTGGAACGCCCAGCGTTCCGCGCCGGGAGCGCCTGAGGTCGCAACCCGGAGCCCAAGCCGCAGCCGCGCCCGGCGACCGGCTGGGGCGCAGGAGTCAACCCGCGCCTTCGACCAGGGGTCCCTCGAAGGTGGCGATCGCCGCGCGATAGGCGTCCGGGACGCGTGCCGGACGCCGGCCGCTCGCGTCGACGAGGACGAGTGTCTGGCTGGCCGTGCACATGAGGGCGTCGTCGACGACCCGGTAGGCCGCACATTCGGAGGTGACGCTCGTCTGCCCGATCCGGCTCGTCCGGACGAAGACCTCGAGGAGATCGTCGAAGCGGGCGGGTGCCTCGTACTCGACCGTGAGCGCCTTCATGACGAACTCGGCGTCCCCCTGGCGGATGAGGTGAAGCCCGAGGTGGCGGTGGTACTCGAGCCGCGCATGGTCGAAATACGGCAGGTAGCGACCGTAGTAGACGATGCCCTGGGCGTCCGTATCACTGAACCAGACACGGGCGAGCGCCGAGTAGCGGAACGGCGGGCGGCGATCCGTCAGGCGGCCGGTCTCGAGGTCCATCGCCGCCGATCGTAGCGGAGGTGGCTACCATTCGCGCATGGCGAGCCGACAGACTCGACGGGCCGCACGATCCCGGCCACCAGTCGAACCGCGTCGCCGGCGGAGCGGCATCCGGCTCCTCGTCCTCATCGCCGCCGTCGCTCTCGCCGTCTTCGCCCTCGCCGGGCCGGCACTCGTCGCGGTGCGCGTCGCGCCCACGCCGAGCTGACGCACCGTGCCGCCCTCGTCCCGCTACCGCACCGTGCCCCCCGGCGCGGGATCGTGCACCGTGACGGCGCCGAGCCCCCGCGCCGCGAGCTCCGTCCGGAGCTGATCCGGTCGGCCGGTGAAGACCGGGAAGGTTCCGTAGTGGATCGGCATGACGTCCTTCACGCCGAGCAGCTCGACGGCCAGCGCGGCCTCACGAGGCCCCATCGTGTAGTGGCCGCCGATCGGGAGGATCGCGAGGTCCGGACGGTACAGCTCGCCGATGAGGCGCATGTCGGAGGTGACCGCCGTGTCGCCGGCGTGATAGAAGCGGAACCCGTTCTCGAGCTCCACGACGAAGCCTGCCGGCTCACCGAGGTAGAGCGGCACGCCGCCGTCCGCGTTCCAGTCGCCGGCCGAATGATCCGCGCCGGTCATCGTCACCCGCAACCCGGCCGCCTCGACCGTGCCGCCCTTGTTCATGCCGGTGACCTGGTCCGCGCCACCGGGCAGCTGGCGAGCGAGCCAGAGGCTCAACTCGTGGATGCACGGCCAGGCGGGCCGGAGGCGCGAGGCGATCGCGACGGCTTCGCCCATGTGGTCACTGTGGCCGTGCGTCACGAGGAGGAGGTCGCATCGATCGACCGCGTCCGCCGACTTCGTGCTCAGCGGGTTCCCGAACCATGGGTCGATGAGGATCGTGCGCCCGCCCGGCGTCGTCACCTCGACGCACGCGTGGCCGTACCAGGTGAACGTGGTATCGCGATCGAGCCCCATGTGGCACACCTCCGCCCGCATCGTAGTCCGAACCTCCCGTGTTCGGGTCCGCCCTGGTCGGGGGCTGCCTCCGGGGCGACCCGACTACACTCGCCCGTGTGGCAGCCCAGCGCATCGCGGAAAACCTCGCGTACATCAACTGGACGGTGCTCGTGGCCGTCGCCCTCGGCGCGTACGGGGTGGTGGTCCTCGCCCGTCTCCGCACGCCGGCGACCCGCGGCTACCTTGTGTTCACGGCCGCATGTGCGGCGGGCTTCGGCCTCCTCGCCTGGCTCTCGGACTCGGGGCTCCCGACCACCGGGAGCGGGCCAGCGGCCATCGCATGGACTGCGCTCTCGAGTGGCTCGGCCGTCCCGATCGATCCGGCCTGGGAGACCCCGCGGCGTCTCGCGCTCGTCGCATTCACCGTCATCGCCGCCGCCTACACCGTCGCCCTCGCCCGCCGCCGTCGCGCCCCGATCCTTGCCGCTGCCGGTCTCGCCGCAGGCCTCGTCGCGATCGGCGCCGCGTCGCTCGGCTGGAGCGCCGATCCGGCCGCGGCGGTCCCGCTCGTCGTCCAGCTCGCCATCCTCTCGGCGGCGACCGGCGGCGTGTTCGCCGCGATGATCCTCGGCCACTGGTACCTCGTGACCCCGAAGCTGCCGGAGGGCCCGCTCGTCCTCGTGAGCCGGCTGCTCTTCTGGGTCGTGGCCTGCCAGGTGATCCTGTTCGTCGTGTGGGTCGCCAGCGGCACGGGCGGCGGGGGTCCATTCTCCGCGCTGACCGGCCCGTGGGCGCTGTTCGTCTGGCTCCGGCTCCTCGTCGGGCTCGGCTTCCCGCTCATCGTCTCGTGGGCCGCGATCCAGACGGCGCGTACCCGCTCGATGGAGTCGGCGACCGGCCTCCTGTATATCGATGTCGGAGCGATCGCGGCCGGGACCATCCTCGCCGCGGGCCTGTACTTCGGCGCCGGCCTGCTCGTATGACACGCCGGCTCGCATGACCAACCAGATGGATCGACATGCCCGGCTGAGGAGGCGAAACGACCGATGAAGGACGACCGCAGCTACGAGATCGGACCGCAGGATCGCGAGTGGATCGAGGCGACCGCCGCAGCGGTCCACCCGGCCCTCGCCGCGATCGAGGCGGCGGCCGAACCCGCGCGCATCCCGATCCTCGATCGCGAGAGCGGCCGCGTCCTCGCCGTCCTCGCCGCCGGACGGCGACGGATCTGCGAGGTGGGCACCGCGTACGGCTACTCGACCCTCTGGATGGCGCTCGCCCAGGACGCGGGCGGGTCCATCGTGACGATCGATCCGGATCGCGGGCGGACGGACCTTGCCCGCGGCTTCTGGCGCCAGGCTGGCGTGGCCATCGGGCGGATCACCGTCGTCAACGCCCCGGCGCTCGAGGCGTTCGCGGCGACCGATCCCGCCCTCGCCGGACCATTCGACCTCGCCTTCATCGACGCGATCAAGGGCGAGTACCAGGCGTATCTCGAGGCGCTCGTCCCGCGCCTCGTCCATGGCGCTCTCGTCGTCGCCGACAACGTCCTGTGGACCGGCCGTGTCTCCGGCGCGCGACCGTCGGACCCCGATGACGAGAGCACCGCCGCGCTCCAGGCGTTCGACCGGGCGATGCTTCGCGACCGGCGCTTCGACGCGACGATCCTGCCCGTCGGCGACGGGCTGCTCGTCGCGGCCTACCGCGGTTGAGGCACGACCGGCGATGCGGGTCCGGGTCCGGCTGTTCGCCGTCCAGCGTGAGCTCGCCGGCACGCGCGAGGTGGCGCTCGAGCTCGCCGACGACGCGACGATCGAACTCGCCTGGGAGGCTCTCGTCGGCCGGTTCCCGCTGCTCGGGCCGGGCCGCGCCGCCGTGCGGTTCGCCCGCAACGGGACCTACGCGGATCCCACGGACCGTCTCGCCGACGGCGACGAGCTCGCCTGCATCCCGCCGGTGAGCGGCGGCGAGGACGATCCGGCGACCCGGATCGTCGAGCTCCGTGCGGCACCATTCGACGCGCGAATCCTCGGTGAGCTGGCGGACCGTCTCGCCACGCCAGGGGACGGCGGTGTCGTAGGGTTCCTCGGCCGGACGCGGCTGACGGCCGGCACGCCGGCGCCCGGGCAGGAGGCCGAGGCGGCACGCCACGCGGGTCGCGCGGTGGAGGGCCTCGAGTACGAGGCTCACGAGTCGATGGCACTCACGATCCTCGGCGCGATCGCCGACGAGGCGGCCGAGCGCTTCGGCGTCCGGCGGCTCGCGATCGTCCATCGGACCGGCGCCGTCCCGCTCGGCGATGTGAGCGTCGCGGTCGTGGCGGTCGCGCCGCATCGTGACGCGGCGTTCCGCGCGGCCCGCTACGCGATCGACGAGACCAAGGCGCGGGCCCCCATCTGGAAGGCGGAGCGCTTCAGGGACGGTCACGTCTGGGTGGGCGCGCCCGCGCGCACGTCACCTCCCGCCGACGCGGAGCCCTGATACTGTCCGGGTGACCGACCTCGGACCGATCGATCGGCTCGTCGAGCGGGCCTCGACGCTCGCCGGCGCCTGGGGAGCTCGCGCCAGGCGCTCGACCACTCCGGGCCAGGAGCGAGCGCTGCTCCGGCTCTTCGGTGTTCACGGCCTCGATCGGGCAGGCCGACCACTCGCCGGGGAGGTCGTCGACCGGTATGTGTCGGGCGGCCCGAGCCGGCTCGCCGGCGGCGTCGTCCTCCCGTTCTGCGTCGCCCTCCTCGAGTATGAGCTCGGACCCCAGGAGATCGCCCTCGAGGTGGCCGCCGGGACGATCGATCTCGGGCTCGAGGCCGAGAGCCTCGAGGATGGCGGGCGACGGGCGGCGGCCGAGACGGAGGCATCACGGCTCGGCGCCCTCGCGAGTGCGCGGATCGACGCGAACCGGACAGCGCGCCGGGAGCTCCTCGACCTCCTCGGCGACGCGCCGATGCCGTGGCTCGGGATGGTCGTACCGGATCCGACGGCGGAGGACGCCCGCCGGACGGTCGGGGGCCTTGTCCGGCGAGGGGCCGACCTCCTCCACGTGGAGATCCCGGTGGGGCGCGAGCTCGCGATGAGGCTCTCGGACGCGGGACTGGACGTTCCCGGCCACGACCTCGACACGATCCGGTCCTCTCGCCGTGAGGACGGCGTCCTGGATCCCGGCGATGTCGCCCCGGCGGGCAGTCAGCGCGGTCTCACCGTCCTGCGGCGAGCTGCCGACGAGGCCGCTGCCGAGCGACGACGGTACGTCCGGCTGGCGACCGTCGCGCCGGGGCTTGCCGCGCCCGAGCAGGCCGTCGTCGCCGCGTTCGAGCGGATCGACGTGGCGGTCGCCGATGTGGTCGCCGAGATCGTGGATGGCCGGGTGGATCCGGATCGCGCCCTCGCCGATCACGCGTTCGCGCTGCGCCTTCACCGACGCGCCGGATCACTCGTCGTCGTGGGTGCCGGACCCCTCGTCGTGGGGCCGGATCTCGCGAGCGGCATCCCGTCGTCCGCGGTGGTCCGTGCCGGACGGGCGCTGGCCCTGCAGGTCCTCGGCGTGGCACTCGCCCGCGACGCGGGGCTGCCGGCCGAGCAGATCCTCGCCGGTGCGCTCCCCGGCTGGCTCATCGAGGAGCCGGATGCGACGACGCTCGCCATCGCCCAGGCCGCCGTGCGCCGGGCCGCGTTCCGGGACCTCGCGCTCTGCTTCACCGAATCGGCCACCCGAGCGACGGATCGGTCCGGCCGGGCTGCAGGCCGATGGGGGAACGTCGCGGCGGCGACGGTGCCCTTCGCCGGGCGGACCGCTTTCGTCGCACTGGCCGGCGACCCGCCGGACGACGCGATCTCGATGCGGACGGCCATGGATGTGGCGGCGGAGGTCGCCACGGCGATCGATCCGGGCGCGATCCGCGGTCCGGCGCTCGATCAGGCGCGCGATACCGTCGTGGCGGCGCTCAGGACGATCGACGAGCTTGTCGATCGTGGCTGGCGAGCGGTCCTCGGTGAGCCGCTCGATGGGTCGTCGCGGGAGCGGCTTGGTGCGGGTGCGGTCGTGGAGCGGAGCGGAGCGTTCGACCCGATCGCCTGAGCGGCCCTCGGCTCCGCTTCGCCCCTCAGCTCGGCTTCGGCCCGTCCGCGCGGACGCTCTCGACGCTCATGAGGGCGGTGCGGAGCGCCTCGATCCAGTCGCCCTGATGGTCGGCCACGAGGCGGACACACCAGGCGAGCGCCTCGCTCCGGCTTCGGGCGACGCCGGCTTCGACGAGCGTGTCGAGGACCGCCCGTTCGCGCATCCGGAGGCGGGTCATGACCGGAATGCTCAGCGTCGTGAACACGTGAGGCTCGCCGCCGATCGTCACGCCCCAGGCGACCTTGCGCTGGAATCGATGCTCGGCATCGTCCGCGATCCGCATCCGAGGCGCGCGCGACTCTTCACGGAACCCGTCCACGCGCGACGAACGAGCCGCCGCGCGCTCGGCATCCGACGCCTCCGCGCCGACGGCGACGTCCGCAAGCTCCCCCACGACGAGGAGCTCCTCGCGGTCGGAGGTGATGGTCACCGGGCCGTTGAACCAGTCGGTCGGGAGGCGGCCCGTGAACCAGCCGCGGATCTCGTCGATGTGATCGTCAGGCATTGTCGTCTGCTGCTCCTTGTTTGTGTGTCAGTGGTGGTCGCTGGTCCAGATAATTACATCGTTACCATGTAATGTCAACAAATGACCAAGGTACCTTCGGCTCGCAGCCCGCCCGATACACTTCGCCGCGATGAACACTCCCAAGCATCCCGGCGCCGCCCGACCCCTCCGTGACCCCGAGCCGTTCCCGCACCTCCGTCTGCGCACCAGGGCCGCCGAGCTCTTCGACCTGCCGTGGGATCGACCGCTCGAGACGTGGCGGACGGACGAGGGGCGCTTTCGCGAGCTCCGGGTGGGCCCGTCTCGCCACCTCGTCCGGTTCGTCGAGGCGGATGACCGCCTCTTCGCGCTCAAGGAGGAGCCCCTCGAGATCGCCCGCCGCGAGTTCGAAGTGCTTCGCCACCTCGAGGAGGCGGGCCTTCCGGCAGTGTCGGCCACGGGGCTCGCGGAGTCGCCGGATCGCGAGACGGGCATCCTCGTGACCGAGTTCCTCGCCCACTCGCTCCAGTACCGGCGGCTCCTCATGCGCTTCCCGCTCGGCCCGGGCGGCTACCGCCATCGACTCCTCGACGCGATGGCCTGGCTCCTCGTCGATCTCCATCGCGGCGGCGTCTACTGGGGCGACTGCTCGCTCGCGAACACCCTCTTCCGCCGCGACGGCGACCGGATCCAGGCGTATCTCGTGGACGCCGAGACGAGCGAGGTCCACGGGACGCTCTCCGACGGACAGCGCGAATACGATCTCGAGATCCTCGGTGAGAACGTGGCCTTCGGACTGGCCGATCTTGCGATCCTCCAGGGTCGCGAGGATGGCGCGGATGACGCGATCGCCGCGGCGGCCTCGGTGGTGGAGCGCTATCGCGCCCTGTGGGCGGAGCTCACGGAGGCGCCCGAACTCCAGCCCGGTGATCGTCAGGCGGTCCGCAAGCGGATCCGCCGGCTCAACGACCTCGGGTTCTCCGTCGACGAGCTCGAGGTGGTGCCGTCGGAGACGGGTCGGGTCCGGGTGAGGCTCACCGTGGCCGGTCGCGGGTTCCACGCCCGCGTCCTGCGCCGGACAACCGGCCTCGTCGCCCTCGAGAACCAGGCCCGACTGCTCCTCAACGACCTGCGCGAGTACGGCGCCTGGCTCGCCTGGTACGAGCACCGACCGATCGCACCGGACGATGTGGCGGCCCGCTGGCGCGCGGAGGTCTTCGAGCCCACGATGGAACGGGTGCGGGCCGTCGCCGAGCCGGATCGCGACCTCATCCAGGCCTACTGCGACCTCCTCGAGCACAAGTGGCTGCTGTCCGAGCGTGCCGGAGGCGACGTGGGGATGCAGGCGGCCCTCGAGTCGTACCTCGCGGCGGGGGCGCCGGCACCGGAGGTCCCGGCGGCGGAGGCTCTTGCCGCGCAGGTCTCGGCGGCGGAGGTCTCGGCAGCCGAGGTTCGTGCACCGGAGGTTCGGGCCTGACGTCGGTCGTCAGTAGATGCCGGGGATGAACCGCCGCGTCCGGGTCCGGTAGTCGCGATACGCGGGATGGCGGGCGACGAGCCAGGCCTCCTCGCGGCGGGCCTTGGCGTCGAAGAGCACGACGAGCACCGCCGTGAGGATGAGGGCGAGGAACGAGCCGGTCAGGAGGCCCCAGCCGATGCCGCCGGCGACGACCCCGACATACATCGGGTGGCGGATCCGGCCGTAGATCCCGGACTCGACGAGTTCGCTGTGGGCGACCGGCCGAGGGAGCGGGCTGAAGCTCGAGCGGAGCCCCGTGTACGCGACCCCATCGATGACGAGGCCGGCCACGATGAGGAGACCGCCACTCGCCGAGACCGCGACGCCCCACGGCGTCCACGACCCTGCGCTGGCGAGGCCGCCGATCCCCGCCAGGCCGATCGCGGCCATGAGCAGGATCTGCGCGGCGAGCCAGCCTTCACCGCGCGGGCCGAGTGTCGGCAGGCGGGAGTCGGCGTCACTCACGTGCGGGCGATCGCGATCGACGTGCGGGCGGCGGCGGTCGAGGTGTGGGTGGTCGCGAGCGGTCCTTCGACGAGGACCTCGTCGCGCTCGTCGGGTCGGCCGGGCCGCCGGACAAGGTAGCCGTGGTGGATCTCCGTGATCCCGGTCGCGAGCGTCGCGCCGACCGCACAGTACTTCGTCGCCGAGAGCTCGATCGCACGACGGACCGCCGCCGTCTCGAGCTCGGTCGGCCCGTCGACGACGTGGAGGATGTCGATTCGGGTGAAGATCGCCGGCTGGGGTCCGTCGCGCTGCGTACCCTCCGCGCGAACCTCGTACGCCGTGACTGGCTGCCGCTTCTTGCGAAGGATGGAGATGACGTCCATCGCCGTGCAGCCGGCGAGGGCGAGCGGGATGAGCTCGGCTGGTCGGAGGCCGGCATCCTCGGTGGCGTCGTCGAGGACGATCGTGTGACCGCTGCCGGCGAGCGCCCGAAACCGGACGCCGTCACCGTCGAGGTGGAGCGTCGCGGTCCTGACGGTCATCGCCCGGCTGCCACAGCGTCGATCGCGCGGGCGAGGCGTTCGCGCGCCTCCGCGGCGATCTCACGGACCGCGGGAGCCTCGACGATCCCGAGCGCGGCCTGCGGGTCCATCGCCTCGACGATCGTCACGGCGGTCGCGGTCGCGGTCGCGGTCGCGGTCGCGGTCGCGGTCGCGGTCGTCGAGTCGGTCGTCGGCCCGGTCGTCGAGTCGGCCGGCGACGTGCCACGCGCCTCTTCCGTGCGAAGGACCACATTGCACGGCAGGAGCGCCCCGATCGACGCATCTGCCATGAGCGCGCGGTGGGCGAGGGTCGGGTTGCACGCACCGAGGATGACGTGCGGCGCCCACGCGATCCCGAGTTTCGACTGCATCGTCGCGGCGACATCGATCTCCGTGAGGATGCCGAAACCCTCAGCCTTGAGCGCCGACTCCACGAGGGGCCGGACCTCGGCGACCGATCCCGGGACGCGGATCGCGATGGTGTACGGCGCGGTGCTGGTCATGCGTGTCTCCTCGTGCGTGGCAGGGGGTTGGTCGTGGTGGGTCGGGGGCGAGCCAGGTCGGCTCAGCGGCATCGTAGCGCATCGTTTGCGTTCATGCGCAAATACGCAGATTGCGGTTCGAGGATCCCCGGATTTCTGTCAAACGGTCCTCAGGCGGGCACTGGTCGCCGCACGGTCGAGGCCGCGGGAGGTCGGCGCGGGCCCCTGAGCGTGAGATATCTCGGCGAAGGTGGTCAACTCGTGACATCGGGTCATCAGATGGGCACGTGTCACGATCCAGCTGACCAGCGCCCACGTGAGGACCATCTGGCAGGAATGGCGACGCTTGGCAGGAATGGCGACGGCCGACAGGAACGGCCGGCAGGAAGCTGACTCCGGACCCCGTCGCGGACGACTGTCCGGCCGCTACGCCGCGTCAGGAGCGGAGCGGCACCGACTTCGGGGTCGTCGGATCACCGGTCAGAGATGGCTCAGGGGTTGGCGCCGTCCCGGCCCCGCGTTCTGCCGTCCCGGCCCGCGCTGCCGACGAATCGCCCTCGCGCACCGACGACCCGCCCTCGCGCCAGGCCGTGACCACCGCCTCGAGCTGGTCGAGGTGGGCGCGTGCCCGCAGTCGAGACAGGGTCTCACGAGCGGCCTCCACCGCAGCCGCGACCTCCGGGATCGACGGGTCAAGGACCGTGGCCATCTCGATCGCGACCTGCGCCTCCTCGTAGGGGATGCCAAGCGCGTTGAACGCCCGGAGCGCTTCGGCGTACAGGCGGATGGCCTCGGCCGAGCGTCCATCCAGGGCGGCGAGGCCGGCCCGGATCGTGAGCCCCTGCGCCTCCAGCGTGGGTGTGTGGAGTCCGAGTTCGTTGACGGCGGCGAGATCCGCTCGTGCCCCGACGGCGTCGCCGACGCGGATCGCACGCCGCGCGGCGCTCGGCAGCCAGGCCGGCGCCAACGAGGGAAAGTCCGGCAGGCCGGATCGCCACAGGGCTGCGGCATCGGCGAGGCGCCCTTCGGCCAAGGCGATCGTTGCAGGACCGTCGACGGTCGCCCAGAGGACCTGCGGGTCCGTAACCTGCAGCGCGATCTGTCTGATCTCGTCGGCCGCTCCGGGGATCGGTTCGCCGCGTGCCGCGGCGACCATCGCCAGGCTGGAGTACGGCAGGAGGCGGTCGGCTGGTTCGGGATCCTCGGCGAGGGCGGTCTGCCACAGAGCCACCGCCTCGTCCCACTCGCCGATGAGAAGCTCGGCGAATCCGGACAGGGCGAGGAACTGGAACATCCACTGCCGATCGCCGACCCGGCGGGCGAGGGCGAGGGCCTCGCGGGAGACGTCTCGATTCACCTTCGGGTCGAAGTCGGACAGTTCGACCAGCCGGTTGTTCAGCGCGCGGAGGACGGTCCCGGTCAGGCCGTACGCCCGGGCCAGCCGCTCGCCGACCTCGACGACGCCCATCCCCTCCCGGACCCGGCCGACCGACGACAGGGCCGACCCCTTCGTCACGAGCGCGTCGGCGAGGATGGCCGTCAGATCTCCCCGCTCGGCGGCGCTGAGGACCCGTTCAACGATCTCGAGCGCGCGGCGGTGGTCATCCCGGAGGAAGCAGGCGCGGGCGAACTGCGCCTCGAGGCCGACGAAGGCAGGATCCGGCGCCAGGTCGGCGAACTCCGGGACCGCCGACTCGAGGATCCGGAGCGCCCGTTCGGACTGGCGGCCGGACAGGAGCGAGCGGGCGAGTTCTGTCGTCGTCCGGGCCGTCGCTACCCGATCTCCTGCCTCCTTCCGATGGACCAGAGCCCGGTCGAGGAACGACTCCGCTGCCGCATGGTGCCCGGCCGACGTCGCCGAGACCCCGGCGAGTTCGAGGAGGTCCGCCCGCTCGACCGGGTCCACCGCGACGGTCAGTGCCTGCTCGAGGAAGGTCACCGCCTGCTCGTGGCTGCCGAGAGCGGCCGCCCGGCCGGCAGCGGCCCGGAGCGCGATCCGCGCCTGCCCGGCGAGCGCATCCGCCTCCGGCCCGTCCGGCGAGCTCGCGTGCGCCGCAAGATAGTGACCGGCGAGGGCACCGGCGAGCTCCTCCGATCCGAGGGCCTCGAAGAAGCGTGCGGCAGCGAGGTGCCGGCTCTTCCGTTCCCGCCTGGCCAGCGTCCCGTAGGCGACCTCGCGGATGAGCGCCTGGACGAACCCGTACTGGCCGCGTTCGGGGCTCCGGGGATCGACATCGAGGACGAGCAGCTCGCGCTTCACGAGCGCCCGAAGTCGCTGTTCGAGCTCGGCCTCCGGGACGGACGAGATCGCGGCGAGCCCGGCCGGCGTGAAGCTCTGGCCGAGGACCGCCGCGTCCGAGATGAGCGCCCGATCCGCCCGCTCGAGCGCGTCGAGCCGCGACGCGATGAGCGCGGTGAGCGTCTCCGGGACGGCGAGCGTCGAAAGGTCGCCGACCGGACGGTACGCGCCGCCTTCGAGCACGAGACGGCCCTCGGCGACGAGCATCCGAACGGTCTCGACCGCGTAGAGGGGGATGCCGTCCGCTCGGGCCACGATCGCTGTCGCGGCACGCGGCGGCAGCCCGGGGACGAGCCCGACGAGGAGTTCGCGCATCGCCGGTTCCGGCAGCGGCTCCAGGTAGAGCGAGACGAAATTCCGCTTGCCCGCCCCCCAATCCGCCCGTCGCTCGAGGAGCTGCGGACGTGACAGGGTGAGGACATAGAGCGGGACGTTCTTGCTCCATTCGAGGACGTGATCGACGAAGTCGATGAGCCCCACGTCCGCGTAGTGGAAGTCCTCGAACACGAGCACCACCGGCGCCTTGATCGCGAGCCGCTCGAAGAACGTCCGCCATGCCCCGAACAGCTGCTCCGTCGCAGCGCCGGAGCCGATCCCGAGGAGGGCGAGGAGAGCCGGCTCGATCCAGCGACGCTCGTCCTCGTCAGGGATGTGTTCCGCGAGCGTCGCCGCCACCTTCGATCGGGTGGTCCGCTCGTCGTCCGTCTCGAGCAGGCCGCAGCGGGCCCGAACCATCTCGCCGAGGGCCCAGAAGCTGATCCCGTCGCCGTACGCCGGGGAGCGGCCGTCATGCCACCAGATGGGATCGGACAGGCCATCGACGTACTTGAGGAACTCCCAGGCGAGCCGACTCTTGCCGATGCCGGCGGGACCGATGACGGAGACGAGCCGCGCCCGATGCTCGCGGATCGTGGCGTGGAAGAGATCCTTGAGGAGGCGGAGCTCCTCGTCGCGGCCCACGAACGGTGCCTCGAGGGTGTCCGAGCGGTTCCGGCCGCCGCGCTCGGCGACGACCCGGAGGGCACGCCAGGCAGGGACCGGCGCGGCCTTGCCCTTGAGGAGCTGGTCGCCGGCGGGCTCGAAGGAGATCGCCGCCGCCGCGGCCCGCTGGGTCGCCTCGCCGACGAGGACGGTCCCCGACGGGGCGACGGACTGGAGGCGGGAGGCCGTGTTGACGAGGTCGCCCGCGACCATCCCCTGGTTCGTCGCGCCCAGGGTCACCGCCGCCTCGCCGGTGAGGACGCCGGCTCGGGCGGCGATCCCCGGGTCCAGGACGCGAACCGCATCGACGAGCTCGAGCCCTGCCCGGACGGCCCGCTCGGCATCGTCCTCGTGGGCGACCGGCGCGCCCCAGACTGCCATGACCGCGTCGCCGATGAACTTCTCGACCGTCCCGCCATACCGGCCGATGACGTCCCGGGCGAGGTCGAAATAGCGGGACAGGAGCTCACGCGTCTCCTCCGCATCGCGGCCCTCGGCGAGCGTCGTGAAGCCGACCAGATCGGCGAACAGGACCGAGACGAGGCGGCGTTCGGCGACCGGCTCGGGCGCGGTGCTCGGCAGGCCGGTGGTCGGCGCCGGGCCGCCGGGAGCCCGTGGCCGGTCGGGAGTGTGGATCGGTTCGGTGAGTGCGGCGCCCCTGGCCGTGGCCAGGGTGGTCGTGCCCGGGGTCGTCGTGCCCGCGGTCGTCGTCGCGCCGAGCGGCGTCGCGCCGAGCGGCGTCCCGCACGAGCCGCAGAACTTCTCGCCCGGCTCGATCGCCGCGCCGCAGGACGGGCACGCCACCGCGAGGGCGGAGCCACACTCGACGCAGAAGCGCCGACCAGGCTTGTTCTCCGTGCCGCAGGACGAGCAGATCACGTCGCCGACTCCGATCGAACGGGCTGTGGCCGAGAGCGTATCGGAAGCGGGGT
>JADEYI010001158.1_pt1 | contig 22995 bp, 26 predicted proteins | sample 8542331 | NCBI WGS metagenome assembly JADEYI01 (sample SAMN16510988, study PRJNA670497) | mine drainage metagenome | isolation source: biofilm near Copperflume 1 | place: Germany: Marsberg coppermine Kilianstollen | collected 2018-02
GCGCTCGGCTTCCAACCAGATCTACCGCAGACACACTGCTGGCGCCGAAGAGATGATATGCTGCAAGACTCGCACATGGCATCTGCAGCCCAGGAGGTGAAAGCCGCGGCGCTTCCCTTCTTTCTTTGTTACACTCTGCAACCTAGCATGATTGACTCTGGCTTGTTGCATGCATGGGTGCCGCCAGACTCTGCTAAGATTCAGGTTGCCTGCTGAGGTGAAGCATCAGCTGGTTGTGCAGATGCACTTAATAGTGCCTGCTGTGCTGCACAGGTGATGGGCCACCTCCAGAGCTTCCTGGCGGGCCCGAGGGACGACGCCAGCCTGGAAGGGACGGCCGCAGCATGCGAAGCGTGCACAGCGCGACACGCAGAGCTGGCAGCACAGGCTCATGCTGCCGCTGAGCTGGCGGCATGCAGCAGCACCGCAGCTGCCGCGAAGCTGGCCCTGGCAGCCTTGCAGCCGGAAGCTGATGTCAAGGGTAGCAGCAGCGCGCCAATCTCAGCGCCTGCAGCCGCCACCGCCCGGCCGGCCAAGATCAATGAGAAGAGGAGGGGAAAGAAGAAGGGCCCTGGCCGGCGGCGCGAGAATAGAGTCATGATCCATTTCTGAGACTGCACAGACTGCAATTGAAGGGGTTGGGTGATTGTTGGGATGTGGACAGTCGGCAACGGGACCCATTGAGAGACAAACAAACATACTGGAAACGGGTATTCCAATGGGTATCCCAAAGGGTATTCCAATGCAGCTAATATTTGTTGATCCCATGAGTTTCCAATTTATGAGGTTGACAGGCTTCCATGGTCGAGGAGCGGTCTGGCCTGATCCTGCCTAAGAACGATGCAGACCTAAATGGTGCACATAAAGGATGAAAGAGAGTTGAGTTGGCGTCAAGACACAGCAGAGCTGCTGTATTGAAGTGGGTGCTTGAGAAGAATTGCCAGTGTCCTGCCAGGCTGTGGGGACCCCGTTGTGATAGTGGGGCTGTGTTGAGAATTGGCCGAGACTTGAGTTGCCCTTAGAAAGCATGCAAGTTGATTTGCAGCAAGATTGGAGTTGGCCCGTTGGAGCAATCATGCATATGGGTACTTCTAATGTGACTGGATGAGAATGCGGCAACTATAACTAATTATAGCTAATTAGGACTGAACCCGCAGAGATGCTGTAAATCGCCGCAGACAGAACCAATCCGATCGGACGAATCAATAACATGCAAATGTATGAGTGCTTGAGGGGTCCATGGCCTTAGGATCCCACAAGCAAAGATCAGTGCTTCAGCAAGAAAGGTGCACGTGGAGCCTAGTCACCCACTGACTAAGCTGGCATGCAGGTGAAGCACCCCATAATGCAGATCCATTTCTTCCAGCTTCTTGACGAATTAAAGTCGCTGAACAAATCGCATTGCACTCTTTAAACAAATTGGTATAACTTTGCGCTTTCTGTCGCAGCTTTCTACTCTGTTTTAGGGAGAAAGCAGCAACAAAGATTACTAGCACTGCACCCTTTACAGGAGCACGAATAACGGCGCTCATCAGTGCGAGCTGTTCTGATCGAGATACTGCAGGTTGTTCCCTGGCACATGAACAAACGCAGCATCTCTGGATACCTGGAACAAGACGAAGGAGGAGGTGTGCACATCAGCTTCCACGCGTAGATATTGTGTTTCCTGCGATCGTCATATTATCTGCAATTTCCTGAATTTCAAGTCGAATGGGCTGTGTGGTTGGAGAGGCATTTCTTTCGTTCAGAAGTGGATCTGAAGTGCTAGTCATGGGGCTCTGAATCTGTGGCTCCTTTCTGTACCGTCCCTCTGTTCAGCACAATACCGCAGCATCTTCACACAATGCATAGGATGATGACCAGATTTGCTGCTTGCCTTGCCTTGACAGACACAAGACTGAAAACTCGGGAAAAGCCCAGGCTACCATTGCCACAGCCTCCGCCCCCCAACCCCTTGGCACACGTTAAGGAGCCAAAAGTGCGCTTCAGCATTGCAGATGATAACAGCCAGACCACCCAGCACAGCGGCGGTTCAGCCTACACACTTCCAGGTGAAACATCTTCACCTGAGATGGTCAGCAGCAGCAGGGGAGTTGAAGAGACAGAGAAGGCTGCAGGCATACATAATGGAGTTGCCAGTGCAGCTATGATGCCTCTGATTCTGGGAACTAATGGCTTGCCCATCTTATACTGTTCTGGCACTGTTCTGAGACAGACCTCATCAAGCGAATGGGACAAGTGATGGGCCATCTGGCGCTCTGAACATGTGTGTCATGCGCGCAGCTGGCGGCAGTGCCTCAGAGATGGTCGTGCGCAAGTTCCACGATGCCCTTGCCAGGTCGCCCGACACAGCTGTGGCTGTTGCGGCCATCAAGGTGACATTCTCAGGCTGCATGAATGCCTCACTGTCACAATCATCCGGCAGCCTCTTGCTCAGGAAGAAGCAACGATCAGTTCCACCATCTTTTGTGGCCTGGAGGATGCCAACATGCTTTCTGCACGCCCCCTGTCTAAATCTATGCTTGATCATGCTGTCTCACCCTTTGTAGGCTCCCCTCTTTGCGCCTACTGGGGTCAATAGTCCAATGCAATCTGCTAAAGAAAGGTTGTGTGTGATCAGGCGCTGACTAGTGTCATAGAGAGGAGCACAGCAACCACCATGATGGGCCTGGAGAAGGAGCTGAAGGATGCAGCATCATCCTTGGAAAGGCAAGCACCCCAATTAATGGTGTGATTTATTAGTCCGCCCAATGTACCAAAGGAAATGTGTCCGATGCTTGTTATGGCCTGCCCAAATGCAAATCAGCTGCAAGAACAGGGGCTGGGGAGCTCCAAACAACAGCAAACTCAAGAGACGTGAAGGACAATGCCTACACATTGGAAGTGCCCATGTGCGGACCTTTCTAGTTCCTCTGGTCACTGTCCCGGCCCTTTTGGGCCAGAAAGAACCTCCGACATTGGGGCACACCTTGGGCCTGCACTGCTGCCAGCAAGCTGGGGCACCCTTTTACAGCATGCATAGCAGAGATGTGTGAATGGTATGCTTCCCATACATCTGCCGCATTCGCGCATTGTCAACTGTGGGCTGCCACAGTGATCACGCAAAAGCAGGCAAGATTGTCTGCATACCAGGCCGCACATCTCTTCTCTTGATATCTGATGCCGTATATAGACAGATCCAGTTATGAAAAGGAGAGTCCAGACGTTGGGTGAGAGTGGCGGAGGTGCAACGAGCTGTGAACTTCACAACACACACTTGTTGTCTCCACAATTGATATGTAGGCAGAGCCGGTGGCGTCTGCAAAGCAATCTTATGCCCATGCAGCTTTACATGCACAAAGTGAAGCGTGGTGTCTATTGCTGGACTTAGGCTGATGCCAGACGTTGGGTAATTTTGTGCAGGTGCAACGAGACGGCTATTTCGCTGAAGGCGGGCTGCCAGCTCTTCCTGCGCTACATCACAAGGACGTCCGCCCTGGACATGGAAAACTTCGAGGCCGCCAAGGCGCGCATCATTGAGGTGTGCTGCGCACGTCTTGAGTGGCGAAAGCTCTGCAAAGTCAGCAGAATCGGGCGCGAAAGCATCCTTGGATTGGGGCAGAATCACAATTGCTGCTTCTTTTTAAGGGACTTCAAGTACTGGATTCTGCTGTCTGACATGCGCAGCATCAATTCGATATCAGCAACGTCATACCTGGGGCATGCAGCAGATGTCCAAAACGACATGCTGTATTTCAGATGTAAGCACCGTGTTTTGTCAAATTACGGCAAGCATGCTTGCTTGAAAGCTTGCTGCATGCGCTCCGGGTGCAATGTAAAACCACCGCGCATGCGCTAAGCAGGGCAACTATTGTCATATTTTGCGCAGAGCAGCCGGTGTCCAAGCATGCATGCTGTTTTGCTGACAAGTGAAAAAGGGTCAGTATGTGGGCAGCGGGGTGAATGTTGTCATATTTGGCAATAAACAGCTGGTGTCCAAGCATGCATGCTGTTAGTTGACAAGTGAACAAGGGCTGGCTGGCATGCAAATATGCATGGTTGCCATGCCTGTGCCAACATTTAACACATGCTTTACCAGCCATGGAGAGTTCGCAGCGTTTCAGCGGAAACTCAATGCCTACACCAAGGTACAAAGAGTTTGGATATGTGGCAGACTTTCCCTGCAGCTTGTCTGCAGGCGCACCTTGCGTCTGGCAGGGAACGCATTTCATAATAGTAACAGTGTAAAGATTGTTGTGCATGCGTGCAGCGAGGCAACTATTTTGCGGAGACGTCGGTGCGGGCGCGGGCGATGATAGCGGAGGTTGGCGCACGCTTCATCCGGCCGGGCTCCATGCTGCTCGTGCACGGCCACTCCCGCGTTGTCCTCGCTCTCCTGCGCAAGGCCGTCGCCCAGGTCAGCCCCACACAAGTTGTGGATCAAGAATTTCTCAGCTGGGGGGATTCGTATACGAGCAGTCACTGTACGTGGAGCCTCATGCTCCATAAGAGAACCGCTGCTTCTGGGGAGAGTTGGGGTTATTTGGTTGTGCAATGGAGTTGGCGAAGGCTGCAGTGGGGAATCAATTACTTGCAGCAATTTTTAAGGGCTCAGGGCACCTTGGCACATGGCTATTAAGAGTGATGCTTTAATACGATACAGAGCTTTTGGTGTCAGGAAGTAGCAAGGGTGCAAGATTGGGATGGCTCAGAGGCAGAGGATGATCAAAACTGCAACAATCCGAAGCAATCGCTGCTGAGGACAAACCTATTATACGTTCTGATGCCTCTGAGCTCCTGTTCCCCTGTGTGAAGCTTTCAACGCAACACAGTATCATTTTGCTGGTCTTGAAGGGTAGTCACCTTGCAGCACAAGCACCAGCCATTCCAGTACAAAAGCAGTCAACTTAGCGTGAGGTGTCTGAAGCCCTTTCTGGGGGTGGAGGCAGGTCCCAAAGCCTAACTCTTGACCTGCTCAAGCTAAACAGCCTGCCTAAGCAATAATCAGCATGATTTTGCTGAGTGTCGCGCGTGAGGCTCTGGTCTCTGGCAAAAAGATCTCTTGACAGTTTTTAATTAGACCGCCGATAGAATTCAAGGTTGATTACTACTGACTGTCTGTGCCCCTCAGAACCGCTGGTGGCCTTTACCCTCAATCACGTCTCCAATATAGTTGGCCCGGTTCGATATTTGTGTCTTGTAGACATCCTTGCTCTGAATGCGGTAATGGGGTCTCCTGCCGTTGTTCAAGGGGCTATCTTACCAAAATTAGAGCAACGCATCCTGAGAACACGGGGCATTAAACCGATATAATACTTTTGGCCAATCAAGTTCACGTTGAATTTTTTGCCTTCGTGATCACTTGGCTTGATGGAATATAATGATTTATGCCCCTGAGAGATGGGGTGATGAATGAAACCAAGGGTGATAAGCAGCAAACCAGGGTTGACTGGCCTCGCGGCCGCTGCGGGCGCCACTTGTGTGTTTGAAATTCAGTGTCCACCCCGGTTTTGACCCCTTTAAGGTGTGTGCTCCCTGCAGGGAATCCAATTCAGCGTGGTGATCACAGAGGGGCGGCCGGACGAGACCGGTCTGACAATGGCTCAAGCGCTCGATAACATGCGCGTGCCAACCATCGCCATACTGGACAGCGCCGTCGCCTATGCGCTGGAAGCTTTCAGGTGCGGTTTTGCAAAATTCTGGGCGGTGTTTTTGGATGCTTGGGTCTTGAGGCACTGTTGGGAGCATGAGTTGCACGGTTCCTGAGGCACTGTTCGGAGCATGATCTGGACGGGCTGAAGATGGGCTAGCAAAGCCTGCTTGATGCATTGCAGATCAGATGATATCACTGAAGATCTGTGGATCAGATTGGGGCAGTGCAGATCTGCACTGCACCAAGCAGGCACTTGCTACACATGTTTTTTCCACACCTTGCAGTGCAGATGAGAGCAGCGAGGTAGAAGCGTGAAGATACTTGCACAATACGTTACACCGAGTTTGCCCCCAGCTTGTGTTGGGCAACGTGAAAGGTCAGCCTGCAACGCTGTTCCTCAGCAGACAGTATATGATGAAAAGGATATAAAGTACCTGGAAGTCATAAAATATAGAAGATGGGTGTGCTTGTCCTGCAGGCGACAGGCCGTTGGCCACTCCTATGAAGGTTTGGCTCCGTGACTCACCATGGGCGACTGATCAAAGAGCGGTGTGGTATGCAGGGTGGACATGGTGCTGGTGGGTGCCGAGGGAGTTGTGGAGAATGGAGGGGTCATCAACAAATTGGGAACCTTCCAGGCGGCTCTCGCCGCCAGCTGCCATAACATCCCCTTCTATGTCGCTGCAGAATCCTACAAGGTGCTGCCTTATTCTCTTTCCTACTCCATTTCAATAAATTGAGCCTTTCTTGAGTGAAGGCTGGTGTCCGTGCAAGCTGCTTGTCAGGTTATAGAGAAACAAGACTTGTAAGAAAGAGAGATGCAGATATCAAGGCAAGCATGCGCCAGAGGAGAGAGAAAGGGTTGCATCGGAAGTGGACGTCGTGCAGCCACAGTGTAATCTATATGGCCAATTTCCTTGAAGGGATGAGGAAAGTTATGAAAGGAAAGAAGAGATGGCAATTGGCAACTCAGAGTTTACTTCGGCTGTGGCTGCAGTTTGCAAGGTTGTACCCTTTGGGCCAGAGGGATTTACCGATAGAGAGGAAGCACGTGGACTTTGGACCCTTGATGCCCAGAAATACACACATCGAAAATCCCTCTCGAGACTACACACCCCCAAGTGCGCTCCCTGCCTCATCCCATATTTTCTACTGGATACACTCTGCAGTGTTGCTCACCTTGTCGGCTTCATCCGGCACATAGTCTTGATCCGATTTAGGCTAATCCTAGATGCCAACACCCTTGAATTTGTGTGACCCTAATGTCATTATGTGCTGCCGCAATAGTATATAACCACCTGTGCAAAATCCCACCACTGCAAGGTGGTGCCTTAAGCTTTGTGTGTGGTGCAATGTAATTTCCTGTCCTGTCATATAGATGCATGGCATTTGTGCTGCAAGGGGTACGATTGTGGCAGCCTTCAACTGCAGCTTGTCTGCAGGACGTACCTTGCCTCTTGGCAGAAAAAGCGTGTAATCATAATAAATCATTATCAATAATAATGATTGCTTCTGACAAAGATCTGTTTGTGTTGCTGCAGAATACATCTCTCTGCTCTTCACTGATCTCGGAGTGCTCACGCCTGCAGCAGTCTCCGACGAGCTCATACAGCTCTATCTCTAAGAGAGCAGCAGCACTGCCGAAACACATTGTACAACTGCCTGAGGTTAACAATGACTATTGTTCCTGCCGGTGTCTTATCAGCATAGTAATAATTTATCGTGAGGCAGGTGGTGGGCCTTTGCTTATCACTTCGCGGGCTTTCCAGTGGTGTACTGCCCCGCTGGTATGGATATGCATCATGCATGTCATGCAATTTTCAAGAAGGAAAGAAGCGGCTGCGGTTTGCTGCGCATAAGAGAACTGAGATTTTTAGTATTCCAGCCTAATCACGCATCAGCATGCATGAATCATTATAAATCAGCCAATCATATGGCCAAGAATGCATTGGAGTGTGGGACTCAATGAGTCTAGTAGTACCTTCCGGCCTTGGTGAAAAATGCAAGGTAGCCAGCACATCGCATATCTGCTGAGGTGTACTTGTAATCTGGATGGACATCTGGAGGCAAATTATTCAAGACGAGCCAACGATCTGAGCCTTCCTTCTTGTGGCCAGACACACACATATTGCTGGATACCAATATCCTTTGCATTGCTGAGCATCAACACAACTGGTTGTGTCGTCTGCAATTCTTCTGCCTTTATATTCTTCCTCTGATAATACTGAGCATGTCAATGTCATGCTGCCTTTGTGCATTCACTGACCAACTGCGGGCACAGCCCTAATGTCTTGAGTGAGATACTGTCCCTCGCAAGCACACCCGCGACAATGCCACGACTTTTTTCTTGTGACCTCTTCTACAGCTACGATCTTCTCCTGCCCACTCCATTCAGCTGTGTCGGCACAACCGCGCCCCTCTGGGTGGCCGGCAGAGTGCCCATGCTCTGCAGCTGCGAGGCAGCCGCCTGCGGCTGCGCCGCTCCCGGCATTGGCATTCCCGGCAGTGCGGGCAGGAGCCCCAGCCGCGCCGGCAGCTCCGTGGCAGCTTCCACCAGCTCGTGCAGCGGCGGCTTCGGCGGCTCCGTCGGCCCGCGCGCCGCGTTAGCTGCTGCCATGCTGGCGGCCGCCGCCACCTCAGTAATCATGCTCGTCGCCGGTGCCGGCACCGGCACGGCCGCGGCAGCGGCCGCGGCCGACGGCGCTTGCGCCGCCCGCACCGGCTGCGGCTGCTCGATGGGGGTGAGCGCGGGGCCGACCAGGAGAATTTCATTGGAAGGGGCGGATGCGGGTGGATTGGAGGGGTTGGTCAGCAGCTGCGTGGCGGCCTGGCCGAAGGCTTGCGCGACGCGCATCGCGAGCGCGGGCGCGTCCTCGGCCGCGGCGGGCTGCGCTCCGCTCAGGCGCTGCGCCTGGCCTTGCAGAGTGCACAGGCCGCAAACGGTGAGCTTCGTCATTGTCTTCTGCTCTTGGGCAATGAGTTCATGCAGCAGCCTGTCATGAAAGACTACACTGCCTTCCACCGTGTCTCCTCAAACACTCGGACACTTGCAGCCAAGCACAAATATCGATGTGTTGTGGATGAGGCATGCAAGCTTGGCAGACACTAACATCGCCCTTTGTGACATAGGGTATGTTCAAACGATCTCCTGAAACTCTGACGTTTACCTTACCTTTGCACACAACCAAAAATATCTGCAGTTCCAGCAGTAGCAGTGTGCAGGCGCTGTTCGCACCTCGGAGAGCATGCGGCGGCCCTGCGGCTGCGCGGCAGCTGCGCCGGAAGCCGCGGTGGAGGAGGCACCCTTGTCGGCGGAGGTGAAGCCGGCCTGGCTGACAAAGTTGCGCACGTTGGCCGAGTCCTGCGATGCCGGGGGCCGAGCGGCCGCGCCGGGTGCGCTGCGCTGTGCCACGACGGAGTCGGCTGGCAGCGCCGGCGCGTTGGGGCTCGGGTTCAGCCAGTCGAACGTCTGCGGCCGCATATCCCTTTTTATTATTTTATTGATTTAGGGTTTGCTTAGGGCAAGGCGTGACATTGCCTATTATCCCATGCAGCAGCACAATCAAGTGCACACCTACTCCACTGCCAGTGTTTACAGACTTTTGTTCTGAGCAATCATTACCTGGCCCTGAGGCGCTGGGCTGACGCCGGGAGAGTCGGCCAGGCCGCCGCCAAGGGAGGTCAGGATGTCCTGCGCAGCTGTTGAGCTTCCTGCCGAGTCCGTGGTGGCGGCTGCGGTGTTGTCGGTAGTGGCGGATGCAGTGTTGTCGGTTGTGGGCCGCTGCAGCACTGTGCCCTGGCTGATCTGGCTCGGCGCCACCTGATTGGCCGGCTTGACGGTCACCTGCAGTCCAACGTGATGAGATCACTGTGATTCTCGGGTGAGAGGATGGTCTCAAACAAGCAACACACCCAGGGTGTGGAAAACTGCATAGAAAAGGCTCCACAACATCTGCAAGAGCAGCCAACCATTATGCACTGGACAATTCAAGCCAACTTTCAGGTTGCATTGGGCATAGAGGCGATCTTGCTCCCTGACATTTGATGCAGATTACAATGCGCAACTGCAACTTCTGCATGGAACACTTGGATGAATTATGTAAGGGAATGGTTCCCACTGCAATTGTTCTTGCGGCTAGTTGTCAAGGGAGGGCTTCAGGGATTGTGAAAATAATTGCACAAGTAAAAGTGGTTGAAGACTGATGTAAGGGAGGGAAATTAGCTGACCTGGCCGGCAGACTGAGCGGTGTCGGGAGAAGCTGCGTCCGCAGCTGCAAGGTTGGAGGATGACTCATCTGCGCACACATTTGCATAGATAGATTATAGGAACTGCGAATTTAATCCTGAGCCTAAGCCTTTGTTATCCCTTGCGCATGCATGCTCACTGAAAGCTGCTTACACTGCAGCAGGCCAATGTGGCCTTGATTGAAGCCATGAACTTGATGGCCTGAGCGGCACACATAGGATGCATCCAAAAAGCTTGAGCAGGGGAGATAAAGAAGCACTGCATGCATGAAATGCAGGAGAAACTCAAGACAGATGAAAGGAATGCATGCGCGCATGCATGCATCCTGAGACCTGCTCAGATTGCCACAGGCCAATTTTGATTTTGCTGAAGCCATTAATCTCAATGGCTGAGCGACAGGTATAGGATGTCAATGCAAGAAGCCCATGCAGGGGAGATAAAGAAGCAATGCACGCATGTGTAATGCAGGAAGTACTCAAGACACATGAGGGCAGCATGTGCGCACATGCAGTGGCGTCCTGTGCCTGCTGCTGCGCTGGCTGCTGCACTTGGTAGCTGCCGTCAGCCGCCATCACGGCGACCTTGCAAAAGACAAGACACAAGCTTCAATTATCAAGCCACGAGCAGCAAATACTTTTAGCCGTCGCATGAACGCCACATGCCTTGCAGTGCATGCTCCAGTGTTCTCTTGAACCCTTCATCTTGAACCATCAAAAGTGCGAGTCTCTGATGGAGAGGCCCTGCACCTTCTGGGGCGCGGCGTTCGGGTCGTACGGCGCTGGCGCGAACGCGTAGGCGGTCAGCGCGGCGGCCGGCGCGGCCGCCCCGGCCCCGGCCGTGGCCGCGGCGCCGTTTCCGGCACCGGCCTGCTGCCGGAACTGCTGCGTGGCGCGCACGTTGTTGCCGGTCGGGTTCAGCGAGCTCACGTCGAAGCTCTGCATCGCTGCGGAGGTCGTCGCTGCGTCTGACATGCGGTTGTTCACGCGCGCGGTCTGCTGCTCCTGCTGGAACGCTGTGTCCTGCGCCGTCGGCTGGCCCTGCACCGCCGCAAGCACAATGATCTCATTTTGTCCTTTGCAATCTTGTTGAAGCAGGGTAATATCTGTCAATGGCATGCTGAAGAAACCTTTCTTTTCCATACCAGTGCAGTAACTGATCGGTATGGCTTGCACACCAACCAGCATTCATTGTTCTCGACCATATTTGTGTCAACATGTAGCGAAAAATGACGCTACAGCAAGTGCCATTATAGGAATCAAACAGTTGAGGCACCAAGGGATACAATGCAGCCAGTAGACATCATGGCATTAGGTATCGCGCAGTTCATGCTGGTTCTCACCGTGAGGCCGAGGGCAGAATTGAGGCGAGCTGCGTCGGCGTTGGAGGGAGTTCCCTTTGTGGCATCCGTGGGCAGGCCCAAAAGGTCGCCCGGGTTCAAAATCACCTGCGACAGCTTGCGCCCAAACAGCGACGAAAGCTGCGGCAGCGCAGCTTGGAATGAAGCCACGCTTGCCGCCGGCAGTGCGGCTGCCGCAGGCGCCACCACCGGCGCTGTCGCCGCAGCCGCGGCCTACACAGCAAAAATTAAAATCAAGCGCTTTCGTAGTTCTTGTATTAGAGACTCTATTCCATAAGTGGTTGGCTTCCCTGTCAAGCAGTAGAAGTACCCGGTGTGAAGACTTGCCAGCCTGCGCGACTGGCTTCCCTGTGAAGCGTTAGAAGCACCGGTTGTGAAGATTTGCCAAGCTATGCGCATGGCTCACAGGAAGGCAGCCAAATCACTCATGGAGGCTTTTTTGCACCCTAGCCCACTAAGAAACTTCCTGGAAGCTTCTTTCTATTCCTCTGTTAATTACAGCCCAAGCAGCCGAAAAAGTTCACTCGCAGGGGCCACCCACCACAGCGATCACTCCGCTGGTGTCAGCCTTCCTGAAAATAGATAGATATCTCTGCCAGGTCAGCTGAGCAGCCAATATCACCTTGCCAGCAGGGGAGGGCACTCACCGTGGCAAGCACTTCCGTGGTGTCAACAGCCGCCCATTCCACGCCGCTGGCCGCAGCCGCCGCCGCCACAAGAGGCACCAGAGCTGCCCGCACACTTGGGTTGGCCGCCAGAGCAGCCACACTGTATCCGTTGAGTGGGTTTGACACCGCGGCAATCTGAACCGCTGTCACCAGGGTCTTGGCTGCTGCGAGTACGTCCGGATCCACCAGTGCCAACTTCAGGACCTCGGCCGCTGCGCTGGCGTTCTGCGCATGGCAAGCAGAACATGAAAAATCAAGCAGGACAATGAACCCTGACACACCAGGCATGATTTCGAACTCATCAGAGGTGTGCACATTGTGTGCACTGCAGGGTGTGCAATGCACAAGCCGTAACATGCTCCTAGTAAGCGCATGCGCTGTGCCTCAACTAAGAGGCAAGCCTTTGCATGTCCTGAGCATGCGCAGGTGTTGTGTAGCAGTCTCAGAAGGCAGCAATACTGCAGGTTGAGCTGAGCACATATTTAAAGACATTCTCTGAGGATTTAAGGTAGCAACTGCAGCTATCTGCTATTGGGTGCGAAGTACAGCCTGCTAATATCTCCTTACGCCACTCTAAGCAGGGCACTTGTCATTGGGAAAGATCACATTTTCGACTGAGCAGATTTCAAGCGGCTGAGGGGACAGACAGTAAAGTGGAGCAGGCCCATACCTTGGCAATTGGCACAGCCTGCGGCACAACTTCGAGCCAGGCAGGGCCAGCAGCGGCGGCTGCAGCCTCAATGAAGGGCACAACCGCCACCTGGACCTTTGGGTCTCCCACCAGCGTAGTCACATCGAAGGTAGAAAGCCCATTAGTGAGTGCGCTGTTCCTGACTGCCACGATCATGCCGTTGGCCGCTGCCAGCACTGCTGGGTCGGCGGCTGCTAGCCTCACGACCTCCGCTGCTGCTGTGGTGTTCTGCACAAAAGAAGACAATCAACTCTTGAGCCCAGTGCTATTCAAAAGTCTGATCAGTCACTGGGATGTACCCCACCATCGCAAAAGTCCTGAGGCATGGCTTGATAGACAACAGGGGGCGTACCACAACGGCCTGAGCTTGGCAGAGGAACGACAGGGCGAGCGATGCCGCCAAGATTGTGGAGAAGGTCTTGAACGACCCCATGGCGCCAGGTGTGAGGGGATGCTGTGTCCCTGCAGAGAAAAAATGGACATGCTTAAAACTTCCTGAGGCTTGAGGTGGTCACTTGCCATTTAGACGTGTAAATAATTGCAGTAGAAGGAAAATGATGTGGCAAGTGTCTGCATACTGGATTCAGAGCTGACAAAAGATGTCAGACCCGCCCTAATAAACAGGCTCCCGCCAGTGCCCGACAGTAGAACTCATACTCAGTGAGAACAGGGTTGGTGATGGACCAGGTTGTTACCTTCAACAGGCAGAGAAAAGTGTTCGCGCGCGTTTCGGGGCCCTTCCCAAATTGCTTCCGTGACTACCTAGCACGTTCCGTCTTGCCCTGCATTTTGCGTGGAAAGACATGCTTAGAGATGACTACATGATGTAAGCCAAAAATTCCTTAGCTTCAGTGTATATCTCGGCGTACTGCCTGTACTGCCACAGGGCCTTTGCAAAGAGCCTAAGTCTGACATGCAGATATGACTTCCCAATCCTTGTGAAAGCCTTAGTACAGAGCACTACCGAGAAATAGCTGTGTGAACTTTAATAGGACTTGTATGGCATAAACAGTCCAGGACCGAGTTCTGATTCTGTACTGTGCAAAAGTACTTCAAAGTTACCTTGTACAACGTGGCCTTGCCCCAAAACTTATTTATGGAGCTGTCTTGGCACTCAAGTGTTATTTTACAACATGTACCGATCTGGTGGTCGCAAGGATGTCCTCTGGGAAAGCAGCACAGACACTTTCCAAAATCATGCTGCGATTCTGCAAGTTGAATTGCTCAGGCGTCCAGAACAGGCAACGCCAGAGGGGTGTCGTAATATCGAGAGGGGGACCTGCCGGAAACGGCAAGCTGCTCATGATCATTGGAAGCTCCTGATCTCTATTTGCCATCCATCACGTTTTTGCTAGTCACGGATAGTATTCTTTCTAGCACTGTATAATTCTCTTGAGAACAGATTTAAATAAAAATTGGAAATTGATAGAAGGGAATCCATTCCCTTGACTGCCACTGTCCGAGAATGCCCTCTCTTAAGTACTGCTATGGTGACACCAATGCTGTCCGAGCTTGCATCGCTCTTGCAGCTTCCACACGGGACGTGGAAGTTTCCCCGACATCAGAGCCGAGATCAATCAGCTTGGAACTGGACAACAAGGCTGTTCTGACCGATCCCAATGCCATCGCTCGGTACATTGGTGAGACAGATACCGCACTTGAATTTCTATGCATTTTGCCTGCGCGAGAATTGCCTTGACCTGGGGAGGATCCTTAACCATCCTGAAGGGCCTGTGACTGCTGTGACCAGGAGGTACCACCCTCGTGCCTGAAGAGGCAGCCAGTGAGGTAGAGGAGTGGCTGGAAGTCGAGGAGGTGCTGCGGCACTCCCTGCCTTACAGCCTGCTGTCAGCCAACGCTGGACTCATCCGCAGAGTCGCCAGCACAGTGGATGGCAAGGACTACCTTGTTGGGCAGAAGCTGTCCCTGGCTGACATCGCCCTGTACAGTACTCTACTGCCGGCGCTGATCAAGTACCCGGTGCGACAATTGCAAGCCTGCTCCTACTGCGTTGGAATCCTCGATCTTTCCAAGTAATGAGTGTACATGCCACACTCAACACTCAGAGTGTTGACGCCAGAAAGATTGCATTCCCGAGTATTTAGAATTCACGCATGCTGGGCGTCTGAAATCAGAGTCAGGCCTCGGATCAGCTCTAAGTTGCCCGGAAGAGATGTATTATGAGTGACTGACTGAGTGACTGTTGATGGCATCGCAGGAGGCCCTCCCACCGAGCATGAGGCAGTATCTGGCGAAACTTGGCGCGCTAGAGCCCTTCAGCAAAGGCCTGGCTCAGGCTCTGGGGAAGAAGTCGCAAGAAAGCCTGCCTGTAGCAGCCAGAGCTCCCATTGCACCCATCCCAGGCAGGCCACATATTCTCTCCTTTAGATTTATTACACACTCAGTTTCAGCCTACATGGCTAAGTGCGTCGCAGCAACCTCTCAGTATTTTCCCCCCAGCCTTTCCCTGTGTTGGCACTTTCTCCACCAATGGCCTGTCAATCCCATGGGATCCAGGTCATCACTTTACAGTGGTCATTCACTACTGTACCCAACCATCCACAACATGTTGCATGCGCATGGTGAGAGCCAAATGGCTCTCAGTGCATGCATCATTTGTGCCAGACATCTGTAGCGATGGAAGTGATTGCATGCAACTTGTAATTCTCTGGCCTTCAGCCAGATGACTCTAGGTGGCTTGGGTCACCTAATACAGCATGCATAGCAGGTATGTGTGCAAGGAAGCGAGCCAAAGTGATCGGTTCTGGTGTGGTGTCTGCGCAGGCCAGAGGAACATTCTGATCACGAGCGCGCTGCCGTATGTGAACAACGTGCCCCACCTGGGAAACATCATTGGCTGCGTGCTGAGCGCGGACTGCTACGCGCGCTACTGCCGATCCCGGGGCTACAACTGCATCTACGTCTGCGGTACCGATGAGTACGGGACCGCCACAGAGACCAAGGTCGGAAGCCAACATGCACCGACTTGGTATCTCACTGGCTTATACAGTGTTGATTGAGGAGCATGCAATGCTCTTGCGGTGTGATAGGTGTGCTCAGGTTGTGTGGCATCTACATATTGAGGTCTTGCATGCAGGACTGGTGTGCGCAGCAATTTGGTGTGTTTGGCATGGTTCAGCACATGTCTTGTCTATCTTGCTTGTCTGTGCTGTTCTTTAGGTGTAACTTGCGGCTAGTGGACTTGTGGCAGCCTTTACCTGCAGCTTGTCTTCTGACGCACCTTGCCTCTGGCAGGAAAGCGTGTACTAATAACAACAATACTATTGTTGCTGCTGATGAGTAATTTGGCCTGAACAGGCGCTGGAGGAGGGGCTCACATGCCAGGAGATCTGCGACAAGTACAACGCGATCCACCGGGACATCTACCAGTGGTTTGACATCGACTTTGACAAGTTCGGCAGGACGCCCACGTGGCAGCAGACCGAGATTGCACAGGTGGGTTCCAGCTCAGATCACATTTGACAGACCAGAATGAAATGGGGGAATGAATATGTTTAATCAATTTTGCAAGGGGCAAACTCTCATTCAACATGGTTGTGGGGGGCTCTTCACATGTTCTGAATGCGATACACTTGGCTGGCAAGGGGTGACAGGACATTGCATTGGTCACTCTGCTCCTCTTAATCAGGCATGCCTGTGATGGTGCTAATATGACAGAACATCATGTTCCAATGCACAATCCAGTGCACAATCAGCACAGAGACACAGGAATTTGAACAATCTCTGCTGGATGTTTTTTGCAGGGCATCTACAATGTGCTAGAGGATGCGAAGCAGCTGGTGGAGCAGGAGAGCCAGCAGCTGTACAGCGAGGCTGCCGGCAAGTTCCTGGCCGACCGCTTCGTGACTGGAACCTGCCCAAAGTGTGCATACGAGGTGCGCGCATTCTTGCCCTTCTCCCCTTAGATGCTCTTGGAATAGATGGCATTCCTCTGCACATAAATTCTACACAGGTCGACATGAGCATATGGGAGCAGCATAACCCTGCACAGCTTTTCAGCTTGGCCATGCAAACTTTTTACTTCTCACAGCATCAGAATTTTACAGGGCCCGCGTCGTGCTGCATATTGGACCTGGTACCTTATCAGACCTCAAGACTTCCGAAAAGGGCCGCAATTTTAGCTGCCCCCGAGAACCTACGCTGAACCCCTTCAAACCCCTCTGTGCGCAGGACGCCCGGGGTGACCAGTGCGACCAGTGCGGCACCCTGCTGGCAGCGGAGGATCTCATAAACCCCAAGTGCAAGCTGACGGGGACGGTACCAGTCCTGCGTCCCACTAAGCACGTCTACCTGGATCTGCCCTCGCTGACACCTCAGCTGCAGGCTTACATCACCTCCTCCTCCCATGCCGGCGGCTGGTCCTTCAACTGTGTGCAGGTGCGCCTATATCAGTCCCTGTTATTTATAGGGTTTGTATGTAAGGTAATTATATATATAAACACCCTAAACCCAAATCAGTCCCTGTGGCTGAATACACAGAATTGCCTTGAAGTGCCCAGCAGGCCATGAAGTTTGCTGGGAAAGGGTGCTCTTCCCTGTGCTGGCAGGCGAGAAATGCACATGCACGCAGAATATGCATGAAGCAGGCTGCAAGAACATTGCCATGATATGGCAAGTAAAGGCGACGAGCAGCATGTGAATAGACAATCTGTGCGCCTAATTTTGAGGGCCGGCGGGCCTGTGATGTGGGCAAATTGGGATTGGCTGAAATATCTGGCACAAATTGCCACAGAGCAGGAATATGAGGAGACAGACCTCTGTTCCCAGATGACAAGCCGACATTTAAATCATTCAGAAGGAGCGCAGGACACCTTCACGGCCCTTCGCGCATCCCTGACGTGTCCCTGCACATATTCAAAGTCAATCTCATGCCATGTCGATCTGTCAGGCTCTAATCATCAAGATGTGCTTTGTTTCTAGAAGGAGACATGCAAGGTCTCTAAAACGGCGCAGGTGACGAACGCATGGATGAGGGATGGGCTGAAGCTGCGCTGCATAACGCGCGACCTCAAGTGGGGTACGCCTGTGCCGCGGCCGGGCTACGAGGACAAGGTGTTCTACGTCTGGTTCGACGCCCCTATCGGCTACATCTCCATCACAGCCAACTACACCCACGACTGGAAGGTGCGCTCATAAATACCCGATAATTACCCGCACAACACCGGTAACGCCTCTTACAAAAACGCATGAGTCGAGCACCTCCAAGTCTTCGTTCTTCTGGAGCTTGTGCTAAGCGGCACTGGCACAAAACTCCTGAAGAGTCTAGACTTGGAGATGCTGGATTGACCAGCGATGTTGCCAGCCTGCAAAAATACGGTCATGTTCATGTGACGTGGTGGCCAGGTTTTGACTTCCACTGTGTGCATGGATGTCCCAAAGAGACCTCTGTTGGGGCAAAGAAACCCTGCACACCCCGTGTTGATCCCATATCCAATGTGCGACTGTTGGCCAACTTCTCCATAGAGGTCGCAATGAGGTTTTGTTGGTTGGACATGCGATCTGGGGTGGTCTCCGGGGCCCTAGCCTTTAATGTTCGCGCAGCCTGATTACTGCATGCATGCGCAACGCCCATGCCTTCAACATTCGATTGCCTTCCAAGCGCATGCACTAGGAGAACTTCCTCTTGAGTAAGACAGGACCCCGGTTGCATGCATTCAAACACTCATCCAATTCAAACATTTGTATTTGAGTCCAAATGCAAAGGTCAAATTGTGCTGCGCAGGCGTGGTGGCAGAACCCGGAGAACGTGGACCTGGTGCAGTTCATGGGCAAGGACAACGTACCCTTCCACACCGTCATTTTCCCGGCCACGCTGCTTGGCACGCGCCAGCCTTGGACGCTCATGAAATCTATCAGCGTCACCGAGTACCTCAACTACGAGGGCGGCAAATTCTCCAAGAGCCGAGGGGTTGGCGTCTTCGGCAACGACGCCAAGGACACCGGCATCCCCGTTGAGGCGCGCCCTTCTGCCATGTTGATGATCCTGATAGTCACCCTAAACACTCGCCACATGCGAATTTAGCGCGCTGATGAACTGTGTGCCAACCTTTGGGTGGTGAAAGGTACTAAGGGCTTTTTTCGAGGAGGTCAGGCAGACCTCCATTGCACCAAGCCGCTTGGTCTGAAAATCGCGTGTTTTCATCAATCAATTATCCCACATGACCCTGAATGTGACAGCCTACCTCTTGCACAGCTCATCATATCAGGCAAACTAAAGAGGGAGGGTGTGATTACTGACGATGATTAAACGCTCTACCACTCAGGAGAAACCCTGTCCTCTACTGCGAGAATTTTCATAAAAAAGACAATGTTAGTGGTGTCAGAGTATCATGGATGACACGTAGATTAGGGAACTATATGGAGGCACTCAAGTGAAGAATGTGCATGCACAGGTGTGGCGGTACTTTTTGCTGAGCAACCGGCCGGAGACGTCCGACACGGACTTCAAGTGGTCGGACCTGGCCGCCAAAAACAACTCCGAGTTGCTTGCCAACCTGGGCAATTTTGTCAACCGCTCCCTCTCGTTCGCTGCCTCCAGGCAAGCACCTTGCTTCCTCCCAGCTTATTTGTAGGTCCGGCAAGCTCCCTAAAGATAGGCACGGCTTGCATCACTAGCAGAGGTCTGCAGTGATGCCGGGCGCCCAGCTTTCAGGGGTTGCCTTGACCTTGAACCCATACGATACCTGAATGACGCGCAATTGATGCGCAACTTGTGTGACACATTGGGGGAAGTTGCTCCACCATGAGGCACATCTTGGCCCATGTGCTGCATGAGTCGCGCGTGAATTACAAGTTATATCTCATGAGCATTGGAATTTTAGGTGATTTAAGGTCGATGATGCTACCGCTTTGATCTGGCCAGTCCATCAAGGGGCAGGTTTGGCAGCCTTTAACTGCAGCTTGTCTCTTGGAAATCTAAGGGTGTAATGATAATAACAATGCTACTGCAGGTACGACGGTGTCATTCCTGCCAGCACAGCCGAGGCGGCGCAGCCGGCGATTGCCGAGTTGAACGGAAGGGTGGGCCCACTTGTGGAGCAGTACGTGGCAGCCCTGGAGAAGATCAAGCTCAAGGAGGGCATCCGCCTCGTCATGGCCATTTCCGCCGCCGGCAACAAGTTCTTCCAGGTAAATAAATGAAACGCTGCGCCCAATTGCTATTGCATTGTGCCTCTTTCAGCAGACCTGGCAAGGGCAGACCCTGCTTTAAGGAATGTCACTGCACTGAGCTTGTGGCAGTTTATCCATGAAAGTGATAAATTATAGTTAACTTTTCTGTAGCACCACGGCTTGGTTCTACTGACAGGCTTCCTCGATTGATGATGGCATGCATGCAATTCGGCCATTTTGCCCCTTGCACCATTTGAGCAAACATGGAATTCCCTTACAAGTGCATGTCTTGCTACTGACACTTCCCTCATTGCATAGTCAGCTTGTCTAGCTGCAATGAGGAATGCTGCTTATAGAACTATTGATGGTGACGGTGACTTGTGCTAAGATGATGATGGGCTGTCTGCAGGACACGACCCCATGGGTGGTGGTGAAGGAGGACAAGGAGCACTGCGGAGCGCTGATCAACGCATGCGCCGGCCTCTGCGTGCTGCTGGCTGCCCTGGTGGAGCCCTACATGCCCTCCATCACACAAAAGGTGCCATTCTCTTGCTGCCATCAGACGCCGTCTCTTTGGCTATAAGACATTCCCGCATAATGCCCTGCATTGTCACTGCAATGCCTCATTTGCAAACGATGGAACTACAAAAGAAATGGATGACTATCTTTGAGGCCAGATTGAAAAGAAGCGGCAAAGCAATTATCAGAAATTAAGGTTTGTGAGGCCATTAGGAGCAGAACAAAGTATATTGTTTTTTGCAGTGTGAATTTTATGTATGTATAATGCCAATCGTGCTGGTAATTTCAGCGCCATTGTCTGCATGCATGCTTGCAGGTCCTGGAGCAGCTGAAATGGGCGCCCGAGGACGCGAGGCTCAGCGATGGGCTCATTGCCAAGGCAGGCGCAGTGCACACGATTGTGCCGGAAGGACACCATATGGGGCAACCGCAGGTTTGCACTCCCCACAGCGCTGCTTCTTTGCATGCATCAGCAGAATGGCTTTAACGCTCTACATTAATACTTTGCTGGATGTTGGCGACAGCACCTGAGGATAAAAAGCCCCCTTGTTGCCTTCTGGGATGTTTGTTGTGTGCATGATTGCTGCTAGATGACATGATGAGCTGAGATGCGCCGACAGGCGTCTCACATATAGGCAGTAAGGGTGACTGGATGTTGACTCGATTGTCACATGCCGGCAGGTGCTGTTCCGCACCATCCCCAAGGAGGAGGAGGAGGCGCTGCGCGCGCGATTTGCCGGCAGCCAGGCCGACCGCGCATCGGCGGCAACATCCACTGGCGCATCGGCCGGCGCCGCCGCGGCCGGCAGCGCGCAGAGCAGCGCTAGCAGCAGCAAAGCCCCTGGGAAAGGTGAGTGACCATTAGTTATTCACTACCGTTGAACTTTCATTTTCTCAGCCACAAAATTCTAACAAAAAGGCAGCCAGGCCGACCGCGTATCGGCGGCCGCATCCACTGGCGCGTCGGCCGGCGCCGCCGCTGCCAAGTGTGCGCAGAGCAGCGCCAGCAGCAGCAGAACCCCTGGGAAAGGTGAACATGGATCAACAATCCTTCAACTTTTTCTGGCTGGTTGCACTCCAGCAGAGGATTTGCATCTTTTTCACCAACTGTTTTCTCTCCTTTGCTGTACAAATCAACAGAGAGTTCCACCAAATGTCTTCTACTGAGGGCACGTCAACCAGAATGCACCGTACATGACGTGCTCTCCTAAGGACTGGACTGGAGTTTGCATGCTGCATCTTGCTTGCGACGGGACAGAAAGCACTCACGTGGTTTTCAGCGTCTACAGGCATCAGTGTACTCTCAGCATCTCAAGTGCTCAGAAGAGAACCTGTTAGTCCTTGTCAACTGGTATAACAGTAACAGAGGGTGGTAGTAGTGCTGCTTGCATCCTCTCAGCAATTGTGCACTATGTACAGGGGGCAAGCAGAGTGCCGGCAAGCCGGCAGCCGCGCAGCAGGCGAACGGCGTACCGCCAGCAAAGGGTGACAAGGGCGGCGGCAAGGGGAAGAAGGCGGACGCGCGGCCGGTGGACCTGTCTCTGCTGGACCTGCGAGTGGGAGTCATCCGGAAGGCGGAGCGCCACCCGGACGCAGATACACTCTACGTGGAAGAGGTGGACTGCGGAGAGGCGGAGCCACGCACCGTGAGTGTTTTCTCTGACACTCTTTCCGAAATCTTGATTTTTTGGGGGTGTCTCACAGATGTACATGGGTCCCCCTGCGCCTGTGAACATCACATGAGGCCTTGTCCCAGTGCAAGCTTTCCTGAGGCGTGCGTTTAGTGAATACAGCACGCCGATCGCTTAAATAAGCAGACAGGGATGGTCAGGCCCAGAAGCCTCCTTTTGCATGCATGCGTGCATGCACGTTGCTCAGCAATAATCTGCAGCAGGGCACAGTTGAAGTGCTCCAAGTTCGCAGTGTTACAGCTGTCCTGATTGGGTGCTTGACAACCTGATGTCAAGGCATGTTGTCCTTTGATTGGCGTCAGAAGAGCTCAGCTGGAGATGCCGTTATGGCCCTGTGGCAGTCAGGGCTGGACAATGATAATCACAATAATCAAACAGCAAGCGTTGCTGCCTGGGTGCAGGTGGTGAGCGGGCTGGCAAAGTACATTCCCCTGGAGGCCATGCAGGGGAAGAGAGTGGTCCTGGTGGCCAACCTTAAGCCTGCCAACATGCGCGGTGTCAAGAGCCAGGCCATGGTTCTCGCTGCAACCTCGCCCGATGGCACCAAGGTGTGTTTCACCCTAAAATCAGAAGCATCCCTCACAATGATCTCTACTCCCAAATCATTTGATAACACCCTTGAAGAGATGCATCCTTGACCTCTAGTCCTGTGTCTCACAGATGACGTGTTGCAGAAATTATGGCCAGTCAGGGTTCAGGACGATTGTAGGAGCGTTCAAATGTGCAATGGTCCATTCCTAATAAATTCCCACGATGGGACCATTCCCCGCACCAGAATGCTGCTGGATTTGCCCAGCACTGCGCTGCAGTTTAGGTTCGAGAAGGTTGTGATTGTTTTGCATGGTTCTCTGACGCAGCTTCTTTGCACAAATCTCTTATGCAACATATAGCAGCTCCTGAGCATGGTTGCCCTAGTGCAACAGATAGCACCTTCTTTGCATGCTTCTTTAATGCAACAGGTATTGCAGCTTCTTCGCACGGTACTCTGCTGCAACACATAGCAATTCCTTTGCATGGTTCTTTAATGCAACAGACAGCAGCTCCTTTGCATGGTTCTATG
>JADEYI010001159.1_pt1 | contig 22984 bp, 16 predicted proteins | sample 8542331 | NCBI WGS metagenome assembly JADEYI01 (sample SAMN16510988, study PRJNA670497) | mine drainage metagenome | isolation source: biofilm near Copperflume 1 | place: Germany: Marsberg coppermine Kilianstollen | collected 2018-02
CTGTACAACCAAGCGGTCGATCAGGGATATGCCAGCTTGGCATCGGTGCCCCGGCTGCCGATCAATGATTTCAAGCGGGTATACGATAGATCGGTTGTGCTTGAACAGGACCGGATGGCTGCCCTTGACCTCGGCCAGGATTGGAGCGACTACAACCTGGTCCTCATCGACGTGCGGCCTCAGGCACTTTACTCCTTAGGGCACATACGCGGGGCGATTTCCGTTCCGGAGGCCGAACTGGCGGGCCGCATCCGTTCGGTTGTGTCTCCATCGCGCTCGAACGCTCTTATCGTGCTCTATTGTGCCTGACCGGCCGAGCACACAAGCGCCCGGGCGGCGCTCCTGTTGCAGGAGATGAAGTACTCCAACGTGCAGGTACTGGCTGGCGGGTGGGGAGAGTGGCTCCGAATGAACGCTATCGATCCCCGCGGATATCCGGTCGACTATACCCAGTCTGACACAAGATAGCCTTCTAGAGAGAGTTCACTCGGGAAGCGATTTGAAGGCATTCCCTGGCGGTTCGGACGGTGGTCGGTAGCGGACTGCTATCTAGCTCTGTGTTGAGTACCCGCGTGCAACGTGCCAACGTTTTCTGCACGCCTTTGCTCTGGCCAAGGTGTGCCTGGCATAGCATCGCTCCTGCATACGCCGCCTCGTCATACGGCTCAACCTGAGCAGCTAGTTTGTAGTTGCTCAACGCTTCCAGCCATGCGCTCTCCTCCTGGACTGGCAGCGTATGGGCAATGCCAGTCTCCTGGCGAGCTCGCTGCAATCGTGTGGCTTTGTCTTTCCAGTAGCTAGCTTGCAGCAGCACCGCCTGTAAGTACCGGTTGCGCAGATACTCGGCGGCCTGTGATAAAGCCTCGGCGCTCACGCCTTTGCAGAATTCCCCCTGGTATAACATAACAGCATCCTGGCGCAGTGCTGCAGCTCGATCGCTGGCCTCTGGCTCTACGTTGGCTCGCACGGCCAGGCGTCCAGCCTCGTCGAGATTAGCCTCGAACTCCCACAGGTCGCAAGTGGTGTCGTCAGGCAATCTGTACCTGCTTTTCCATCCCCCACGCTCTCCAGGGGAGACAACAATCTCCGGCCAGTCCGCAAGTTTACGCAGGCGCCAGATGAATGTGCGTACCGCGCCCAGCCCCATGTTGGCGTCCAGGTTGTCCATGTCGAAGGCATCCCTGCATGCCGAGTCTGAAACCATGTACTCAGCGAGGCGTTCGACGCTCAAACCTCTTGGGTGCAGAGCCAATATGTAGATGATCAAAGCGGCTCGATTGCAACGTTCCAGCGCTTTCAGTCTGACTCCGTCGAGGATGATCTCGGGCGAACCGAGCAACTTAAGTTGTAGGCGTCCCTTAGCCGGTGCCTTAGCTTTTAGAGGAGTGGCAAGCTTCACTCTTGAGTCTTCATCAGGCTCTACAGATGCTACTGGTGACCACGCCGTTCGTGGCAAACTAACAGGCGTGTCGGAAGGTCCGGAGCGAAGACTTCTGACCAGATGGCGGCTCAGTGTCGCTGAGAGGCTCAGTGCGACCTGATGGGCAATAGACTGAAGGTCGACAGGACGCAGTTGCTGAGGTAGATCGGCAGTGCGAGGAGCTGGTTGGGCACGCGATACGCTCTCTATTTCGTCCGCCAGTGTGCGCATCAGGTGGGGGAGCAGGCTGCTAACCGCCGGTGAAACTGAAACGATCTTTCGAAGGTCAGTTGTGGAAATAGTGGAAAAAGTGTTGGAAGAGATGCCTGACCCTTCGTCAAGGTCGACTCGCTGTGCTGGCATGCTGTTTTTCTCCCTTCCTCGGAGCGATATGTGTCTACTGCGGCTAACCGGCTAACCCCGTTGCATGCGAGCGTTGATGCTCGCCAAAGATCATCTGGCGCAGCTCAAGCACCATCTGCCTGATTTCCAGACTGGTTTCTAACAACTCCCCTATCCGAGCGCACGCATGCATGGCAGTAGTGTGGTCCTGCTTCGCGAAGCGGTGAGCTATCCACTCGTATGACCTATCAGTCTGTTCTCGGATCAGGTACATGGCGATCTGTCTGGGAACCATCACGCCACGCGTCCGTGAGGCACTACACAACTCGTTGATCTCAAGATCGAAATATGATGCTACCTGGTCGATGATCCTGTCTGGCCCGAGGCAGCGCCGGAGTATGAACTCGGAATCAGCCCGATTATTGATCTCAGAGTTGACCTCAGCGAGTATGCTCTGCATGTCCTCCACGCTCACGGTTGCTGTTTGTTCTTGAGTACGGCACCGCGTAGCCTGGCGAGCATCGTCGTGGACATTGTCCATAACACGTGCCTGTTCGCTTCCGGCGCTCACAGATCTTAGGGCTCGGACGCGTTCCCAGGTGGCAGAGATCTCTGCCATGCTCTTCCCGGCGGAAGCCAGCAATTGCAGCGCGCCCTGCTCTACTAGCACGCCATTCTGCTGGGCCAATTGGCCCAGCACCCTCAGTCCCAGCTCCGCGTCTGGGAGATCGAGGGCCACTGCCATACCTCCACGCAGCCTCGAATGCAGCATATCGTTTAGCGCCAGCATTGAGTCCAATGACTGCGTGGACGTCACGACTACACCCTTTCCTGCGGAGAGCATTCCCTCCACCAGAGCTGCCAGGGAACGCTGGGCGACGCGCCCCCTTGCACCTGCAATGTGGTGCAAGTCGTCCACGAGGAGCAGGTCCGCGTTCCTGAGTGTTTCCTGGACAACAAGGCGCGAGTTCGGAGCTTGCGACGCTGTGTGGTCATCGAAGAGGACGGCTGATACGCACAGCACACGAGAGCCGGTTCGGGTGTGGGCGTCGTTGCCTATTGCTTGAAGGAGGTGCGTCTTGCCCACTCCGCGCAAGCCATAGATGAAGAGGGGGTTATAGGCTGTGCCCGGAGCCTCGGCCACCCGGCGAGACACCGATGCCGCTAGCTGGTTACCTCTACCGATCAGGAACCGGTCGAAGGTGAAGCGTGGGTTGAGCGCTGGTAGTGGTACTTCAGGGTCTCTATTCGCCAAAGTTGCGACCCTATCTTCAGAGCGGACGCCGGCGTCGTGCTGGGCACGTATGCTCCTTGCGGTCATGTCCACCGCAGCGCCCCTTGGGTACCTGTTTGCGCTCCTTGGCCCGATTTGCCCGCCAGCCACGGGGAACTCTCCGGACCGACTCCCCGACTGGCCAACTGCCATCGGCAAATGGTGCTCTTCAATCTGCGGACTGATGCCATCGAGAGCGCGTATTGCACGCGTGGCACGACACGAGGGCGGCGCTTCCACAGTAAACACCACATCTGCGGAGCGTCCCAGGCAGGCCCTGAGCGCCTCTGCGATTGGCCGGCTGTAGCGGCGTTGCAGCCATTCGGCGGCGAATGCCGACGGGACTGCTATGGTGGCGACCGTAGGTCGCATGGCTGTAGCCCTTCCGGTCTTTGGCTTTGCATCCCCAGCCTTGATCTCGCGCAGTCGTGTCACCTCCAGCCACGTTCGGAAGCTCGGCTCCGGCACCTGCTCCCGCAGGATCTGAAGCGTTGAGCGCCATACTTCACGGACGTCCATACTCTGATCTAGCTTGGCTTCCATGGCCTCGTCCTTTCTGCTGTGCTACCTCTCCGGTTCCTCCGATTCACTTCTTATACAGTTGCCGAGCCAAATGGTTTTTCCGGTTTTCCGGTTGTGCCTCGTCTGCAGATAGTCTAGAGGAAGCAGGGTCACATAATTGTCACTGGTTTGTTCCCGTAGCATTTCGGCTGCCCTTTCGTGCTTACTGCTCGTTCGCTGGTACAAGCCGCGCAGGGGTGCGATACGCCGGGAGTGTGCTCAAGTGTGCTCAAAGGTACCTTGTGGAACGATAAAAGGCAGCCCGGATCAGCCTGAGAGGAGGGAGAGAATACGAGCATGGCCGTTGCACTCTACGCCTGGGTAGGATCTAGCGGGGCCGCACGTCTGAGCCACGGGCCGAGCTAGAAGGGTTGGAGTACAGTTTGACCAGCAAATGCTGCAATATCCGCAGCATTTGCTGGTCGCTAAGCCCGATCGATCTGGAGCCCTGCTCAATAGGTCGCGCGTACAGCATCTGAAACTGGAATACCATCTTTACCTTCTGATCGGGTCGTTGCATCATAGTACTGGGTCTTCAGTTCAATGTAGGTTTGATCATAGCACCATTGATACCATTTGTCAAGTATCATTGTGGACTCCAGGAGGTCGTAGGCAGAGCGAAGGATGTCTTCACAAACTATCGCCTCCGTAAATTGATACTTGACAAATGGTATCAATGGTGCTATGATAATGCCAGATTAGGAGATCAAGGAGCGTGAGGATGTCACGAGCACCAAGACAAATAGCAGCGGCTGCTACGGCCCAGACCGTCAGGGGCGAGGTGGATGTGGTGAGCAGTGGGCCTGCTACAAGAGTGCCTGTGCCCGATGCATTGCAGCGTTACAAGGCGCTTGAGATCCAGCTGTGTGCGCAACTGATGGAGCGCGACGAGATTGTGCGGGCGGCGATGATCGCCGTCCTGGCTCGTCAGCACATGGTTCTGCTTGGCCCTCCGGGCACTGCAAAGTCGCAGCTAGTGGCAATGCTTGCACAGGGCATAAGCTCGCCCACAGGCGGGCTCAACTACTTCATCTGGCTCATGACACGCTTCACCACGCCGGACGAGATCTTCGGTCCGATTTCCGTTACGGGCCTTCGTAATGATGAGTACCGGCGCATCACCACAGGCAAAGCACCCGAGGCCGAGTTAGTATTCTTGGACGAGCCCTTCAAGGCAAGCTCAGCTATCCTCAACAGCCTTCTCACCCTGATGAACGAACGGGCATTCGATAACGGCCCGGCACGTATATCCGTACCCCTCATCTCCCTCTTTGGCGCATCCAACGAAATGCCGCAAGGCGACGACCTGCAGGCTCTATGGGACCGCTTCGCCCTGCGATTACAGACCGCGTACCTGAGCGACGGAGGCTTCGCTCGCCTCCTGCGAGTAGCAGTGGCGGCCACTCCTGGAGCCCTGAATGGTGGCTCACAGATCGCTATATCGCGAGACGAGTTGATCGCTTTGCAATGCGCTTGCGATGCTGTGCTCATACCCGACGGCATGCTGGGAGCGCTCGAGCAGTTGCGCAAAGACCTCAAAGCGAAAGGAATAACAGCTTCTGACCGCCGCTGGGTGCAGTCTCTCTCCCTGCTTCGGGCCCATGCCTTGATGGAGAGCCGCGATGTCGTAGAGGAGGATGACCTGCTCGTTCTCAGGGACGTCCTCTGGCAGACTCCGGAGCAGCGGCAGGATATTGGCCGCGTGGTTGCCCACCTTGCGAACCCGCTCAATGCTCGAGCGGAGGAGCTTGCCGACCAGGCTGCTTCTGTACACAAAGCCTTCATGGACATCCAGAACAACCCCGACAAGAACGAGGCCGAGAAAATGCAGGCCGCACTGGAGGCGTTCGGGAAATTCAAGTCCAGCCGCACCAAGCTGGCCGAGTTGCAGAATGCGGCTCACTCCCAGGGACGTAGCACATCTCGTATAGACCGCGCCTATGAGCAGGTAACGGCCATGTTCCAGCAAGTTGTCGGGCTCGCCGGCGTGCCGCTACCAGGTTGATCCTGTGCCTGAGCACCGGTCACTAAGCCCATCCGAGGAAACTCATGACGAACGATATGTCCCTGCCTGATGCTGTTCCGCTCACAGAAGACACACAGGTCGGCCACCCCGATACATCTATTCTGGCGACGTCAGCGATACAGGATGGCACGCAAGCGGTGCTTCATGATGCCTACGATGTGCAGGTCTACAATGAAGCTCAACAGTCGTACAGCAGGCAGTCGGAGACGCTGAGCGAAGCGCGGGCTCATCTCTCTACCGCGCCTGCGCTGACGCGAGATGTGTTCAACTCGGTTTACAAGCGTGCGCCGGCGCTGTGCGCCCCCGACGAGATGTCGATGGCCTACATACACAACCGAGAGATCATCGAGCAAATGATGTCAACTGTGGAGTGGAAGCGTTTGCGCGAGGCCGGTACGGTGGCCGACGAGGTGGCCTCCACCCTGGCTACGGTAGGCCTTGTGCCTGGGATCGTGTCGGCGCTTGGTAAGAAGGATCTGCAGCGGATCAATCGCATGCGGGAGCTGGAGGAGCGGGCCCAGGCGCTATTCGAGCAGGCGGAAGCCCTTCAGGAGCTAGGTGACCTCGTTGCCCCTGCCAGCCAACAACGCGCTGCACAGTTGCGCTCCCAGGCGGAGAAATCCCGGCAGGAAGCTGAAGACGTCAGGCGCGAGGCGACCAGGATAGAGGCCGAACTGGCCGGGGGGTCCGAAGAGCGGCGGGATGCCGTACGCCGCGCCGCCAGGGCGGCCGCCCAACATGCAGAGGCCCAGGTGGATGAGGCCACCGCGGCGCTAAAAGCATTCACCAGTGGCTACGGGGACGTTGCCGGCGGCATAGGTAGCGGCAGAGGGTTAAGCGGTCCGATGGATGCTCGCGAGCGACTTGCGCTTGCTCAGCGCGTTCTCTCTTCGCCGAAACTACACCAGCTTGCTCGCATGTGTGGGCGCTTCGTCCGCCTGGCTCTCGATGTGCAGCAAAGTAAGCTACAACACGGCCCGGACGAATATGCAGACATTACCCAGGGTGTGGATCTTGGGCGGGTGCTTGCCTCCGAGCTTTGCAACATTAGCGACAGTGAGCTTGAGAATCTGTTTTTCCTCAGGTTCGCTGAGCACCGCCTCATGCAATATGACCTCCGGGGCCGTGAACCTGTGGGTAAGGGGCCGATTATTGTAGCCCTCGATTCTAGCGGCTCGATGTCGGAGCGCCTGGGACATGAGCAGAGCGGGGAGAGCAAAGAAATGTGGGCCAAGGGCGTCATGCTGGCATTACTGGCGATTGCTCGCAAGCAGCGCCGGGATATGGCGGTGTTGCACTTCTCTGATGGCAATCAACTCAAGACTTTCCGCTTCCCCTGGCGCGACGGGAGCCCACCAGATCACCGCCGACTTATGGCGTGCGCAGAGCACTATTACGGGGGCGGCACCGAATTCGAGCCGTGGATGAGAGAGACTTTGAAGCTGGTGGACGAAGCTCGCTTCGAGCTCGCCGATATTGTGTGCATCTCTGACGGCTTGGTCGCGATGAACAAGGAGATGATAGCAGAGTGGCAGTCGCGGCGCGAGCGACGCGGGATGCGCTGCTACTCGGTGCTGCTCGGCACACGGCAAGGGCGGGATGTATTGGAGCAGATTTCGGATCAGGTTCTAACGGTCAATGACCTCAGCGCCGAATCAGATGGCGAACTATTGCGTAGTGTCTTCTCGCTGTAATTTGTTTACTGCGAAGCCACAGCGATTCAAGCCTATTAAGTGCGATCGGTCAGATAGTTAGAGTCGCCGAACTCGCATCATCAACGGTTTTCTTGGACGTATAGTAAGCAAGAATTTCAGCTTCAGACGCGTTGAAGGCTCCGATTCGAGACGAACCTGCTGCGTCAGTGCTGCCAGAGCAAGCGGTCCTTCAAGCATAGCCAGCCCACGCCCTATGCAGTTTCGCGGTCCGCTGCCGAATGGAAGATACGTGTTGTGCGGGATCTCCGTTTCACGCTCCGCAGTAAAGCGATCGGGGTCGAAGCGCTTCGGGTCGGGGAAATAGTCGGGACGGCGATGCATCCCCCATATGTCTACCCCGACAAACCAGCCTTTTCGCACCTCATAGTCTCCGATTGTTGTGTCCTTAGTGGCTTGGCGCGGCAGAGTGTGAGCGGCCGGGAACAGCCTTAGCGTCTCTTTGAACACCTGCATCGTATACGGAAGTTTAGCGAGGTCCTCTAGCTTGGGTGGGCGATCCTGCAGCACATTCCGCACCTCGTGCTGAAGCTTCGAGTAAATCGCAGGATGTTTGGTCAGCAAATAGAAGGCGAAGGTCAGAGTGTAGGCCGTCGTTTCGTGCCCCGCCACTAAGATCGCCATCGCGTCCTCCCGTATCTCCTCATCGGTCATCTGTCGGCCGTCTTCGTCGCGGGCAGCAAGTAGCAGGGAAATCAGATCGTCTTTATTCTCGCTGGAAGAACGTCGCCGGCCGATTGTACCGTATATGGTCCTATCCAACAGGGCCAGTGCTCGACGCATCTTGATGTTATGAGGCAAGGGCCACGAGAGAGGCACCGGTAGCAGGAAAGCCGTCTTCATGTAATCAAAGACCGTGGTAATCGCGCGCCCCAGTTCATCCTCATCGCCAAGATCATCGAGATCAAACATGATCTTGCCGATGACGCGCAGCGTGAGTTTTGTCATCTCATCGCCCACGTCTATGATCTGACCGTCGGCCCACATCTCCCCTCGTTCCATGGCGTGTTTACTTATGGCGTCAACGTATGTGATGATACGGCTGTGATTGAACGCAGGCTGGATCATGCGCCGGCGAGTGCGATGGGGCCTATTCTCGATGAGCAATATCCCAGATCCGAATGCTGGGCGGGCGGCGGCAGTAACGGTGGGCGTCTTGTCAAACTCGTCTGTGTGCGTCAGAACCTCTTGGCACAACTCAGGCTCGGCTACAGTTACGAATGTGAAAGGACCGACGCGGAAGCGGCTGATGTCTGGATGCTCATTACGCATTTTACTCCGGAATGTGGCATCGCTGGTCAATGCAGGTAAGATGCTACCAATCAGCGGCGGTTCTGAAATGTGAGGAATAGACTTATATTTACTCATAACAGCCCCTTATGTTTTCATTCGCTTCTGCATTATAATTCGTGGAACAAGGTCGCACCAATAAGGAAACGCTATGAGCAGACTAGCGCGCACGATGAAGCTTACCTATAGCTGGCTGAGGCCGGAGGGACCGATAACGATCTCCAATGGCATTCTGCTCTACGCGCCCAATGTAGTACGTGCCGCTGCCATCATATTCTGTGTCGTCGGTATTATCTTTAGCGTACCTTATACTCTGGAGCATTGGGGCGACTTGCGGCTGATATCCACCAGAGTGTTCGTAGTTGCTTTGGCCTGCCTGGCTACAGGCGTCGTCAGTTTATGGATCGAGAAATACTACAGGGCCTGCGTCTTAGCCTGCACACTAATAGGGACGTCAGTAACGCTGGTCGCCACGACATACATGGATGGCCCGAACATCAACCCTCATGCTATGCTGGCGCTCATTTACGTTCTTGGCGCCGGGTTATGCCTTGGCCGACGGGGTGTCATTATCACTCTGGGCTGGCTCATTCTGAACTACCTGCTCCTGAACGCGGTTGCTGGTTTAGGAGTGTGGCCGCACCCCGCAAGCATCTCAGTAGGGAAGGTACAGTATGAGAACGTCAGCGCAACGTTTTTCATGCTTCTCAGCCTGACGCCTGTCTTGCTGGGCTACCTGGCTGTAGTGGAACGTTCCATTACGGAATTACGGAAGGCTTACGCAGACCAGGCGCATCTCCTTCAACGGCTGATCTCAACCCGGGAAAACGAGCGTAAGCAGCTCTCTCAGATGCTGCACGAAGGGCCAGTTCAAGACCTCGGAGCCTTGCGCCTGGCCATCCTTAATCAACAAAGCTCAAAGGAGTTGATCCCCTTGGTTGATAGTGCCATCGGCGAACTACGAGCGCTTTCCACCAGCTTGCATCCGGCCATTCTAGATCACTATGGCCTTCCGGCAGCCCTAGATCAACTGGCTGCCCAACGGAGCGACGCGATTGAAGTCCAGATGAGCAGCCAAAGACTCGGTCGTCTGGACCCGCATGTGGAGATAGCATTATTCCGGATTGCGCAGGAAGCGTTAGCGAACATCGAGAAACACAGCAACGCTCAACACGCCTGGGTGCGACTGGAAGAGGTCAAAGACGCCCTACTCCTTGAAATCCGAGACGACGGTCAGGGGTTCGATGTCAATCCTACCTTGCGCCGTGCCATCCATACGGGCCACCTGGGATTGGCTACGATGCATGAACTGGCAACATCAATCGAGGGGAGTCTGAAAATCGTGTGCACGCCGCGTCACGGCACGGTCGTCAGCGTTACCGCTCCTTACAGACCAGTTATGCTTCTTGAGGATTCCTGGAGCACCACTGCGAGCAACACGATTCCACAACCGGAGCAGAACAGGAGTCTGGTATGAGCATCCGCATATTACTCGTTGATGATCACAAATTGATACGGCTGGGTTTGCAGACTGCCTTGAGCCGAGACCCTGGTATTCAGATCGTAGGCGAAGCTGTTGATGGAGCCACAGCCATCGAGCTAGCCCGCCGCCTCCGCCCCGACGTGGTGCTGATGGACATTCAACTGCCAGGTCTCAATGGCGTAGAGGCAACTCGGCGGATTGTTCGGGAACTGCCCGATGTGAAAGTCATTATGCTCACAATGTATCGGGAAGAGCTTCAGGCACTGGAAGCGCTGCGAGTCGGGGCGATGGGTTATCTGCACAAAGACGCTGACCCAGACGAGTTGTTGGACGCCATACGGACAGTTGCAGCGGGTCAGGCAGTGCTGACTCCGCAGCTCGCAGCTCGCGTCCTGATTACCCTCCAGAAGACCGAATGGCAAGATCACGAACAGGCAGAATCAACGGGTGTGACGCTGACCGAACGAGAAGTAACCTTATTGCGGTCCGTTGCGCAAGGGCTGAGCAACAAGGAGATCGCCGGGCACCTAGGGATATCCGAGTCTCGGGTCCGCAACCAGCTGTCGGAGATTTACCGCAAGATTCAAGTTGCTGACCGTACTCAGGCTGCTGTGTACGCGGTGGAGAAAGGCTTACTCTAGTCCACTCTACCTCCGAATACCTCCCACCTCACGTACCATGGCCTTTGTGCCTACCTGCCCAGTGGAAGCGGGACCCCTTAGGCGTTGCCGTTGACGGTACAAACGTACCATGGAAGGGGTGTACAACCGTTTATTCTCTAATACAGATATCCTGTCCATAACGGTACATTCATCCCTTTTCACCTGACCCTCTTATGTCTCACAATACACAATAAACTTGCAGCAGGATGATTCGTCCGGTCGTGAGGCCTATCCCCGGATCGGAAGGCCCGATTCTTAGTGGCAGGCATTGAAAGCATGTTAGTCTATACACAGAACGAGTCGGAAATCACGCAGGGCTGCAAGGTAGTCGTCTGCGATGACCACCCGCAGATGCGTGGAGGTGTGCGCAATGTGCTTGTTGGGATGCTTGGGTGTGACGTTGTGGGAGAGGCTGCAAGGGGGGAGGATGCAGTTGCATTGTTGGAGAGGCATCGCCCGGACATGCTGGTTTTGGACTTGTCCCTGCCGGGTGCGCTGAAAGGACGCGATGTGTTGGGTGAGATCCGACGCAGGCATCTTCCGGTGAAGGTCTTCGTGCACACTGCGTTTCTGAACCGTGACGACTTCGAGGAGTGGGTCGATGACCCTGACGGACCAGATGGCATAGATGAGAAAGGTACCGGTGACAAGGAACTAGCAATAGGTTTCACGCAGGTGCTCCTCACTGATCAGAAGTATATTCCCCTGCGGCTAATCAAGAAGTTTGGAAGCCACGCGAACGGCAAAGCTCTGGATCGCTTGACGCCAGTGGAGCTTCATATTCTTAGGCTGGCGATCAGGCCTGAACTTGGTACGCGAACAATCGCTGAGCAACTGGGCTACACCTCATCCACAGTACGGTCATACCTGACAACAATCTATGATAAGCTCGGTTTGGAACAACACAGCCGTTCCGCATTGATCGCGTTTTATTACGACCATCGCGACGAAGTGTTGTTGTAAGAGATACATCGGAAAACCGGCGTTAGGGCCGGATCCCCATCACCCTCTTGCGGAGGGAAGAGTATCGGTAAGAGGTGATGGGGATCCGGCAAGGCTATACTTCCCGAACTGTCACCAGCAAGGATGCTTATATGGCGAGTAAGCAGAGTAGTGCCGGCCAAGGAGCGTTTGCCAAACCTGCCGAGTCGTCGGCAGTCGGCACACCCACTCCGAATTCTGAGAACCTATCCTTACCTAATTCAACTCCCACCACATTAGCGGGCGCGCCTCCTCCACCTCGTGCCACGTTCGGTAGTGTGCTGAGCCAACCTGCAGTACGCGCCTTGTGGCTGGCCTCATTGATCTCCTATGTTGGTGACACCTTCGGCATAATGGCCTTGTTCATCCTGGTGAACCACGTTACTCACTCGACTGTCGCCCTTGCCACAGTCGGCGTGGTCCAGACTATACCGCTGCTCTTCGCCCTGGTCGCCGGGTTTCTGGTGGACCGCTGGCGCTATAGACCTGTGTTGCTGACGACTGACTTGGTGAGGGCATCTCTGCTCCCCTTTTACCTGCTATTCCAATCCCCGGACAGACTGTGGATGGTACTCGTCGTTACGTTGGGTGTGTCTGTAGCCTCGCGATTTTTCTTTCCAGCCAGCCAAGCTCTTCGGCGTGCCCTGTTACGACCTGACGAGTACGCAGTGGCCGCCTCCCTGTGGCAGGCCACATTTGGCCTGAGCTATGTAGTTGGCCCAGCCTTGGCCGGTCTAGTCATATCCGCTTTCGGTTCGGACGTGCTCACGGGTGTTGGTGTAGCCTTCCTTGTCGACTCTTTGAGCTTCGTATTCTCCACTCTGCTCATATATGTGCTAGTGCGGGAGAAAGCTCAGGCTGTGGACGTAGCGCGGCAGAGCGAGAAGCGTCCAAGTGCAGGAGCAGACCTACGAGAGGGTTGGGAGATCATGTGGCGCAGCCAGCAGATTCGAGGTGTAGTTACCCTCTACGGGGTTGGTCTGCTAGGAGTAGGCGCAGTGTTCGTGCTGACCGTGCCTTACGTGCAGCGAGGTTTCAATGGCGGGCCGCTCGAAATAGGATTGCTGGAGGCTTCCCAGGCTTTGGGTCTTGCGATCGGGGCTACCGCAGTTGGTACGGTGCTGGCCAGGAGGGTTGCCCCGGGTCGACTGATGCTGTGGGCGTCGGTCGCGGGCGGTGTATCTGTAGTGGGTCTCGGGTTGGCCCCGATTTACGGGGTCGCTCTGGCAGCCATGTGCGCCGCCGGTATGGCCGCAGGCGCGGTGGAGTCGGCAGGAGCGGTGATCACACTTAATGAGATACCACAGCGCCACCAGGGCAAAGGCAACGCCTCCATCAATACGCTGCTCAACGCGTCCTACCTGACGTCGATCGCCATATCTGGCGTAGCAGGCGAAGTGCTGGGCATCAGGGGGACATTCATCACCGGAGGAATGCTGGCTTTGCTTGGAGTGCTCTTAGCTCTTCCGCTGCTGAGTTCGCGCCGGAGCATCGCTTCCCAGCCGAGCAATGAGTTGACTAATGAGGCAAAGAAAGTGAGATAGCCCCAGGAAAATGTCGAGGCTGACTGTGAACGCTTATATGTCGAGACTTCCGTTAGTAAACAGCCACCCAGCACACAATTTGAAAGAAAGGAGGTAGCGGGATACAGCCGCAAATAATCTTATGAAATTAGCACAATTTGTCCGCAGAGCAATGATAGACCCCGAGTTTCGCCTTGCCCTGGAGGCTCGCACGCTAAACGTAGCGGAACACGAGATATCATCGTTCGATCTGGATGCGCTTTCCGAAGCGATGCGCTCATTCAGAGGCACAACTAAGGAAAAGTTGCTTAGTGAGCTCTACGCTCTCAATCCCGTTCCAGATTGGCGCGAAGAGTGAATCTGGGCGAAGAAACGCAGCCGAAGCACCGAAACTAGGGTACTGAGAATCCCGAGACTAAGTGCCACCAAAGTCAAGGCGGTCAGTCGTCAGTAGTAGAGGAGCCCTGCAAGTGTGCTTTTGGAAGGAGGTGGCAATATGGGAACAGGTGCTATGGTGGAGTCAGATGCCCAGCACCTGATGACTTCTCTCGTGATGGCTGTGCCTGGCGATCTGGGTCTCATTGTGAGGGCCATAGTGGGAGTGCAACCTCAAACCATAGAGAGGCAGGCAGCGGAATCCACTTACTATCAGGTGCTAGATCAGGCAGGATACATCACCCCGTGGGAGGCCGCTCGGAAATACGACCCTGGGTTTAATATCAGGCCACCAGCAAAGCCTGTATGTTGGGCGTCAAGCATGCTTGCCCTATGCTGCCGTATCTATGGACAACCGGTCGAAAGAGCTGTGCCGGTGGGGGCTTGCCTGGAATTATTAGGTATAACATCATCATCGCTCGACGCGGTTCAAGACCGCCACAATGATCTGCTGGACGTGTACGATCCGCCAGATTCACCGGATTCCCTTGTGATCGCCGATATGGGATCGCTGCTAACCGATTCGACAGAAACTGACCCACACTACGAGCAGCGGACTAGACAGCGGAGCGCTGCATTGATTAGCAACGCCAGCGTAGCTGTCATCGGCCTAGCCTGGCGGGCGCTTCTCGAGCATGGGCCTCGCTATGGTATCGAAAGCCCCATTATTTTGGAGATTGGGCAATTGATAGCCGAGCGGTTGGTAAAAGCCTGCGAAGCTCAACATCGCGATCTGACGGTCGGACGTGCCGCCTCCCTCGACTTGGTGCAGTATGAGCAGATAATAGAGGGCAAGACTGGGCAAATAGATGGTACGGTGTGTGAGATCGGGGCTGTACTCGCGCATGCGGGTCACCATCAAAGTCTGTGGCAGGCGCTTGGCACCGAACGGGCGATCGCCCTGCAGCTATATGATGACTACAGGGACTTTGCCGATGATATCCTCAATGGTCGCCAGGTTGGACATCCCGTGCTTTATGGGTTGGCGGTTGCTGGTCCCGCTCAGAAAGAGCATATCCTGGCTTTGTTGAAGCAGGCTCGGTCGAGGGCGCCTGGGGCCTCCGAGGCTTTGCATGACCTGACCGCATTATTGAGGGAGCTTGGATCCGACTATTACACACTGGCTAGTATGGTGAAGCATCGGAACCGCGCACTGACAGCACTTGAGGCTATGCACCTACCTTCAGAAGCCCACGAATCGCTAAATAAATGGGTGCTGCGTGCAACACCTCAGCTTGATTAGGCGAAAGGGCCGCTTCAATGGCGAGGTTACCTCTAAGGCGATTCTTTACAGGTCCTGCATATCGTCAGGTTCCCATGCGTTTGGCCTACGCTTCGGTTACCATCGTTGTGATGGTTGGATTCTATGTGCTTTTTTGGTTGTGGCAGGTGAAGAGTTTAGGTATCAGCATCGACTGGACAGGTGAGCTACTATCAGTACAGCCAGGCACTTCGGCTGCACAAGCCGGATTGCGTTCCGGGGACTATGTCACCTTTGAAGACTTTCAGCGTCTCAAGTACATTTCAGCACAGGCGCGCATAGGTCAACTGGTCAATGTGACAGTGCACCATGACCGTGAATGGCGCACTGTCACCCTGCAGGCAATCCCTAACGCCACGCAACGTCTAGTCAGTTTAAGCGTCGAGCCATTCGTGGGTATTCTGTTTGCCATCCTTAGTGTGGCACCTCTGGTGGCTCGTCGTCGGGGTTCCAGCTTATGGCTGTTTCTTATTGCCTCACAGGTAACTGCACTGTTCCTCATCACAGATGTTCCCCGTGCCTATCACCAGGTCTGGGCGGAAGTAGTTGCTTATGTGACGTTTCCCCTTTTCCCCGCTGTCGTTTTCCATTTCCATACGGTGTTTCCGCAGGCCAGATTGGGGAGTAACCGGAGGAGCGTTGTCACTCTGGTGTATGTCGTAGCGGCAGTGATCTTGCCGATCAACTTAATCTCAGTTTGGAATTATGCCTTTCACGTATCTGACGCATGGCAATGGATAATCAGCGTTTACGAAGGGGCGGCCCTGGCGGCATCCGCAGGGTTGGTCATTCGGACCTTTGTCACTACTCGGGATCCGAAGATTCGATCCCAATTGAAGATCATCACAGTTTGCATATCTATAGGCTTACTGGTCCCTGCGCTGGTCGTTGTGCTAATGATGATGTTTGACCTCGACACGAGTGACATGCTCAAGAGCGCAACGATCTTCACTGGCTTGGTTGTTCCAGCCGGTTATGCATACTCGATGGGCCGCTACAACTTGTTAGTTGGTGGTTTGTTATGGCGACCTAGTTTAGTCAGAGTGGTATACACGAGCGTGATAAGCCTGGGACTGGTTGCCTTTGTGGTGTTTGTTTTCCCTGGAAGCACAGTGCTGACTGGAAGCTCTGCCCTCACAGCATGGGCGGCCATAGTGTTGCTCGTTATAGCTTTGGCCAGCGTGCATGAATGGCTTGGCCAGTGGACGGAGACACATCTATTCAAGGGAGGCAACTATGTCGACCTTCTTGCTTCTGCCACGGACGAACTCGCGCGCTTCCGCCATCTGGCGGAGTATGTGCGCTTCTTTACTGAAAGATTCCCAGCACGTCTCAAGAGCGTTGGCTCGTTGATATTCCTAGTTGAGAACTCGGATGGCCCTCTCACATTACAAGGATGCTCGCAATCACTGCAATTGTCGATTCCCCAAACGGACGTCCCGTCCATCCAGTCCCACAGCGAATTCCGACAGATCATGGAGTCAGCGACCGGGCCTATATCCCTCTCTGCGCTGCTAATGCCTCATTCATCTCAAATGGGTACGTCCGACTGTCGCCTGCTGGAGATCTTGGGGGCTGCTAGGACTGAATGGCTGTTGCCCTTGGTGTCTAGTCAACGACCGCAACTTGTTGGGTTAGTCGCGCTAGGTGTCAAGGAAACAGAGGAAGCATACTCCGCTCAGGAGATGACTGCTCTAACGGCTCTGGCTCGCACGGCGTCCCTCTCCGCCGAGAACGTGCTGATGTTTGAGGCTCTCCAAAAGAGGGTAGTTGAGTTGGACCAGGAGCGGGAGTTTAGTGCCAGTCTGGCTCGTGATGTCAGCGCAGCACAACAAAGAGAGCGTACTCGCATATCGAGCGAGATCCACGACACTGTATTGCAGGAACTAGGAGTAAGCCTTCGGCTTATTACCAGGTTGCGCGACAGTCTACATCAGGCACTTGGAGGATTGGAGGACTCAGAGATTGCTTTTGAAAGGTTGAGTGACCCCACAAGTGCCAGCAACCAGAATTCCACTAGAGTAAGTGCCTACCGAGAACTCGAGAGTGTACTCAGCGAGTGCAAAGCGCTATTAGGGTCACTCCTCGGGGAGGGTGGTCTAGGTACTGACGTGCAGAATCAGGACACGGAAAGGGTAGAAGGGCCTGGCAGCCTTGATAAGCACTGGGGAGATTTGAGTATCGTTGGTGCGAACCGTGGGACGTATCTGGTCGAGGACATATTGTGCCTGGTGCGCTCGATCAAGCAACGGCTTCGCGATATATGTACCGATTTGCATCCTGACTACTTGGACGTGCCACTGGTCAAGACCCTCTCGCGTAGCGCCCAGAGACTGGGCCAGTTCTACCCTGACGTGGCGATCGCTGTCGAGGTGCAGGGCCTTGAGCCGCCCAACTTAAGCGACCATGTGAAGAATGTGTGCAAGAAGACCATGGAGCAGGCAATTCACAACGCGCTCAACCATGCAAAGCCTTGCCGCGTCCAAGTTGAGTTAGCTTTTGGGGGCTTACTCACAAGCCCCGATGACCACTCTTATAATGGTCCTTCAGAAGCCACTGTTATGCTGCGCATACTTGATGATGGCGTGGGCTTTGAGCCGCGAACACCACGGTATTGGCGGTCGACGCAACGCCACGGTCTGGCAAACATGTATGAGAGCGCGACGCTGATTGGCGGAACACTTGAAATCGATTCGGCACCGGGGCAGGGTACGCGTGTGAGGTTGTACATACCACTCAGCACGACCAGAACGCCTGAAGAGAGTCCTACAAGTTCGGAAACATTTAGTGTTGCCTCGAGCTCGCGTACCTCCAATACAAATCCCAGCCCCAACCCAATCTCTCTGCCCCACGACGACCATAATTGACATCTGGGTAGATCGCAACCCGATGGCTTACGACAGCACCCAAGCTCGGGCGCTCGCTACTACGTGGCCTTATTCCCCACAATTGGCTCCTATAGTGTGTCTGAAGCCATCCTAGAAGCTTCTGAGCCAGGCTCGATAGTGGCTCTAGTCCCTTCGCTTTCCTCGCCCCTTTCCAGTCGTTTGGTCAACTTGCTTCGCGCTTGTGTGACACTTGCGTGACTCGCCGTGCCCCAAGATAAGGGAGCTCTGTGACCTGCTTCGAAGTGACTTATGGCTCGTTGCCGCCCTCTGTGGGCTCCAACTAATAGTATCAGCGGAGCCCACAGGACGGGCGATGTGTTACCTGAACAACTTCCTGGTTGCCGATTGTCTCACGCAGAGCAGTTCCTCCCGTCTGGCGCTGCCCCGGGGGAGGCTCATGGCCATGTAGCTTAGATAAGCTGTGGAAAGAAGGTAGGAGTGAGTACTATGAGAACGAGGAACAGATCATCAGTGGGAACAGAAGTGTGGTGGGTATGGCTCACTGCCATATTGAAAAGCATGCGAAGCAGACCTGGAGGGTGGCTCATGTCGATCTGGCTCGCCGGTTGGGCCTTGTTCGCCTGGCATGCCATGTATCCAACATCTTGGGAAGCTGTATGGGGCGCGTTGCATAACGCTGTCTCGCCGGCGAGAACCGGAAGCGACGGTCAGGGGCGGCTCAGCTGGCTATACGACCTGGGAAGGTGGGGTCAAATAGCTCTTTACATCTCCACTTCGTTGCTGGCGCTCTATGTAAGCTATGCCCTATGGGTGTGGCGCAGATATGCACGCGACTGGATGCACCGTGCGCGTGAAGAACGTCTGCGAGGAGGAAGCGCGCTTCAGGTGATAGTACCGCCGGGCAGCAAGGCGGATGCACGAGCGGCCTCAGACATGTTCGCGCAGTTGTGGAACTTCCTGAGCGGTCTGTCACAACGTGGGACTGCGGATGGCTATCTGGGTGCGCGGACCGGCGGTCTCGGCAAGGTCGGAGCTGAACGATTGGCATTGAGTCTGGAGATGTGGAGCACTCCTCACACCGATGGGAAGGTGGGGTTCTACGTGTGGTGTCCTGGGACCGCCGGCCAGCACCGGGGCCGGGACGAGGGAGCACACGGAAGAGGGTTGGACGATGAAAACAGCCGCATTACAAGGGAAGTACGCCATTTGATTATGGTTCATCATCCCGGGTGCCGCGTGCGGTGGGTCGAAGATCCTCTAAAGTGCTCCCTGGCTGAACTTGTGAGATCACCAGGGGCACCGGAGCCATTTGCGGCATCAAAAGGGCCCGAAGAGCCAGGCCGTAGTCAAGGCTTGCATGATAGCCTGGCGCTTCAAGCCTCAGACAAGACAGTGCCTGGATCGTCAGGAATAGCGGTGGCATGGTACGAACTCGGTCTGCTCGCAGATAGCCTGTACCCCATTGGCTCAGGTGCCTCCGACCAGCGCTTACTTAAAGGCACTCGCGCTGCCGGTCGCCCCGGGTCACCTGGCGCAGGATCCGACCCGCTCGCCATGGTGATCGAAATGCTTGGCTCGGATAAGAGTATGCCCATCGTAGGGGTACAAATAGTGATCGCTGCTCGGCCTGAGACGTCTGGGCAGACCCAGCAGGCAGTGAACAAGGAGTTGGCGCGACTGCGTGACTTGGAGGCGCAACTCGGCAAAAAGGCGCTAGGCCCACAGCACGAAGCACGTGTTCTGGCGCTGGAGGAGAAGGCGGACCGGCAGGGTTATGACGTGATAATCAGGCTGGTCGTGGCGGAACGGGTGGAGGGGGCGCCTGGGGAGACAGGAGAGCAGCCTGGCAGAGCCGATGCTCGCCTGGCCTCCCTACTTCGGGCATTTAGCCAATACGACCGTGGCACTGCTGGTGTGACCCAGGGGCTGCGGGTGGTGCGCAAAGCACGCGCTACTCTGCTTACCCCTCAGCAAGTGGCACCCACTCCATCTCGTTTATCTCCTCGGTCCTCAAGGCCAGTATCCTCGCTCTTCCAGGGACATGCTACCGGCCTGGCGACCAACCTTGCCGGAGAGGCCCCCGCCGCAACTGAAGCCTCTCAGGGCGACATAGCCCGAGGTTACGTAGGATACAGAGCTAATCTGCGTGACTGGATGCGACGGGTAGCGCCCCTGGTGGGACGGTGGCCCAGAGAGGGTGTGTGTATGCCTCGAATGCTGCCCTTCATAAGGATGGGCAGAGCTTGCATCCTCAACATGGCTGAACTCTCAGCCCTATACCATTTCCCCCATCAGGGTCTTGAGGGCCTCTCCACACTAAGGTGGGGCAGCTACAAGCAGATACCGCCGCCTGCCTTCGCTCATGTTACGGCGGAGCAGGTGGCGAGGGGCGAGCGGGTGGCGTTTGGAGGGCTGGACGTCGATATGCCACCTGTGAAGGCGCCCGCACCGGCGCAGGCACTGATGCGCGCACCCACCGGCGATCTTATTCCAGCAATAGAAACGCATACGATGTCGCAGCCCGCCGATATACTGCCTGCTGGCGCTGGCTCTGACCCAGGTGGCATAGGTGTAGGAACGTACCCGCAAGACCTAGGGAGGGGATCGTACGTGTTAGGGCCGATGGGCTCGGGCAAGAGCGTATTCCTGTACAACAGTATCGTGCAGTACTTGGCGGCGGGACGCGGTATAGGTCTGATCGACGGTAAAGGCGATAGCTATGAGGAAATACTGAGGCTTGTGCCTCCCCACCTGGAAGGGGAAGTGCTCACATTTGACCCGGAGAACCGGCATGCGGGACGCACGGGTGGTGGGAGAAGTGGGAGAACAGGGACGACTGGGGGCCGGTCGATAGGCATCAACCCGCTTGACGGGCGTGTAGTGGCCCAACTGGGCGTTGAGCAGGTTGAGTCCATGACCATGGGTCTTATGAGGAAGATGATGGGGGCCAACTGGAACCAATCGGTGCTGATGCAGCGCTTCCTGCGCGACTCCGTGCTTGGGGTGCTGGAAGCAGAGCCTGCACCCACCATGCTCAACCTGTGGCGCTGGCTGCAGGACGATGGCAAGGGTGGCAACGAATACCGGGAAGCTCTGGTTGGGAAGATACGCAACCAGTTGGTGCAGGACTTCTGGCAGCATCAGGTTCCGGCCATGAGTTCGCAACAGCGATCATCGATGCAGAACGTGCTCACCAGGGTGGACCGGTACGTGAAGAACTACGTGCGGTACGTGATACTCCAACCCTATAGCACGGTCAACTTCCAGGACGTTATGGACCGGGGCACCATCTTCGTGGGAAGGGTGAGTCCAAGGCTTGGAGAGGACCAGTCTTTCCTGGGTGCGCTGATGCTGAACGGTTTTCTTACAGGAGCCTTCGCCAGGCAGGCGATACCGCAGGAGCAGAGGCGTGGCTACCTGCTGGTGGTCGATGAATTCCAGAACTTTGTGGACACAGGACAAGCCGATGTGGAGCGTATGCTCTCCATGGCAAGAAGCTACCGGCTGGGGTTGATGCTGGCTCACCAGTACACCGAGCAGTTGCCCAAAGAAGTGCTGAGCGCCATCCTGAGCAATGTGCAGACGTGGGTGCTCTTCGGATTGCAGGCGAGCGACGCCAGGCTCATCGCGGGTCACATGGAGGGCCTGCAGGCAGTGGACTTCCAGAACTTGCCGCCCTATCACACATACCAGCGTACCATCGTGGACAACACTCCGACGGGGGCGTACTCAGCACTACCACTTCCGCCTCCACGCCGTGCAGCCAACCCTGGAGAAGTGGGTGAACGAGGCGAACGTGAAAGGCGCAGTGGACCAGGAAGCGGAGGCAGAAGCGGAGGCAGCCGCAAGCAGAACCCGAGGGAGGAGCGCCAGGAACGAGAGAGAGCGCGGGACACGCTACGAGCAGCGAACGCGTCGGAAGAGGTCCTACGACTGGTGCGGGGCGAGGTAGGAGAAGGCGAGGAAGCCAGGCGCGCCCGGATACTGAAGCTGACGAGGGAGCTGTACTGGCCCGCCGAGGAAGGGGACACTGTGGTAGTGCAAGCATTGAGCCTGCTGAACACCGAGGACCTGGACCTCTATCGGCGTGTCAGATGCGGCGTACTCGATAGGGCGGAGCGAGAACGCCTCCTGGCAGAGCCATGGCTCGTCCCGGACAAGGCGGAACGGATAGAGCGTTTGTCGTCTCTAAGGTGGGGCACGCCCTGCGTAGAGGTTGAGGCTTTGGTGCTTGCCGCACTCCGTAAGGACCCCATCAGGCCTGAGCAGAGCGAGAAGGGGACAACGGCTTACGGCAAACTCGCGGGAAGTAGCTGAAAGTGTTGGCAGGTAAGAGTGGATTTCAACCCCTGGGTGACGCGGGGGTTGGGTGAGGCGTGGCTCTGGGGCGTCAGACAAAGCTGTACTCAAAGTTAGGCGTGAGACCTAGTTACAAACAGGAGATTCAGACCATGAACAATCACAAAGATCAACCATATAAGGACGACAGGGCCCCGAAGGTCCAGAGAACCGATCGGACTGCCATATCGCGCCGCCACGCGAACCATATGAACAGCCTGAGCACAGATGTTGGCAGCACTGTCACCGGGGGCAACGGCTACCTGCTGCGCAATCGAGCAGGCTGGGATGTGCCGGTTGGTCGTGAGGCCGCGTTGCTGCTGAGTGAAGGAGTCTGGCCCCGCGAGACAGCTATTCTGGAGGCGTGTGAGCAACTTGGAGTGCTCACAGTCGAGCAGGTTGCCAGGGCCTTCTTCAATAATCCGCGCTCTGCCTACACGCAGTTGCGTTTTCTGGAGAGCCGGCGCTTCCTGGCCAGGATCCAGGTGGACCGCTCCACAATACGTTTGGCGACGGCAACAGCCTACGAACCGGGGCTGCAGTTCGCAAACGGCAGGCACCGCAGAAACCCGGTCTATATCCTGGACTGGAACGGATACTACCTGCTGACCGAACAATACGGGTATCGTCCCCGCAACTGGAACCCGGCTAGAGCAGGTGTTGTTACTTCACGTGTCGGTCACAGCCTGGGGATCAGTGAGCTGTGGAGCTACCTGGTTGCCTCGGCACGCGCCACCCACGAGCTTGACCTCGCCTCGGATGAGCTATGTCGTAACTGGGGGCGCAGCCGGTTGCAGATCGGCTTCCTCAACGAACGCGAGTGCCAGC
>JADEYI010001160.1_pt1 | contig 22974 bp, 20 predicted proteins | sample 8542331 | NCBI WGS metagenome assembly JADEYI01 (sample SAMN16510988, study PRJNA670497) | mine drainage metagenome | isolation source: biofilm near Copperflume 1 | place: Germany: Marsberg coppermine Kilianstollen | collected 2018-02
TGTCACTGGCAAAACCAGCGGTCAGCTGGTCCCATGTCGCTGGCAAACGACAGCCGGAATGCAGCGCACCTTGACCGGCACGAGTGGGGGTCGCTACTTGGTCCCGCATTCGACGGCGCGGCCAAGCCCGTAGTCATTGCGAGCCATTGTGCGGAGTCGATCGCGGCAGCATGTCGACGTCACCCTCCCTGGTCGGGGCCAGCATCTCGCCGCCACTGCTGCCCGCTCCTCGATTGGCCATTGCCATCCGATCCGCGCTTGAGGGTGACGTTGCCGATGCGTAGCGAGGCACCAAGGTGACGTTCACGAATCGGTGCCCGGGTCGAGGGTGACGTTCGGGTCCCACCTCGTCTACTGATCAGAGTGACGTTGGGGGTGACGTTGGTCTGGAGAATCAATCAGTACGAAGGGACAGCCCCTACGTCGGAAGAGCACAACCCGCCGACCGCCGGACCACCAGGTGCGCGACGGAACGGCGTCGTTCGAGGAGAAGGACATGACGAGATTCGACAACGAACAGCCGGACATCGTACGGGCTGCATCAGTGGCGGATGGCCCCGCTCCGATCGAGCTGCTCACCATCCCGGAGGCAGCACGGTTCCTCCGAATCGGGCGATCAGCGGCCTACGATCTAGCCCGGCGATTCGAGGCAACCGGCGGTGACGAGGGCATCCCTTGCATCCGGGTTGGTGGGCGCCTACTGCGAGTCCCCGTCGACGCCCTCCGGGCGATGGTGACGATCAGGCCCTGAGCCGGGTTGGCAACCGAGAGCACGAAGTTGCGGTCATCTGAAGTTCAGCGTGACGTGGACCGCCATGCTCGCCGTAACACCGGGGCAAGACGATGAGTGGTTCAGCCCTTGCTGACTACCTCGGCACCTCCCGCGGAACCGCCAAGGACGTTGCCCAGCAGATCTGCGATGCCCTGGTCGGCGGCCTCGACCGCATGGGCATAGACCCGCAGTGTCATCGCCGGGTCTGAGTGACCCAGACGATGGGCCACGGATCGCACGTCGTGGCCTCCGGCGATGGCCATCGTCGCCGAGAAATGGCGCAGGTCGTGGAGGCGCCAGTGCTTGTCGATCCCGGACGCCTCGCGGGCCCGCCGCCACCACCAGCCGATCCGGTCGGGACTCGGCGGTCCTTCACCAATGTTGAAGACGTACGGCCCGTAGAGTTCGAGATCGGCACGAAGCTCGTTCCACAGCCGAATGGTCTCGGTGTCGAGGGTCACGGTGTGACGTTCGGCGGTCTTAGTGCGGGTGTCGAGCAATTTGGGAGCCTCGGTTCCTTCGCCCCCGCCGCGGATGACGGTGATGGCCGAGTCGAAAGTGAGCACCAAGCCGTCGAGGTCGGTCCACCGGAGGGCGGCCAGCTCGGCGCGGCGGGCCCCGGCCACGGCAGCCAACCGGAGGGCCAACCCGGCCAGAGGGTCGCTGTCGGAGGCCGCCTTGATCACGGCGACCGCGTCGGCCGGGCTCATGGCATCACGAGGAGAGCGCTTGACTCCTGGGGGCCGGGTGAGTGCGGCCGGATTGGAAGGGATCCAGCCCCAGACGACCGCTTGTTGGAGCCCCGCCCGAAGCACGGTCAGCCGGTTGCGGATGGCCGAGTCACCCAACCCGGCCCGCCGCATCCGGGTGAGCCAGCGGTCTACCTCGGCCACGCCGAGCCGGGCCAGGGGTGTCTGGGCGATCGCGTCCTGTTGGACGAGGCGGACCCGGCTGGTCTGGTCACGCAGGCTGGCCGGCGTGTACGAACCTTCGTTGCGCTCGAGCCAGCCGTCGAGGGCATCGGCCACCGTGCGCCCCGCGGCACCCCGTTGGGGAGCGGATTCGAGCCGGGCCGCCTCTCGCAACGCCTCCCGCTTGCCGCCCCGGACAGTGACCGCCGTCTGGGTGGGCCGACCGGTGCCATTGCGGCCGGTGAAGACGCGAACCTGCCAGACCCCTGGGCCGCGTTCTCGGATGGTCGCCACGGTACTTACCGTAGCAAAAGTAGGACAAAGTAGGACAAGAGCCCGATTTTGCCTGATTTTGAAATCCGAGCTGCGGCCGATTGCCTCCTGGGCGTTGGAGATAAAAGTCCAGCTAAACTACTGGATATGCACCCCGGAGATGGCCCGGGCGATGATCAGCCGTTGAATCTCAGAGGTTCCCTCGAAGATGGTGTAGATCTTCGAGTCGCGGTGCCAGCGCTCGACCGGGTGCTCGCGGATGTAGCCGTAGCCACCCATGATCTGGATCGCCTCCTCGGTCACGTAGACCGCCGTCTCGCCGGCATACAGCTTGGACATCGAGCCTTCGCCCGAGGTGAACTCCTTGCCGTTGCGCCCCATCCACGACGCCCGCCAGATCAGAAGGCGTGATGCATCGATGCGGGTCTTCATATCGGCCAACTTGAAGGCGATGGCCTGGTTTTCGATGATGGCCCGGCCGAAGGCCTTGCGCTCCTTGGCGTAGTCGAGCGAGTACTCGTAGGCGGCCCGGGCAATGCCCAGCGCCTGGGCGCCGACCGTCGGCCGGGACGCCTCGAAGGTCTTCATGGCCGCTTGGCTGGTGGACCGCTTTCCTTCCCGGGCCCGCGCCAACTTCTCGTCGAGCTTTTCCTTGCCGCCCAGGAGACAGTGCCCCGGAATGCGCACCTCGTCGAGGACCACCTCTGCGGTGTGGGAGGCCCGGATGCCCATCTTCTTGAATTTCTGGCCCTGGGACAGTCCCGGGGTCTTGGGGGGCACGATGAAACTGGCCTGGCCCCTCGAGCCGAGTGCAGGATCAACCGAGGCCACCACCACGTGGATGTCGGCGATGCCGCCGTTGGTGATCCAGGTCTTTGTGCCGTTGAGGACCCACTCATCCTTGGCCTCGTCGTAGACCGCGGTCGTTCGCAGGGACGAGACGTCGGAGCCGGCATCCGCCTCGGAGACGGCGAAGGCGGCCATTTGGATCTTCTCCGGGGTCCCGAAGCACTGGGGGCCCCACTCCAGCAATTGCTCGGGCGTCCCGTTGCTGGCGATCCCGGCCAGGCCGAGCGTGCTGCCGAAGATGGCCAGGGCGATGCCCGCGTCACCCCAGGCCATCTCCTCGTTGGCGATGGGCATCAGCAGGCCACTCTCGTCGAAGAACGCCTGGCTGATGAAGTCGAAGGAGTAGAGGCCGATCTTTGCGGCCTCCTGGATGATCGGCCAGGGGGTCTCCTCCCGCTCATCCCACTCGTGGCCCGCGGGGCGGATGACGTTCTCGGCGAAGTCGTGCACCCACTTCTGTATTTGCAGTTGGTCCTCGTCGAGGTCCAAAGAGAATTCAGCCATGATGCTTCGCTCCGTTCCGAGCCTGTTCCGGGCCCTCACCTCGTGTCGGCGATCGACTGCAGCCTGTCGGGCTCCCCCTGGCTGAGCCGCCCACCGGCCCGAAGGACCGTGGAACTCTTGTTAGTTACTCAATAGTAACCTACTATCGGGCACGTTGCCACACATCCGCGACGGAGCAGGTGTGGCCGGGGGTACGGCCTCGGGGACCTCGGGCCATGGTCGGGTCAAACAAGATGGCTGCGGAATGGGCCCGGGAAGGCGGCAACCGCCGGCGGACAGCGCCATCCGGCGCTCGACCTGGCCGGAGCCGGGCTCGGGGCGGGACGCCTCAGCGGGGGCGGAGGTTACGCAGGCTGGGCCAGGCGGACATCCACCGCCTGGAGGCCCTTGGGCCCTTCCTGAACGTCGAACTCAACCGCCTGACCCTCCTCGAGTGAGCGGAATCCGTTCATCTGGATGGCGGTGTGGTGCACGAAGACATCAGCTCCGCCGTCCGGTTGTGAAATGAAGCCGAAGCCCTTTTCAGCGTTGAACCACTTGACTGTTCCGGAAGCCACGGTGGCGTTCCCCTTTCCTCCACACGCGTCGTGTCCCAGGCAGCCATCGACGGTTGACGGTCCGATCCTCCCGCCCGCGAGCGGGCGTCCGACCACCAACCGAAGGGGACTCCCTGAGAACGAAAACGCTAGCAGCCCCCCGCGCAGAATCAACCCCGAACCACCCTCCAGACAGGTGTTCACACGGCGTTCATTGACGGCGGATCCGGGTCCCCTCGGGGCCGTCCTCGACCAGCCAGCCGGCATCCTCCAGCTCGGCGCGCAAGGCGTCGGCCCGAGCCCAGTCGCCCGCCGCACGCGCCTCGTCGCGCTCGAGCACCTTGGCCTGGACGGCCGGGTCCTCTTCGTCGCCGGAGCCGGCTCGGAGCGGGAGACCGAGGGCGGCACAGAGCAGCGCCGCTGTCTGCGCCTTTCGGTTGGCGCCGGCTTGATCGCCGGCGTCGGCCGCGCCGTTGGCCTGCCGCACCAGATCGAACACTGAGCCCAGGGCGCCGGGCGTGTCGAGATCGTCATCCATCCTGTCGCGGAAGCGGGTGACCGCCTCGGCGTCGATCTCCGCATCCGCCGGGCCCGGGTCGACCACGGGCCCGGAGGTGAGCAGGTCTCCCAACCCGAACCGCCGGCCCAACTCGTCGAGCCGGGCCAGGCCGGCCTCGGCGTCACGGACGGTGTCCGGTGTCACCTCGATGGGCCGCCGGTAGTGGGACCGAAGCACGAGCAGACGGTAGGAACGTGCGTCACTGCGATCCAAGAGGTCGTCCAGAGTGGTGAAATTCCCCACCGACTTGGACATCTTCTCCCCCTCCACCGTGACCCAGCCGTTGTGCATCCAGTGCCGGGCGAATTCCCTGCCGTCCGCCACCGCCTGGGCCCGCTCGTTCTCGTGGTGCGGAAAGATCAGGTCCAGTCCCCCTCCGTGGAGGTCGAATCCGTCGCCGAGGAGGTCGAGGGACATCACCACGCACTCGGTGTGCCACCCGGGGCGGCCCGGCCCCCAGGGCGACTCCCAGGTCGGCTCGCCGGGCTTGGCCTTCTTCCACAGGACGAAGTCGAGCGGCGACCGCTTGTCCTCGTCGGCCTCCACCCGGGCGCCGGTTCGCAGCGAGTCCAGGGGCTGGTGGGCCAGGAGCCCGTAGCCCGGCACGTCCAGCACCGAGAGGTAGACGCCGTCGGCGGTCTCATAGGCCACGCCGCGAGCCATCAGATCCGAGACCAGGGCCACCATCCGGTCCACGTAGGCGGTGGCGTGGGGGGTCTCGTCCGGGCGCAGCACTCCCAGGGTGTCGATCAGTTCCCACCAGCGTGCTTCGTTGGCCGCGGTGAATTGATCGATGGGGACACCCGCGGCCGCGGCACCGTCGATGATCTTGTCCTCGATGTCGGTGATGTTGGAGACGTAGTTGACGTCGAGTCCGGTGAAGAGCAGGTAGCGGCGAAGCACGTCGAAGACGAGCGCCATCCGTCCGTGGCCGAGGTGGGCCTGACCGTCCACGGTCAGGCCGCACACGTAGATGGACACTCTCCCGGGATCCCGAAAGCGGAGGAGCGCCACCTCGCCGGTGGCGGTGTCGTGGAGCCGGAGCACGCAGGGTACGGTAACCCGATCATGACAACGGACGCGACGGGAGCGACGGGCCGGGAGGTCCGTCCGGCGGGAATCCCGGAGAAGCCCGGACTGGAGGGCCTCGAGGCCGCCTGGTCGGCGCGTTGGGAGGAGGACGCCACCTACGCCTTCGACCGGTCGGCCCAACGGGGCCGGGTCTTCTCCATCGACACCCCCCCGCCCACGGTTTCGGGATCACTCCACATCGGCCACGTCTTCTCCTTCACCCACACCGACGCCGTGGCCCGTTTCCACCGCATGCGCGGGCGGGCGGTCTTCTACCCGATGGGGTGGGATGACAACGGGCTCGCCACCGAGCGCCGGGTCCAGAACTACTTCGGCGTCCGGTGCGACCCCGGTCTCCCGTTCGACCCGGACTTCGTGGCCCCCGAAGCGCCACCCGACGACCCCATTTCCATCTCGCGGCCCAGCTTCGTCGCCCTCTGCCACCAGCTCACGGTCGAGGATGAGCAGGTCTTCGAGCAGCTGTGGCGGACGCTGGGACTGTCGGTGGACTGGTCCCTCGCCTATACCACCGTCTCCGAGCGGGCCCGGCGGGTCTCCCAGCGCGGCTTCCTCCGACTGGCTCATCGGGGCCAGGCGGTGCAGCGCACCGCTCCCACCCTGTGGGATGTCGACTTCCGCACTGCGGTGTCCCAGGCCGAGCTCGAGGACCGCGAGCGCCCGGCCGCCTATCACCGAATCCGGTTCCCCCGCGTCGGTGTCGACGGAGCAGTCGACGTCGAGACGACCCGGCCTGAGCTTCTCCCGGCCTGCGTGGCCCTGGTGGCCCACCCCGACGACGCCCGCTACCGTCCCCTCTTCGGCACCGAGGTGCTCACGCCCCTGTTCGGCGTGCGGGTACCGGTCCTGGCCCACGAGTTGGCCGATCCCGAAAAGGGATCGGGAATTGCCATGATCTGCACGTTCGGCGACACCACCGACGTGCTGTGGTGGCGCGAGCTCTCCCTGCCAACCCGGGCCATCGTCGGGCGGGACGGCCGGCTGCTGCCGGTGGTGTGGGGCACCGCGGGGTGGGAGTCGGAGACCCCCGACACCGCCAGAGCCAACTACGAACAGCTGGCTGGCCGCACGGTGAAGCAGGCCCAGTCCCGCATCGTCGGCGAGCTGGCCGGATCCGGGGCCCTGATCGGCGAACCCAGCCCGATCACCCACCCGGTCAAGTTCTACGAGAAGGGTGAGCGGCCCCTCGAGATCGTCACGTCCCGCCAGTGGTTCGTCCGGACCCTCCCGCTCCGCGACCGTTTGCTGGCCCGGGGCGACGAGCTCCACTGGCATCCGCCCTACATGGCCCACCGGTATCGGGCCTGGGTCGAGGGCCTCAACGCCGACTGGAACATCAGCCGTCAGCGCTTCTTCGGCGTCCCCTTCCCGGTCTGGTACCCGGTCGACGGGTCGGGCGAGGTCGTGTTCGACGCCCCGATCTTCGCCGGCGAGGAGCGGTTGCCGGTTGATCCCTCCACCGACGTCCCCGATGGTTACACCGAAGCCCAGCGCGGGCGCCCCGAGGGGTTCATCGGTGATCCCGACGTCATGGACACCTGGGCCACCTCGTCGCTCACCCCGCAGATCGCCGGCGGATGGGAGGACGACCCCGAACTGTTCGCCCTGGTCTTCCCCATGGACCTCCGACCCCAGGCCCACGACATCATCCGCACCTGGCTGTTCTCCACCATCGTGCGCTCGGAGCTCGAGCACGGCTCCCTCCCCTGGTCCGACGCCGCCATCTCCGGCTGGGTGCTGGATCCCGACCGCAAGAAGATGTCCAAGTCCAAAGGCAACGTGGTGACGCCGCTCCCCCTCCTCGAGAAGCACGGCGCCGATGCCGTCCGGTACTGGGCGGCCAGTGGCAGGCCCGGCACGGACACGGCGGTGGACGAGGGACAGATGAAGGTGGGCAGGCGACTGGCCATCAAAGTGCTCAACGCGTCGCGGTTCGCTCTCGGTCGCATCGTCCCTGCCGACGGAGGGGTGGCGGCTCCCGGGCCCGAGGCGATCACCGCTCCCATCGACCGGGCCATGCTGGAACGACTGGCCGGGGTCATCGAGGAGTCGACGTCTGCGTTCGAGGCGTACGACTACGCCCGGGCCCTCGAGCGTACGGAGGCCTTCTTCTGGTCCTTCTGTGACGACTACCTCGAACTGGTCAAGGTCCGCGCCTACGGTGATGCCGTCGAGCCCGGTCCCGCATCCGCCCAGGCCGCGTTGGCTCTGTCCCTCTCGGCCATGCTGCGCCTACTGGCTCCCATCACGCCGTTCGTGACGGAAGAGGTGTGGTCATGGTGGCAGGCCGGATCCATCCACCTCGCCCCCTGGCCCACTCCGGCTGAGTTCGGGCCAGCCCTGTCCGTCGGGGGCACCGGTCCGACACCGGTGCTCGAGGTGGCGGCAGAAGTACTGGGCCAGGTCCGCCGGGCCAAGACCACCGCCAAGCGATCCATGCGCTCCGAGGTGGCGGTGCTGACGGTCAGCGACTCGCCGGAGCGCATCGCCGCCCTGCTGTCGGCCGAGGGCGATCTGCGGGATGCCGGCGGGTTGCGGTCTCTGGTGACCAACGTGGCCGAGCCGGCGGCCGTGGAGGTGGTGTTGGCCGAAGAGTAGGGGTCGGCGCCCGTAGGGCGGGGCACCGAAGACCGCGTTAGTGGTCGATCCCCTTTAGGCCAAGTACACGCTGAGGGCGGCGTCGGCCATCTCCTGGGGCGTGCCCTCCTGCTCGATTCGGCCGTGCACCATGATGGCCGCCCTGGTCGCCACCGCCACCGCGGTGGTCACGAACTGCTCGACCAACAGGATGGTCATGCCCCGCCGGGCCAGGTTGCCGACCAGTTCGTACAGCTCGGCCACGATCAGCGGGGCCAGACCCATGGACAATTCGTCCAGCAGGAGGACGCTCGGCTCGGTGACCAGGGCCCGCGAGATGGCCAACATCTGCTGCTCGCCGCCGGACAGTGTTCCCGCCATCTGGCGGCGCCGTTCCTTGAGCCGGGGGAAGGCCTCGAACGTCCGCTCTTCGACATCCCGGAGATTCAGGCCGCCGCGATACGTCCAGATGGAGAGGTTCTCGCGCACGGTCAGATTCGGGAAGATCCCCCGTCCCTCGGGGACGGCGCACAACCCGCTCCGGGCCAGCTTCTCGGTCGGGCGCTTCCCGATGGCCTTGTCACCGACGAGCACTTGTCCGCTGGAGGGGCGCATGCGACCGCTGATCACCTTCAGCAAGGTGGACTTTCCGGCCCCGTTGGGTCCGAGGAGGGCGAACACACTAGCCGGCGGCACCACCAGGTCCACGCCGTGCAGGACCTCGATCCGCCCGTAGGCGGCCCGGACGCCGTCGACCACGATGCTGGGAGGGATCTGATGACGATCGCCCGGCGCCCCGCCAATCGGTGCCGCGGCCACGTCGGTCATGGTGACCCTCCGAAGCCATCGGGGATGCTTTGGGGCGGACGCGGGGCTCCCGGGACGGGCTCCGCCACGGGAGCGGCCTCGCCCAGATAGGCGGCCTGGACCATGGGGTCGCTGCGTATCTGGTCCGGAGTTCCCGAGGCGATGACGTCACCGAAGTCGAGCACGTAGATGTGGTCGCAGATGCTCATGACCAGGTCCATGTCGTGCTCGACCAGCAGTACCGCCATGCCCCCGGCCGCCAGCTTGCACAGCAACTCGCCCAGTGCCGCCGTCTCGGACTCGTCCAGTCCGGAGCCTGGCTCGTCCAGGAGGAGCAGCTTGGGCCCGATGGCCAGGGCCCGGGCCAGCTCGACCATACGGGCCAGCCCGGTGGACATGGCGGCGGACTGCTGTCCGCCGCGTCCCTCGAGCCCGACGCCCTCGAGCAGGCGGTCGCAGGTGGCGAGGGCCAGGGATCCCGAAGCCGGAGGTTGGGCGACGTCGGGGACGTTCGCGTTGGCCACCGTCGATCCCCGCTTCCACGGGACCGCTCGGCGCAGTTGGCGCCACTCCCACCATTTGACGGTCGACTCCAGGCCGACCTGCACGTTCTCACTGGCGGTGAGGGAGCCGAACAGCTCGAGGCGTTGGAAAGTGCGGGCCAGCCCCAGCCGGGCCCGTCGGTGAGGCTTCATGGCGGTGATGTCGGTGTCGAACAAGTGCACCATGCCGCGATCGGGGGTCTGCAACCCGCTGATCACGTTGAAGAGCGTGGTCTTGCCCGCACCGTTGGGACCGATGAGTCCGGTGACTGTCCCTGGCTGCACCAACAGACTGGTGTCGGTGAGTGCCGAGACCCCCCCGAAGCGCACCGCCACCTCCGAGACGGTGAGGACCGCGGTGCCCGCAGTCTGCTCAACCAGCGGCACGGGTCTCACCGCCGATCGCCGGTATCGCTCCCTGTCGGCCGGCCGTCACACCCTCAGTCCCTGTCACCGACCGCTTGACCCACGGCAGCTGGAACTGGAGCGCTTCGATTCCCAGGATGCCTCCGGCCGCCCTCCCGATGAGGATGATCCCCATACCGGCGAACAGGCCGAGCCCGTTGAACCAGACCTGGCTGAGAACCACGTAGGTGAGTGAGGCGAGGAAGGCCCCGGACACGGTACGGATGCTCCAGATGGTCACGAACAGAACGAAGATGATGCCAGGGAAGATCTCGAAGTCCGTTTGGCCCACGACGCCCTGCACCGTCCCGTAGAGAGCGCCGGCCAATCCGGCCATGCCGGCGGCGATAGCGAACACCGCCACCTTGGTGAACCCGATGTTGAGACCGACGGTGGCATAGGCGGCCGGGGAGTCGTTGAGGGCCACCAGTCGGCGGCCGAAGAGGCTGCGCCGGATGGCCAGCACCATCAGCGCGGCCAACACGAAGAAGGCGGTCACCATCAGGAACTCGGCGTTGTCGTTGCCGAACGAGACTCCGGGCACAATGATGCGCCCGATGCTGAGACCTCCATTGCCGTAGATGTGGCCGTCGGCAAAGAAGCCTCGGGTCACTGCAGAAGCGAAGGCGAACGTGGCCAGGGCCAGATAGAGATCGCGTAGACGAATGGTCGGCAGGGCGATGAGTGCCCCCACCGCCGCGCACACCAGGGTGGCGGCCAGTAGCCCGAGCAGTGAGCCGCCGCCGGCGATATTCCCCATGACGAATGCGCCGATGCCCATGAACGAGAACTGGCACAACGACACCTGGCCCGAGTAGCCGGTCAGCAGCACCAATGAGAGGCCCACGATGCCCAGGCTCATGACCACCCCGCCCAAGGCCAGGATGGTGGTGCCCCTGAATACCGTGTGGCTGAAGACAATGGCGGCCACGATGGCCAGACCGAAGAAGACGACCCCGGCAACCAGGGACTCCTTCCCACTGGCCACTCGCGGCGCCCGCACGGTGGTCAGCCGCCCGGCCGCCCGCAACCGGACCGCGGGCACCGTGACCAGAGCAATGAACAGGAACACGATGGGCAGGGCGTTGGTGATGTCAGGCACCAGGGTCTGGGGAACATGGGGCACGATGTAGTTCAAGATGTAGTTCTCGGCCAGACCGATGCCGATGGCGGCGGCAAAGGTGACAGGGATGCTCTTGAGGCGGCCGACGATGGCGGCGGCGTATCCGTTGACCACCAGGAGCGTCATGGCCTCGATGTTGATGCCGGTGGTCTGGGTCGGGGCCAGCAGCACACCGGCCAACGCGGCCATCATGAACCCGAGGATCCACCCGTACTGGCTCATCCGGTTGGGGGAGACGCCGGACATGGCCAGCAGTTCCGGGTCGTCCACCACGGCCCGAAGGGCGTACCCGGTGCGGCTCGAATAGAAGAGGGCGCGGAGGGCGACCGCCACGGCAAGAGCCACGCCGATGATCAGCACCTCCTGGTACTGGATGTTGATGCCCACCAGGCGGAACTGCCCGTTGACCATGTTGCCCACCTGCCGGGTGGTGGTGGGATTCCAGACGAGGGTGGCCACGCCGGTGAGGATCACCATCAACCCGAGCGTGACCATCACCGGCCGCTCCGTCGAGGCGCCGTGGAGCCGGCGCATCAGCACCCGTTCGACCAGGGCGCCGGAGATGGACGCCCCGAAGACCAGCAGGATCACGAGGGCCAGCAGCACGGGCACGTGGTGGGCCGAGACCAGCTCCCAGTAGCTGAGGGCGGCGATCATGCCCACCGCGCCCTGAGCGAAGTTGAATACCCCCGAGGTCGTGTAGGTGACCACCAGCCCGGTGGCGGCGATGGCGTAGCCGGCGCCGACCATCACCCCGAACACGGTGTACTGGAGAAAATTGCTCACCGAATCATCCTCGTCCCCCGGCGGGTCGCGTCACGTACCTCTCTCGCCGTTCAGCCCATTCAGGTACCCGGCGGCTTCACATACTGGTAGTTGCAACGGTACCCGTTGGTGCTGCCCGTCGGCGGGGGGTCGTCCAGACGTTGGAAGTTCCCGCTGACCACCTGGCCGAGGAGATAGCAGTTGCTGAGGTCCCTGGTCACCGGGTAGGTGGTGGCAATGATGTTGTTGCCGTTGAAGGAGGTGACCTTGTCCAGGGCCTGCAGCTCCGAGCCCCGACTCGGATTGGTGCCGGCGTTGGCGAATGCCTGGGCGAAGAGCTCAGCCGAGAGCCAGCCGTAGAGCGTGAACAGGTCGACTCTGAACCCTGGCGAGACCATGTCGACCCAGTGGAGGAAGGTCGCCACTGCCGGGATGGTTGTGGCGTCCCCGCCGAGGTACAACGACGAGTTCTGCGACAGGTAGTCGCCGTTGACGGCGGATGGGCCCCCGGCCGCGTTCACCAGGAGGTTGCTGTAGGCCGCAGCGCCCAGGATGGTGATGGGGTGGAAGTTCTGCTGTGTCATGGCCTGGATCAGCGGGGCGGCGTAGTTCTCGGGCAACTGGTCGATCACCAGCAGCTTGACCCCGTCGTTCTTCATGGTGATGACGTTCTGGGTGAAGTCGGACTGGGTCACGGCCACCTGACCGACGTAGAGGATCTTGTAGCCGAGCTGGTCCATCACATACTTCTCACCGTTCCACCCCGGTTGGGCCGAGGGGAGATTGGAGATGAGGGTGCCGACGGCGCCGATCTCCTGGGGGAACTTGGCCTTGAAGTACTGGAGGGGTCCCTCCTGCCATCCTCCCGCCGCCGGGACGGCGCTGTACACGTTGGGCAGCTTGCCGGTGTGCAGGTCGAGCTTGACGGACACGTCGGGAAACCCGGGGTTCTGCGCCAGCACCACCCCGCCGAAGCTGTCCTGGAGGGAGAAGCTGCCGACCGAGGCGAAGTCGTTGGAGACGGCGTTCTGCGTGGCCTGCTTGTTGGTGGCACCGGTGAAGTTGTCATCGCCGGCGTCGACGACGATCCTGCGTCCGTTGACCCCACCGGTGGAGTTCACGTAGGCCGCGTAGGCCTGGGTCCCGACCTGAGCCCCCTTGAAGAGGCCCCCGACGGCCAGGGTGGCCACGTTGCCCACCTTCACCTGCGTCGAGGTGATGCCGGTGTGGTCGCTGAAGGCGCTGGCCGGGGGCGGCGGGCGGCCGGTTCCGTTGCTGCCAGCCGTCGTCGTGTTGGTGGTCGAGTTGGTGGAGCTACAGGCCACCGCCGTGGTGGCCACCAGCATGACCATCCCCAGCGCGCCCATACGCGTCTTCCACGGTGCAGATCCCAAGGCTCCCCCTTGATCTCGGTGATGTGACGGTGCCGGTGCCCGATCGTGTCGAACCGGCCAACACGAATAGGTGACTCTACGTCAGAAACTCGCCTGCGTGTCCAGCACCGCAGGTGGCTGCGGGTGAACTCAGCCCAGTAGGGGGCCCGACGTCGGATCGGCGGCCACCCTGAGCCTCATGCCCTCGAGGAACCGGACCGCCCCCATGGTGGTGTGGCGTGACCGGATCGAAGCCATCACATCGAAGGCGTGCTGGGCCCGGGGAAGCTCCACATAGGCCACAGGCGCCTCGGAGACCTGGCGCAGCCGGTCGGCGAAATAGCGCCCCACCACCGGCGGGACCAGGGTGTCGTTGGTCCCGTGGAACACGAACATGGGCGGGGCCGCCGAGGTGACCCGCCGATCGGGTGATGCCTGTTCGAACAGGGCCGGGTTGTCTGATCGCGCCGTCTTCATGACCCGGCGCTCGAGCAGGTCCAACAGCCCGGGTCCGTAGGCCCCGGACCTGGACGGGTCCACGGTCATGTCGTAGACGCCGTAGAAGGGGACGCAGGCGTCCACCGAGGCGTCGAGACCTTCGAAGCCTGGCTGCCACTCCGGCTCGTTCGGGGTCAGGGCCAGCAACGATGACAGGTGCCCCCCGGCCGATCCACCGGACACGGCGATGAAGTCGGGGTCCCCGCCGTACTCTGCGATGTGCTCACGCACCCAGGCCACCGCCCGCTTGCAGTCCACGATGTGGGCCGGCCAGGTGGCCCGGGGGCTGAGCCGGTAGTTGACGGCCACACAGACCCAGCCCCGCTGCACGAGCTCGTGCATCATGGGGATCCCCTGTTGGCGCTTGTCCCCGATCATCCAGGCGCCCCCGTGGATGTACACCAAGACCGGTGCATGCTCGGCCCGCAGGGATCGGCGGGTGAGGATGTCGAGCTTGTGGCGGTAGTTCCCGTCCCCCCAGTAGTCGACGTTCCTGGTCCGCCGGATGCCCCGGAACCGGAACGGGACGGCGATGACCAGCCGCCACCAGCGGTTCCAGACTGGGGTGGGATCGAGCCCGTCCACCTTGATGGCTCCGCCGGTGGCGTCGGCGAGGGCCCGGTCAACCAACGACTTGGAACGGTGGGCGGCCATCGCCAGCTCGGCCCACCCGGCCCCCGACGCCGCCCCGACGGCCAGGCCCACCCAGCCCGGCCAGGTCCGCAGGGCTCCGTGGAAGGCAAAGGCCACGGTGACGATCACCTCGAACGCGCCCACCTGGACCGGCAATTCGCTGGGGATCCAGCCCAAGGAGAAGCTGGCCACCGTCAGCGGTTCCCGGCGCACCGGAACGAGGGCGTTGACCACGAGGATTGCGAAGGCCATGCTGACTGCGAGGAACACCCAGGCCACCCCCCAATACAACACGGTCCCACCGACGAAGGGAAGCCAACCGTGGTCGGGCGGGCGGGGCGGACACCGAAGGGGGAGTGATCAGGGATGGAACGACTCAGCGGGCTCGACGCCAGCTTCCTCTATCTCGAGACTCCGAGCCTACACATGCATGTGGCTCTGGCCATGGTCTTCGACCCGTCGACCGTCCCGGGTGGCTATTCCTTCGAGCGGATGAAGGGGTCGATCGCCGACCACGTTCAGCATGCCCCGATCTTCCGTCGCCGCCTGATCGAGGTGCCCTTCCGGCTCGGTCATCCGGTGTGGGTCGACGACCCCGGATTCGACCTCGACTACCACGTTCGTCTGGCCGCGGTCCCGAGCCCGGGGGGGCTGCACGAGCTGGCCGAGCTGGCCGGCGACATAGCCGGCCACCAACTCGACCGCGACAGGCCCCTGTGGGAGATGTGGATCGTCGAGGGCCTCGCCGACGGCCGCATCGGCTTCATCGCCAAGATGCACCACTCGACGGTGGACGGGGTGTCAGGCGCCGAGCTTCTCTCGGTGCTCTTCGATCTCGAACCAGCACCGGAGCGCCCGCCGCCTCCGGACGAGCCAGTGGAGGAGCGGATTCCCTCCGGCCTCGAGTTGATGGGCCAGGCCATGGCGGCCCGGAGCTTGCGGCCCTTCGAGATCACCCAGGACATCGTGCGGACCGGATACCGGGTGCTCAATGTCCGCCGGGTTCGGCTCGATTCTGACCGGAGGACGGGACGAGGCAAGGCGGCCCTCCCCCTGTCGGCCCCTCGGACCTCGTTCAACGCCGCGGTGACGCGTCGCCGGTCCGTGGCCCTCACCGCCATCGGCCTCGATGATGTCAAACGGCTGAAGAACGCCACCGGCACCACGGTGAACGATGTCGTCCTGGCCGTCTGCGCCGGCGCGCTCCGCTCCTTCCTCATCGAGGGCCACGAGCTGCCGGACAAGCCTCTGGTGGCGGTGGTCCCGGTTTCGGTCCGACCGGACGTGACCTCGCAGAAGGGCTCGAACAAGGTGTCGTCCATGTTCGTACAGCTGCCGGTGGAAATCGACGACCCCCTCGACCGGCTGATGGCCATCTACGAAGGAACCAAAGGGGCCAAGGAGGAGCACAATGCCCTCGGGGCCGACATGCTGCTCAACTGGGCGGAGTACTCCACTCCCAACGTCTTCGCCAACGCAGCCCGGCTCTACTCGCGGATGCGGTTGGCCGACCGGCACCGGCCCATCGCCAATCTGGTCATCTCCAATGTGCCCGGACCCGACTTCCCGCTCTACCTCGGAGGGGCCGAGCTCAGCGCCGGCTTCCCGCTCGGCCCGGTGATGGACGGCATGGGGGTGAACATCACGATCATGAGCTACCGGGGGGTCCTGTACTGGGGGATCATGGCGTGCCCCGACACCATCCCCCGGGTGTGGAATCTGGTTGCCTTCATTCCGCTGGCCCTCGATGCGCTGCTCGAAGGTGCCGGCCTGGCTCCGGCCACCTATCGATCGGCCGAAGCGGCCGCGGCGGTCCGGGCCTGCGGGATCGAGGTGGATGTCCCGAGCGGCAGCTGACCCCAGCGCCGCCGCCAGCCGCCGTCGAGGGGGCGAGGTGTCAGGGCGCGGGGGCGACGGCCATCGACGCGGCGCCCGAGCAGACGGGAATCGGCCGGCCGAAGGTCTGGGACCCGGGCTCATACGGGCGAACCGTGTTGAAGCCGACCACGATGAAGGCTCCCGACCTGCCGGGGCCGAGCACGATGTCCGTCGGGTGCTGCGTACCCGAGATGGATGCGCTCCCCGATGGTTGCGGCAGTGGAACCGGGGTCGGGGGCGCGGAGAACGTGGACAAGGGCACCGGGTTGACCCAATTGTTGGCCGAGTCGACCACCAGCAACGACGACCCATCGGCGGTGATGGCCAGGGCGGCCGGGTCCGCGATTCCGAAGCGGTCGAACCCGGTCTTGGGGAGGGTGGCGCGGGTGGAGGCCACGATGGGGAGCACGCGCCCGCCGAAGTCGACTCCACCCTGCCCGACACCCGCCTGTCCGACGACGTAGACCGTGGCTCCATCGCCGGTGACCGCGATGCCATGGGGCGAGTAGACCGACGAGGCTGACAGGCCGGTCGGGATCTCCGCTCCCGCGGTGCCGCTGGCGATGGTGACGGGGAAGACGCCACCTGCCACCAGCGCGTAGAGGGTGGTGCCTTTGGGATCGAGGGCCATGCCGAAGATAGTGTGGCCGGGTCCGAGGTCGAGTGGGGCACCGACGCGGCGGGTGACCGCGTCCACCGGGACGATGGTGCTCCCGCTGGCGGCCAGCACGGTGCGTCCCCCAGGCAGGACCACGATGGCGTGGGTTCCCCCCTCGCCGGGGATCTTGATGGGCCTGCGGGCCTCTTGGGCGACCAGATCGATGGGGACGACCACGTTCTGCACGCCGACCCCGGCCGGCTGGACGGGGTTGCCGGCGATGGTGGACGTGGTGGCTCCGGCGGGGAGCGGGGCCGAACCGGTGGGACTGGCTGCCGACGTCGACACCACTCCGTTGCTGGTCACGACGTACGCCCACCGGCCGTCCCCAGATGTGGTGACGGCGAAATTGCCCAGGGCCGGGGTTCCTGACAGCCCCAGGGGGATGTCAGCTTCGGCGGTGCGGGTGTCCAACTCCACCGGCGTGACGGCGTCGGTGCACACCACGTACCCCACAGGACCGCCCGGGGCCAACGACGGTTCGTGGACCACTGCTGGGCGGGGGTTGGCAACGACCGAACAGCCCGACAGCACGAAGAGGGCGACGGCCATTCCTGTCCCCGTCCTGCCGCCACGGGAGAGGGACCGGTCACGGCCGGTGAGTCGGAACGCTGCCATGGGTGGTGCTGACCATAGCGACGACTTGGCCGGTCCCCGAAACAATCTGGGCGGCGGGCGTGCCGCCCCAAGGTGGCTCAGGAGTGCTCGAAGCTGGGGACGCCGTCGACCTCGAACGAGAACTCGTCGACAAAGCACCACCACCACTCCTCACCCGGCTCGTAGGACTGGACGAGGGGATGCCCGGTGTGGTCGAAGTGCGTGGTGGCATGGTGGTTGGGCGAGCTGTCACAACACCCCACGTGCCCGCAGTGCATGCAGAGGCGCAAGTGGAGCCATCGACCTCCCTCCCGCAGGCAGTCCTCGCAGCCGTTCGACGAAGGCGTGACCTCCTGCACCTGGTCGAGGTGATGGCAGAACTCCTCGGCGTCAGTCATTCCCTCTCCTCCAGCCGCGGACGCTTCGACTGCCGTCCCGATTCCGTGCCATTCGATGGTAGCGGTGGCCCGGTTCCGCCCTGTCGGCGCCCCCTCTGGCGCCCCTGGGCCCTCGGGTCACCGGTTCGGGCCGGGCTGCCCGATCGACCGGACCGCCAACGGAACAGGCATGGCACCGGATCCACCCAAGGCGTCGTGGAACCCCTGGAGGCTGCCTCCCGCCGCCAACCACTCGTCCCTTGTCTGTTCGATGGCCATGGCCCCGGTGAGGTAGGCGGACGCCTGGGTAGGCCAGGCGCAGTACCTGGCGACTTCTGAGCGAGCAGTGGGAATAGGCACCGACGCCCTGTCGTGCATGAAGGCCACGGCCTCGTCGAACGTCATCTCACCGGTGTGCAGCGAGGTGTCGACGACGATGCGGGCCGCTCGGAACAGGCGGGCTTCGAGCTGGCCCAGCTCCTGTGTAAGGGTGAAGAACCCCGCGTCGCGCATCATCCCCTCGGTGTACAGCGCCCATCCCTCGACGAAGTAGGTCGAGGTGAAGATTCGCCGGATGGCCCGCGCTCCCTTCATGGTCATGAGATGCCAGTGGTGCCCCGGGTAGGCCTCGTGCACCGCCGTCGTCGCCATCGAATAGGGAGCGTTGCTCTCGAGCAGCCCGTTGACTTCTTCGAGATCACCGTCGTCGACCGGGTAGGGCACGAAGAAGTGGCCGTCCTTGGACGGCTTGAACATCGGAGGTGCCATGTAGCTCGCCACCGCCAGCGTGGCGCGAACAGCAACAGGGGCTGGCATGACGATGCAGTGTTCGTCGGCGGGGTTGGTGACCAGGTGGTGGTCGACCATGAAGCGACGAGCCTCGAGGCAGACCGCTTCGTACCCGTCCCGCATGTCGGAGATCGATGGCGGGTGGACCTGCTGGAGCCGGCGGACCACCGCGGCCCAATCAGTGGATCCGTCGGCAATCCGCGCCGCCACGGTGGCCATCTCGCCGGCGACCTCGTGGTACTCCTCCCATCCCTGCTGGCGAAGGGCCCGCACGTCGGTGTCGAGGAGCTCGCCCCGGCGCAGCACGTCGTTGTAGCGGTCCTCGCCGAACTCGTAGGATCCCGTGCAGGTGGGCGCAAAGCCCCGGAGGAACTGGGCGAACTTCTCGTAAGCGCGGGCGCCCACCTCGCCCGCAGCCCGGAGTCGATCCTGATGGCCAGGGCCCGACGCCAGTTGGCAGACGTCGTTCCGGGCAAACCCGATGTTGGCCACGCACTGCGCCAGACTCCGTTCGACGATCAACCGGCTGGCCAGGGACGGGTCGAGGTTCTCGGCTGCCTCGTCGAGCACGGAGCCGATCCCGTTGAGTCTGGCCACCGCGGCTTCGGTCAGCTCGTCCTCGGTCCGAATGGCCAGCAAGAAGAGCTCGGTGATGCCCGTCTCGAGGTACCCCTCGGGTGAGCGCCTCCACTCCTCCCAACCGGTGAGGGCCACTCGCCGATCGAGCGTGGCCATGACCAGGGCCCGATCGATGACCTGTTCCGAGGTGAGCGCATGAGGATCCATATCCGAGAAGCGCTGGAGCCACAGCCGGTCGTCGGCCGCCCGACGTTCGAAGCCGGCCGCGGTGCAGTCGTCGAGGCGGTGGTCGAAGCCGTCTCGGCCCAAGGCCGCCGCCATCAGCGGTGACTCTTCGAACTCCCGGGCCATCAGGGCGTCGATCGCCAACTCGAACGGATCGGACGGCTCGGCCACAGCCGGAGTATAGAAACACGGTGCTTCCGGGCTTGGATCAGCCCACCGCCAATTGCCTCCTTGAATCTCGGAATCTCGGAATCTCGGAATCTCGGATAGATAATATCCGTATTGTGACCCGATCCTCCCCAGTTGCCCAGAGGTGGCGGTGAAGCTGTCGCAGGGAGTCGAGTGGGCCCTGCACTGCTGCAGCGTGCTGGCTCTGGTCCCTCCCGGCCACACCCTGACCGCGGCCCGACTGGCCGAGTTCCATGAGGTGCCCCCCGCCTACCTGGCCAAGCAGCTCCAGGCCCTTGCCCGGGCCGACGTCATCGCCGCCGACCCGGGGCCGAAGGGCGGCTACCGCCTGGCCCGGCCGGCCGATCGGATCTCCGTGCTCGACATCGTGCTGGCGGTGGAGGGGGACGAGCATGCGTTCCATTGCGAGGAAGTCCGTCAACGCGGGCCCGCTGCCTGCGCACCCCCCGCGTACCGCCGCCCCTGCGGGATCGCCCTGGCCATGGGTAGGGCGGAGCGGGCCTGGCGGGACGAGCTGCGCGGGACCTCCGTGGCGCACCTGGTGATGGATCTGGCACTGCACATTCATCCCGAGGCGGCACAGAAGGGAGCGGCTTGGATGGAGGGGGCGCTGCGATGAGGGTCTTGGTCACCGGGGCCACGGGGGTCGCGGGCCGGGGTGCCGTCCCCGCCCTTGTGGCCGCTGGGCACGCCGTCACGGCGGCAAGCCGAAGCCCGGCCAAGGCGGAGCTGCTGCGGTCGTGGGGGGCCGACCCCGTGGAAATCGACCTCTTCGACCCGACAGCGACCAAACGGGTCGTGCGTGACCACGATGCAGTGTGCAACCTCGCCACGCATATCCCCTCGCTGACCAGAGCCGGCCTGCCGGGCGCATGGAAGGAGAACGACCGGATCCGTCGCCTGGTCTCGGCCAATCTGATCGCAGGCGCAGTGGCCGGCGACGCCTCACATTTCGTGCAGGAGTCGATCGGATTCGTCTACCCGGACCGGGGGGACGAGTGGATCGACGAACAGGTCGAGCCGCATCCAACCGCCGTCACCGAGAGTGCCCTCGAGGCAGAGGCCATTGTCGCCCGCTTCACCCGGGACGGGCGCACCGGCGTCGTCCTTCGCTTCGCCCAGTTCTACGGCCCGGGGGCCATCCACTCCCGGCAGGCAGTGCGAATGGCCGCCAGGTGGGGAATCGCCCCGTCCATCGGGGATCCCCACGGGTACGTGTCGTCGATCCACGGCGACGATGTCGGTCCCGCCGTCGCCGCCGCCCTCCAAGCGCCTGCCGGCGTCTACAACGTGGTCGACGACGAGCCACTTCGGCGGAGCGAGCTCCACGCCGTCTTCGCCGAGGCACTCGGTCGTCGGCAGCTCCGCGAGCTCGGGAAGGTGCTGGCCCGGCTGGGCGGAGGCAAGTCGGAGGCCGTCGCTCGGTCCCAGCGACTCGCCAATGCCGGCTTCAAGGCGGTCACCGGCTGGGAGCCGAGCGTTCCTTCGGCACGCGACGGCTGGCCCCCGATCATTGCCGACCAGATGGGCCTGTGACCTGAGTTGTCCCAGGCGGCAACCGTCCAGTCCCGATGCATGCACTCCATAGACGAGGCGACCGTGCCCGCCTGTCCGGTCCGGTTGCTCAGCGTGACCGCTGAGGTTGACTTAGGCAGGTATTTACCTGCATAAGTCGCCATGTGGCCGACGGTATGGACAGCGTGTTCAGGGCTCTGGCCGACTCAACCCGGCGATACCTGCTGGACAGCCTGCATGAGCGCAACGGGCAGACGTTGGGCGAGCTGTGTGCGCAGCTCGACATGGCCCGCCAGTCGGCCACACAACACCTGGGCGTCCTCGAGGCCGCCAACCTCATCAGCACGGTTTGGCGGGGACGGGAAAAACTGCACTACCTCAATCCCGTCCCTCTCCGCGAGATGGAGGAACGGTGGATCGACAAATTCGAGCGGCCGAGACTCCGGGCGCTCAGCCGGATGAAGCAACGAGCAGAGGAGGCTGACATGACCGACAAGCCGAACTTCGTCTACGTCACCTATATCCACAGCACGCAGGAGAAGGCATGGCACGCCTTGACCGACGCGGATCTGACCGCCGACTATTGGGGGCCATCGCAACCTGTCGGACTGGCAGGTCGGCTCGCAGTGGGAGCACCGTCGGATCGATGGCTCCGACATCGCTGACGTCATCGGCACGGTCCTGGAAGCGGTGCCGCCCCGGCGATTGGTGATGACGTTCGACGGGCCCGGCGAAGTTCCGCCCGAGGGACCCTCAAGGGTTACGTTCGAGATCGAGCCCTACCGTGACATAGTGCGCCTCACCGTCATCCACGAGAACCTGGTCGATGAGGACGCCCTCCGGGCGGTATCTGCCGGATGGCCGGCCGTGCTGGCGAACCTCAAGTCCCTCCTCGAGACGGGACGTGTCCTCCCCCAGCCGCCGTGGGAGATGCATGCCGACCTCCGTGCCGCGCACATGGCCCTGAACGACCTCGTGGTAACCGCACGGGATTAGGGCCGAGGCTCCTCGTCGGAGCTCCGATCACGAGGGCGTCTGGGCGTTGCCGTATTCGTCGTGCCAGTTCCACCACGCGTACGGCGGTGTCTGGGGGTAGCCATCGGGCGAGTCCTCCCACTCCTCCTGGCGCCCGAGCGCGGTGAGGTCGAGGTAGCTCCACGTGCTCCCCATCGCCTCGTCGCCGCGGTTGTTGACGAAGTAGGTGCGGTACACGTCGTCGCCCTCTCGAATGAAGGCGTTCGTGCCGTGCCAGTCGTCCACCCCGAAGTCGGTGTCGAAGCCGTCGGTCATGGTGTACCACGGCATCTCCCAGCCCATACGCTTCTTCACCCGCTGGATGTCCGACTGCGGCGCGCGCGAGGCGAAGGCGAGCGTGGTGTCCCGGGCGTTCAGATGGGCGACGTGGGCGACCTGGTCGGCCACCAAGGAGCAACCGGGGCATGCATGCTCGGGCCAGCCGGCCACGCCCGGCTCGAAGAAGGCTCGGTAGACGATCAGTTGACGGCGGCCCACGAACAGGTCGAGCAGACTCGCCCTTGTGCGTGCCGAATACTCATCCGACCAGGTCACGCGACAAGCCGGTACTCGTGAATGAGACCACCCAGGACTGCATTCCGACGTACCTGCGTCGGATCGGGCTTGTCGATTGAGGCTGGAGCGACCCCCAAGGTCCTCGGCGCCTGCTGGTCGAGAGAGCGATGCGGGCGGTGGTCGTTGTAGTGAGCGGCGTACTCGGCCAGTACCCGCTCCAGATGAGTGCGCCCGAAGATGAGGAGCCGATCGGTGCACTCTCGGCGGACGGTGCCCACGAACCGCTCGGCGAATGCGGACGTGAACTTCGTGTCTCTGTCGCGGATGAGGAACTTGGCTACCCGAGATCGACCTGTGAGCTCGTAGCTTAAAGATCTTTGTATAATACACCGCTAGTCCTCCGTGGAGTGGAATAATTGGG